>ERZ1066134.598-NODE-598-length-15569-cov-7.848331_pt1 | contig 15569 bp, 11 predicted proteins | sample MGYA00382781_ERZ1066134 | MGnify/ENA primary metagenome ERZ1066134 (study PRJEB33369, sample SAMEA5778364) | biofilm metagenome | biome: Industrial cooling water; feature: Water cooling tower basin; material: Biofilm | place: United Arab Emirates | collected... | reverse complement strand
TGTCCGGCTTCCAGTACTATTCTTGAATAAAAGCTGCGAGAAGGGTCGTACACTTTTTGGTGAACAAACGCTCCTTTGTTAGGTGCAGTTTGTGCCACAAAACTGAATGTTTTTCCTCTGTCGGGGTGAGAGGTTTCAAGGCTTGCAGAGGTATATTTCAGTAGCTTATCTTGTTTGTCGGTTTTGATTTCTACTTTCTCCGGCTTGTCAAACCACAGCACCACTGCCGATTTGTTGGCGGGCATGAGCAGGTGGAGGGTATTGTTTTTAAAATATACCTTGCTGTAAAAAGCATCGTAGTCGCAGCGAACAAAGTCTTTGAACTTAAGTTCAGGAAAGCCTATTTTGTCAAAGATGGAGGTGTTGTCGTCTCTGTTTGAAAAGTTGCGGTCGGTGTGAACAATAGATTTTCCTGCCAGTGGGGAAGTCCAAAGTACTAATTTTTGTTTGTTTAAATTCAATTCTAAACGTACACCTTTTTTGTTGTGCATGTGCACATAGCTAAGTCCGGGTATTTCATCTTGCGATGTGTTGTCAAAATAAATAAGTTTAGGTTGGGCTGCTGCGCTGAAAAAAGCGATTGCGGAGAGAGCAAAAGCAGTAAAGAGTTTTTTTGCAACAGATTTTTTTAAAATAAGTCTCATGATTTTTTGAGGTATAGTAATAAGCAATAGTGGTGCATAGATACCAAATTGTAGAAAATAAAAGAAAATATTTTTGAATCTATCTGTCCATAATTGAGCAAAAGTTTAGTAAAAAAAATGCACTTTTTTTATTTTATTCAAAGGAATAATATCACTTTTTGAAGTGTTTTAGTTAAAAACTCGTTTTTATAGTGTTAATTTTGAAGCCTATTTAGGACAGTTTCACTTTACTACTATAACCACGATGAGAAAAAAATCAGCCCTGCTACACCTCGCTTTCGTAGTGTACACTTTTACTGCAAGTGCTCAAACAAACGATATCAATCTCCTTGTTCGTGCAGATGATATAGGCATCACCCATGCTACCAACTTGGCTTGTATTGATGTGTATAAAAACGGCATAGCCCGTTCTGTAGAAGTGATAGTGCCTTCGCCTTGGTTTACAGAGGCGGTGAAAATGCTAAACGATAATCCGGGTTATGACGTAGGCGTGCACCTATGCCTCACCAGCGAATGGACAAACATCAAATGGCGGCCACTTACTCATGCAAAAACACTCACCGATACCAATGGCTATTTTTTTCCATTCATTTGGCCTAACGATAAATTTCCCAAAGGCTCGTTTTTAAAAGAACAAAACATTGACTTGAAAGAAGCCGAGGCAGAACTGAGAGCACAAATAGAAATGGCCAAAAAGCATATCAAAAACCTTTCCCATTTATCGGCACACATGGGTTGTAGCCACACATTGCCCGAAATTACCGAAATAGTCAATAAGCTTTCCAAAGAATACCAATTGCCTATTGAAGTTAATACAACCGCTAAGTTCCCGTTTGAAGGAGGGAAAAAATCAAAAAAAGAGAAAGAAGAGGCTTTGGTGAAAGCACTTGATAATCTTCAACCCGGCAATTATATGTTGGTAACCCATCCTTGCTTAAATCACACAGAGATGGAATCTGTGTCCCATCCCGGCTATGAAACTGTGGGCCAAGATAGGGAAGCAGATTGGTATATGCTCACCAGCCCAAAGGCAAAGTCTGTTATCAAGAAAAAGAACATAAAACTGGTCAATTACCGAGATTTGTCGAAACAATAATTTCTTTTGTTAAGGTTGTATACTAAATAATCAAGGCCGATTTATGGGTCTTATATAAACATTCATGCGTAAATTTCTTTTATTATCTATAGGTTGCCTATCGATTTTGTGTGTGTTCGCACAAGAAGTCTCTCAACAATTGACCGGAAAAATCATAGACAAGATTTCCAAAAAGCCTGTTTCCGGAGCTGTAATTATATTAAAACAAAAAGATACAGAGCTCACAGCCACCAGCGACTCCACAGGATATTATCAAATAAAAAATATCCAACCCGGGGCTTATTCTATTTCGGTAGTTTTGGTGGGCTACAGTCCTTTTTCGCAAGATGAGCTTGTTGTATATTCAGGGAAACAGAAAACAGTAGATGTAGAGCTTAGCGAATCGCCACTATACATAAAAGAAGTAGAGATAAGAGACGAAAGGAAATCAATAGATAATCTTTCTTCATTAAACGAACGCAGCTTCACTGTAGAGCAAACCCAGCGATTTGCGTCTGCACTATTCGACCCAGCCCGAATGGTTACGGCCGTGCCGGGAGTGGTTTCTTCACAAGATTTTGGCAATGATGTAGTAATTAGAGGTAATTCTCCGGCCGGTGTACTATGGAAAATAGAAGGCTCAGATGTGGTGAATCCTAACCATTTGCCTAATGGAGGTACGCCCGGGGAGCGCGTGAGTGCTTCAGGCGGTGGCTATTCGATACTCAGCGGACAGGTGTTTGCCGATTCCAGACTTATGCTAGGCAGCTACGGAGCAGGCTATGGCAATGCTTTGGCAGGGATTTTCGATATTAAACTGAGGAAAGGAAATATTTCAAAGCGTGAATACATTTTACAAGCATCGCTCATTGGGCTCGATGCCGCAGCCGAAGGGCCGTTCAAAAAAGGCGGAAAAGCATCATATTTGATAAATGCCCGTTATTCAACGACAGGTCTGTTGGGCTTGGTGGGAGTGACGTTTGGCGGACAGCTTTTTGCCTTTCAAGACATTTCTTTAAACTTCAATTTGCCCACCAAGCGATTGGGAACTTTCTCTGTGTTCGCATTTGGAGGAAGCAGCCTTAACACTTATAACGTAGAAAAAGATACAACACTATGGAAAACCCAGGCTGACAGAACGCAGATAAGATTTAACTCCATGATGGGTGCTGTAGGAGGCACACATTCTTTGAGTTTTGGCAAAAATGTGTCGCTCTTTACCTCTGCGGCCATTTCAGGTACAGAAAATTCAAATCATTATTCTTTTATAAACAATGATTTCGGTGCTGTTACCAGATTTAAAGATGTATACAATTTCAGCCTGTTCTCCGTTTCGCCTACATTGAGCATCAAATCTACGCCAAGAAACACTACTGATATCGGGGTAATTTACCAGCAGCGCTTTACTCGATTGGATTCCAAAACAGCATTTAGCTTAAATCCATACCAAGCAGATAGTTTTTCAGTGAAAGGGAATACCGGATTGGTACAATCTTTTATCAGAAATACCTATAAACTTTCTTCGTTTTTGGCTTGGGAGGCAGGATTGCACAGCTCTTTTTTGATATTGAACAATAAATATACCCTTGAGCCCCGTACTTCACTGAAATATGCAGTAAACAAACGCTTTACTGTTTCTGCTGCTTATGGCTTGGTGAGCCAGATGCCTTCACTCACAGCCTACTTTCTTGAAAATAATCAAGGGCAGCAAATCAATAAAAATATAGATTTTACCAAAGCACATCATTTCGTAGTGGGGCAGGCCTACAGGTTTGAGAGCGGTATCAAGTTACGTACCGAAATTTATTATCAATACATCTACAATGTGCCTGTGTCAAATGCACAAAATGGCACTTTTTCTATGCTCAACTATTTTGAAGGATTCATAGGCGATAGTTTGGTAAACAAAGGCACGGGCACAAACAGGGGAATAGATGTGAGTGTAGAAAAATCGCTGAAAGATGGCTACTATTTCATTGCGAGCTCATCGCTTTACGACAGCAAATACAAAGGTTTGGACGGAGTGGAGCGCAATACACGGTTCAATGGAAATTATTCCTTTCACGTAGCAGCAGGCCGCGAACTTCCGTGGAATAAAAACGGCAAGAATCGCACTGTAGGCTTAAATATTCGTTTGTTCTATAACGGTGGTTTTAGAGAAACACCCATAAATCTGGCAGCATCGGAAACTACGGGCACTACTGTATATGACTACACTAGGGCTTTTGGCAACAAGCTGCCCGACTACTACCGAGCCGACATCAGACTAAGTATAAGAAAAAATAAACCCGGCTACACACGCACACTCTCGCTCGATATTCAAAATGTGACCAATGCCCAGAACATAGCTATCCGCTTTTACGACCCTGAGAGCAAACAAATAGAAAGCAAATTCCAACTTGGGCTCATTCCTGTCTTGGCCTATCGGGTGGAATTTTAGAGAATAGAATAAGGTTTATGAAGCAGACACAGGTAAAGCCAATGTAAACACAGAGCCTCTGCCCACTTCGCTGCTACACTCAATGGTAGCTCCCAGTTCGTCTACCAGCCGCTTAACTATCGACAGCCCCAACCCGGAAGAATGTTCTCCGCCTGTAGGTCGGGTGCTTAGTTTTTTAAATCGTCCGAAAAGCTCGGGTAGTTCATGAGGTGGAATGCCCATGCCTTGGTCTATAATCGCAATTTTTACTTCGCTTTCACTTTTGGTCAATTCCACTTTCACTTCTTTGCCGGGGATGGTATATTTTACAGCATTAGAAAGCAGGTTGTCAAAAATCTGAACCAAATAATTTTTATCAGATTCTACAAATATATCGCTTAGTGGTTTGTTGTAGTAAAGCTGAATGTTTTTATCAGAGGCGTGTTTTTTAAATCCTTCGAGTACTTGCCTCATCAAAAGTGTGACATTCACGCTTTGTATCTTCATGTTGCTGGCCCCTTGCTCTATTTTATTAATGTCTAGTAAGTCATTAATCAGATTAGCCATTTTGGTCACAGATTTGTCTATGTGTATCAGCACTTCTTTTTGCTCGTTATTTTCATTTTTAGTAGAAGTTTTGAGCAATTCTATCAATCCCTTCACATTGTTGAGCGGGCTTTTCAAATCGTGGGCGGCCATTCCCAAAAAATAATTTTTCTCGGCATTGAGCTTTATCAGTCCTTCATTCAATCGGTTCAGTTCTTCATTTTTTTCTTCCAATTCTGCGGTACGGTTGTGCACTTCGCTTTGCAGGTTCATATTGTATTCGCGGAGTTGGCTCACCAGTTTGTTGTTTTCTTTGTCTTTTCTACTGATGGTAATGTAGGCAGACAAAGTCATGAGACCTATAAAGGCCAACGCCAAAAGGGTAGAAAACTGTAAAAAATCGGTGCTTCTTTTGAGTTTTTGAGACCTAATGAGCAAAAGTTTGTCTTCTTCGCTGAGCATTCTGTCTATAATGCTACGTATCGAATCCATTGATATACGCCCCGAATCTGTGTTTATCACTCTTTGTGCACCCTCAAGCGACTCTTTGTCATAAACCTTGATTGTACTGTCCAATACTGCGATTCTTTTGCGGATATAATATTTAAGGGCGTTGATATTTTCTTGTTGTTTTGTATTGTCTATGGTGAATTTTGAGAGTTCTATGAGTTCGCTATCAATATTTTGAAGCGCATTTTTGTAGGGCTCAAGATATTCTTGCCTGCCGGTGAGCAGATAGCCGCGCTGTCCGGTCTCTGCGTCTTTCAACTCCGATAGTAGGGTGGTGGCTTTTTGAATCACTTCAAAAGTGTGTATCACCCAGCGCTCGTTCTCTTCTTTTTCTTGCAAAGAATTGTAGATGATGATACTGAAAAAAATGGTTAATAAAACGGAAACTAATAATAATGTTTGATGAACTCTTTTAATCATAATTCGGCAATTTGTCATTTTATATCCTTATACCGTGTTTGGTGGCGTGGGGAAGAACACATTTCGACCAATATTATCAATTTATAGACAAAATATTATTTAGTAAGAGTGTATGTTAAAATAGAATATTAACCCCTAGTCTCCCGTTGTAAAACGATATTTTATCCAAGTGTTTATATATGCCTTTGGCGTTATTTTTATGTGCAAGATACAACGTAAAATCAAAAATAAACAATGCAGCTCCTTGTAACATCACAGAATTGCCGATGCCTTGCAGCATTGGGTCGTTTTCGGTTTGTGATAGGGCATTTAGGTATCCACCCCCGGCAATATAAGCCAAATCCAGCCCTGTGTTTAATAAAAATGCTTTTTCAACACTGTTTTGTTGTTTTATGTTTTTTGTCAGTGATTGAGGTGAACGGTATTTTTTAAAAAGTGCCGGCACAGCTATTGACAAATTAATGGTGTTCCACAAAGCATTCATTTGGTGAAAATATTTATCAACACCTTGTGTTTGAGTGCTTATGGCCACTCCTCCGGCTATGTTTGCCACTGCCCAAGTGCCTAAAATGTACATTCCCTTTTTGTTGATTTCATGTCTGACAAGTGCTTGATTGTCCAATTCTTGAGCTATTTGACCTTTGGTGAGAAAGATTGTAGACACAAAAATAATAGATGCAATAAATAGTTTCATAATAAGTGTTTTGGCAAACAACCCTAAAATACGCTTATTGTAAAATTTTCAGTAAAAATATTTAATGAAAAGTAGACGAGTTTTATTTATTATATGAATATTTTTATATTATTTTTAATTTTTCAAATATTAAATGGCAACTTCTTGGTTTAGATATTTCTTTAGGCTTATGCTCGGTGTGCGAAAGCACCTTACATCCTACGAAGATCGCAGGGGCGAATTGTCGAGATATGTAATTACTCACAAAATAACGCTTTTGGCAGTAGTGGCTGCATTGATGTTTGTGATGCTCGATGTTTTCATAGAACGACTCATGAATATTGTGGTTGATGTCACGGCAGTGTTCCTTTTTACTTCTGCTATTTTTTTGATGAGGCGAGGCTATTTTACAGCAGGAAAAAATATAGTGATAACAGGAACTGCCACTTTACTGACCATCAACAGCTCCTACGAAGGCAGAGAGGCAGGCAATCAGTACCTGTGGTTTCCGATAGTGTGCAGTTTATTCATCATGTTTTCTGAACACGATAATAGAAGTTTTTGGTTCTCGATGGTTTATTCCTTGATTTGCATTGCATTTTTGGAGTATACCGACTACAATTTTTTTGGCACACCTCCATTTTCGGGCAAAGAGGCATATTTTAACAGGTTGATTTGCTTTGGAGTGAGTGTCTCGCTTCTTGGATTTTATGTTTATGTGTTGGTGCGCTCAAATACAGAGGCCCAAAAGCGGCAACGAAGGCTCATTTTCACACTTAAAGAACGCAATCAGCAGCTAAAGCACACCAACCAAGAGCTTGACAGCTTTGTCTACAAAGCCTCGCACGATTTGAGAGCACCCCTTACATCCATATTGGGGCTCATTCAATTGCTGAAAGGCGATGATGGCTCAAATTTCAAGCAATACATCCAACTGCAAGAAAAATCTGTAAAAAAGCTCGATTCATACATCATAGATATTTTAAACCTATCGAGAAACTCCAGGTTGGGGCTTGAAATAAAGGAAATCAATCTAATGAGCATGATAGATGATGCTTTTAACCAGTTAAACTACATGGAAAGAAGCAAAAACATAAAAAAAGATATAAAAATAACGCAGAGCCATAAATTGTATTCTGACCCAAGGCGATTAAATGTAATAGTGAATAACTTATTATCAAATAGTATAAAGTATTGCGATGTGAGCAAAAGCGAGCCGTTGGTGAGTATTGAAGTTGTAGTGAATGAAAATGAGGCAGAGTTTTCTGTTTTTGACAATGGATTGGGCATAAACAACGAACATATGGACCATGTATTCAATATGTTTTACAGAGCCAACGAACTTAGTACGGGTTCTGGATTGGGTTTGTACATAGTAAAAGAAACTTTGATGAAAATGAAAGGTACGGTGTATCTCACCTCTCAGGCCGGAGAGTGGACACTCATTAAAGTGAGAATACCAAATGAAATGCCTTTGCAACAGCCATAAGTTATTTTTTCCCCTTTTGAGATTTTGTTTTCGGCACTTTGTCGCGTTTGCTGCGGTGGAAGGTGATACCAAAGCGATGCACTTCGTCTCTGATTCTTTGTATAAACCGCAATGTTTCTGATTTTTTACCGAGCAGCAAAGGTAAGTCATCGCCCGGCACATAGAGCTCTTCCAGCCGTTTCGCTATGGAAATAATGGCTATTTTGCCATATAAATCAAGCTTTTTAAGCGATTTTATGGCTGCGCCCAGTTGCCCCTTGCCACCATCTATAATGATTAAATTGGGTAAAGGCTGGTTTTCGGTCACCAATCGAGAATATCGCCTATATACGATTTCTTCCATGCTGTCGAAGTCGTTTGGCCCGGTCACTGTTTTGATATTAAAGTGTCGCCAGTCTTTTTTAGAAGGCTTACCGTTTTTGAAACATACCATTGCCGCCACGGGCGTAGTGCCTTGAATGTTGGAGTTGTCAAAACACTCAATGTGCAGGGGCAGCTCGGTTAGGTTCAAGTCTTTTTTCATTTGGGCCAAAATGCGCTGCTCGTTGCTCTCTTTTTCATTTTCTTCTTCGGGGCTCACATTCTTTTTGTAAACATCAATGTTTTTCAACGACAGGTCAATGAGTGCCTTTTTTTCGCCACGCTGTGGGGTGAACAACTTTACGTCAAAAATGTCGGAATCTATTTCCATATTGGTGATAACCAGGGCTTTGCGAAGCTGCAATTCTTCTATCAGCTGTATGAGCGCAGTAGAAAATATTTCTTCATCTGTCTCATCGGTCAGCCTTTTGAAGCTTATCGTTTTTGACTGAACGATTCGCCCGTATGCTATTTTGATGATGTTTATGTAGCAATCTTTCTCAAAACCTTTAAATGTGATGACATGTAAATCGTGTAAGTTGGTGTTGAACACCAGAGAATTGCTTTGGTATTTTTGCAAAAACTCCAGTTTCCATTTCATTTTTTGGGCTTTTTCAAAATCAAGATTTTCGACCGCCTGCTTCATGGCATTGGTAAAATACTTTTTTACGATACCCAAGTCGCCATTCAACACGATTTTGGCCTGTTCTATGTCATTGAGATAATCGGCTTCGGTTTGTAAGCCCTCGCAAGGGGCTTTGCAGTTTCCCAAGTGATACTCTAAACATTTTTTGAATTTTTGCTTTTCGATGTTCGATTCGGTAAGCTTCAAATCGCAATCACGGATAGTAAACAGCTTTTTGATGAGGTCTAGCACTGTGTTCATGGCACCTATGCTTGAAAAAGGGCCAAAATACTCTCCTTTACCGGCTATGAGTTTTCGTGTGGCGTATATTTTAGGAAAACGATCATTTGTGATGAGTATATAGGGATATGTCTTGTCATCGCGGAGGTCTATGTTATACTTTGGTTGATAGGTTTTTATGAGATTGTTTTCGAGCAAGAGCGCATCGGTTTCCGAGTTTACTACGATGAATTCTATCTTATGTATCTGATAAACGAGCGAGCGGGTTTTGTTGTCGTGAAGTGTTTTGTTGAAATAGCTGCTGACACGTTTTTTAATGTTTTTAGCCTTGCCCACATAGAGTAGTTCGCCATCTTTATCAAAATATTTGTAAATGCCCGGTTCGGTAGGCAGGTTTTTGATTAAGTCTTTCACGTTTTGTTCCATACTTTCAATACTACAGTGCAAGTGTGCGTAAAGTTATGGAATGATGGGCAGTAATCGCAAATCTGTACCCAAAGAGAATAAATGCCAAGGCTTGATTTATATCACAAAAAATAATTTTTAAGTTATAGATTCAGTAATTAAAAAAATGATATTTTTACCTGTACACTGTAAAACCACTTAATTTCTATGAAGAAAACAACCCTATTGATTGTATTTAATATTGCTATTTTACTTTTTGCATTTGCACAAGATGCAGCTCAAAAGTGGAAATTGCCATTGAAAGGCAAGGTATTATGGCAAAAAGTGACCCCATTTGGCACTTTGGTCGTTTCTACATCTGACTATCTTATAGGCATAGACCCTGAAAAGGGTACAATTGCTTGGCAGCTGGATGCATTTGCCAACACTCCCGAAGAAAGATACCAAGTTGTACCCAATACACCCTATGTAGCTTTGGTTACCGATGGAAAAAATCCTGAACACGTCATTATAGATGTGTCTACAGGAAAAATATTGTGCAATAGCAAAGAAGAAGGTATTTTGGGGGTGTTTAATCGCACAATTTTATCGGGTTCGGGTAATATTCTTATCTATGGCATAAACGGAAAGTTGCAAGGTCTACTGGTTTTGTTTGATGTAAAAACAGGGAAAAAAATATGGGAGGTGAATAATCCTTTTGGTAAAGGCTTGTTTGGGATAGCCAAAATTGAAACTAATATCATCAATGACAAAGGCTTTATCCTTTTTGGAACCACCAAAGAGATTTTTAAAATAGACGAAAAAACAGGGAATTTGGCTTGGAAAACAGAAGTGCAAAGTCCAAAAGGATTTACAATGGTGACAAACACCACTCCTAAAATTATCATTTCCGCAGCAGAACCAGTAATATATTTCACCAAAGACAATTTTATAGCTGCCCACGATATCAACACTGGAAAGCCTGTGTGGGCAGACATCCCAAAACTAAACGGACCGGTAGATAAAATAATCTACCAACAACAGGGTTTTATCATGACCAATGCCGTAGACCCCAATAATAACATGAATCCTTTCAGAATTAACCTGTATAACTACAAAACAGGAAAGGGAGTGTGGGACGAAAAAGGTATTAAAATGGATGGGGCATTGTATCAGTATAAATTTTGGAAAGACGGATTGGTGATAGCAATGGAAAGCAAGAAAGGAAGGTATTACATCAACCAAATTAATTTGTCAAATGGACAAATGAAATTTAAAAACTCATTAAAAGTAGATGGTGAGCTCAAAAATATGTACATGGTACCCAAAGGATTAATGTACATCACTTCAAACCAAATAGATATTATTGATGTGGAGTCGGGCAAAACTATTTTCCCTACATCAATCGAGGCAAAGAAAGACGGAAGCTTGCTCACTGCCATCAAGGGCGACTTTTTGTATGCTTATTCCACCACAGACAAGTTAATTTATGAAATAAATTCTGTGAAAGGGGAATATCGCCAACTTACGCCACAAGAAATAAACATCGAAGGTAAAAAGGAGATAGTAGAAACGTTTGAGCTGCGCCCCAACGGATTGGCAGCTATATCAAACCAAAATATCAATTTATATGATTTTACAGGCAAAGAGCTATATCATACCTATGTGCCAGCTCCTGAAATAAGCCGATTGGCCAAAATATACTACAGCACAGCAGCTTTTGTGGGCGAGTTTAACAAAGCGGCTTCAGAAGCAGATGCAGCCAAGATTCAAACCTATGCTAATCAGGAAGAGGCAGGCTTTGGCAAAGACTTGCTCAATGCTGTTGCACAAGCAGAAAAAGCCAAAGCACAACAATATGGCAGTATGGCAGCCGAAGCCAAAGCACGCCTAAGAAAACGTTTTGAGGCCACTGCATCGGCAGGAAATTTCATTTTTATGCTTACTACTTTAGAAAACAAATCTTTGGGACTCAGCAAAACCTATGGTATAGTGAAGGTAAACAAGGCCGATGGAAAGATAGTGCAAAAAATATCGTTTGATAAAGACAAAGAGCCCAAGTATGAGATAGACGATTTGGCGGGACTTATATTCTATGCCAGCCCTGACAAAGAAATAATTTGTTTTAAATTTTAAAATTTCAATGCTTACATCGGTCATTTTTTCCGCCAAAACCGCATGTAGGCATTGTTCATTTTCCAGGCCAAAATGTTAATATGGTTGAAGCGGTTATGATTTGTTTTTTTATCTTTTGAATGATTGGTTGATTTTCAAATGCTTGTAGGACAATCTTTAGTCTAGCTTACATAGCGTTAAAAAAATCCAGCAAAAACCAGAGTTGAAACTGAAACTATTAACCCTCTCATTTCCCATTTTTCTATTAATTTATTCATTTATTTGCTGTTTTGATGTTGTTAAGACTTATTTATGCAATATCCCACATATTAATAGCTTCTCAAAACTTTTTCTCAATATATTACGAATTCACCCGTCTCGCTTTTTTACCCCACACCCCGACAAATGACAAAAGTCATTTTGCTGACTACACCTATATCATAAGAATAATTTTTAGGGCATAGTTATTTTGAAACATCAATTCTGAGTGAAAAATCAACATGTCTATCATCTATTTGCTCATCGGAATTAGCATCACTTTGGCTGCCTGCTTTTTAGCTGCCTTTTTTTGGGCGCAAAAATCAGGGCAAAACGATGATGTCTACACCCCTTCGGTGAGGATTTTATTTGAAGATTGAGCATATAATAATTATACACACACATGAACGAACAAAATACATCTGTAGAACATTTTGAATACGACAATAAAATAGTGAGAAATTTTATGCTCGCTACCATTGTTTTTGGTATCGTGGGCATGACGGTAGGCCTATTGGTAGCTTTTCAATTGGTTTTTCCGGAGCTTAACTTTGGCATTCCTTACACCACTTTTGGCAGGGTGCGTCCACTGCATACCAACGCGGTGATTTTTGCCTTTGTGGGCAATGCCATTTTTGCGGGTATTTACTATTCGTTGCAAAGGCTTTGCCGAGCCCGCATGTTTAGCAATGTGTTGTCAAATATTCATTTTTGGGGCTGGCAGCTCATTATTTTAGCAGCTGCGGTGTCGCTTCCGCTTGGCTACACCACTTCAAAAGAGTATGCAGAACTCGAATGGCCCATTGACATAGCCATTACTTTGGTATGGGTAGTGTTTGGGTGGAACATGTTTGGCACTATTTTCAAACGCAGAGAAAGGCATATCTATGTAGCCATCTGGTTTTATATTGCCACTTTTGTCACGGTAGCGGTGTTACACATTGTAAATTCCTATGAATTGCCCATTTCTTGGCTCAAAAGCTATTCCATGTATGCAGGTGTGCAAGACGCATTGGTGCAGTGGTGGTATGGTCACAATGCGGTAGCGTTTTTTCTCACTACGCCTTTTTTGGGACTGATGTATTACTTTTTGCCAAAAATGGCCAACAGACCTGTGTATTCCTACAGGCTCTCGATTTTGCACTTTTGGTCGCTGATATTCATCTATATATGGGCCGGACCTCACCATTTGCTCTACAGTTCGCTGCCCGATTGGGCGCAATCGCTTGGAGTGGTGTTTTCTATCATGCTCATAGCGCCCAGTTGGGGAGGCATGATAAACGGGCTACTTACACTCAGAGGTGCATGGGACAAAGTGCGTGATGACGACCGATTGAAATTTATGGTGGTGGGCATCACAGCCTACGGTATGGCCACTTTTGAAGGGCCTATGCTTTCGTTGAAAAACGTAAACGCTATAGCCCACTTTACCGACTGGATAGTGGCTCACGTACACGTAGGCGCACTTGGTTGGAACGGATTTCTCACTTTTGCATTGCTTTATTATATCGTTCCAAAAATATACCAAACGGAGATATATTCTAAAAAGATGCTTGCCGTGCACTTTTGGCTAGGCACTTTGGGGATATTATTCTATGCCGTTCCCATGTACTTTTCGGGCTTCATCCAAGGGATGATGTGGAAAGAATTTACCGTGGATGGTGTGTTGAAATACCCTAATTTTTTGGAAACAACGTTGCAAATCATTCCACTCCACGCCACCAGAGCCATAGGCGGTACTTTCTATTTGGCAGGAGTGTTTGTAATGACTTATAACTTGGCTAAAACCATGCTTGCCGGCAAGTTATTAAGCAATGAACCTTCCTCTGCACCTGCACTCGCTCCTGTATATGTAGCTTCGGGGCAAGAGGCCTTTTGGCACAAAGTGTTAGAGCGCAAACCGGCCCAAATGTTTGTGTGGGCTACTGTAGCCATATTGATAGGCACGATAGTAGAACTGGTGCCTACTTTCTTGGTAGAAAGCAATATTCCCACAATTGAGGCTGTGAAGCCCTACACAGCCTTGGAACTTCACGGACGCGATTTGTACATCAGAGAAGGCTGCGTGGGCTGTCATAGCCAATTGGTTCGTCCTTTTCGTTCTGAAACCGAACGCTATGGAGAGTATTCCAAAGCCGGAGAATTTGTGTACGACCATCCCTTTTTGTGGGGTTCAAAGCGTACCGGACCCGATTTGCACCGAGAAGGAGGCCGTTATCCACACTCGTGGCACTACAACCACATGTTAGACCCCACAAGCATGAGTCCCGGTTCTATTATGCCCGCTTACCCTTGGCTTATAGAAAACGATTTGGACATTTCTCAAACCAAAGAAAAAATATTGGCGATGAGAAAAATGGGTGTGCCTTATGATGAATATTATGCCCAAGACGCATTGCAAGACATTAAAAATCAATCGAAAGCGATAAGCGATGAGCTGAAAAAAGACGGAATAGAGGTGAAACCCGACAAAGAAATCGTAGCCCTGATAGCGTATTTGCAGCGATTGGGAACGGATATTAAGTGACAAGTTACAAGTGAGAGGTGACAGGTAAGAGGTATCAGGTTTCGGGCGAAAGGCGACAGATAATAAACAAAAGTTAAATCATAAATCGTAAATCCAAAATCGTCAATCAATTTATGTTTAAGCAATTCATATCAAAAGTGAGCGGGGCAGATGTATTTATGGCAGGAGGCTTTCTGTTCTTCTTCCTGTTTTTTGTAAGTGTATGTATATATCTACTCGTGGCAGATAAGCAAAAACTTCGTGCATTGGGACAAATTCCACTTTCATAAAAACATTAAAAATATATAAAAATAGCAAATGGAAGCTTCATACAATTTATTGCTTTACAGCCTTATCGTCATAGCCGCAGTGTTGGCCGTGGTGATGGTATATTTGATTTTATTGGTGAGAACGGTTTCAAAAGAGCTGTCCCGCACGCCAGAAACCGATTTGATAGAAGCCGAATATCAAAATCAGCCGTTGTTGAACAGGCTTTTATCGCTCCATCCGCTTTCGCATGAGAAAAAACTGGTGATGGAACACAGTTTTGACGGCATTGCCGAGCTCGATAATCCCACTCCGCCTTGGTTTAACTTCTTGTTTTATGGCACTATTGCATTTGGGTTTGTATATATGTTCTTTTTCCATTTGGTAGGCGATGGCAATATACAAGAAAGTGAGTACAAAGCTGAGGTGGCTCAAGCCGAAATAGTAAGGGCCGAATACATGAAAAAATTTGCCAACAGCATTAATGAAGACAATGTGACGGCACTTACCGAACCCAAAGCCCTGGCCGAAGGTAAAGTCGTGTACGATAAATATTGTGTGGCTTGTCATGGTACATTGGGCGAGGGCAAAGTAGGTCCCAACTTGACCGATGTCTACTGGCTGCACGGAAATACAGTAAAAAATATATTCCACACCATTACCGAAGGCGTGCCCCAAAAAGGAATGATTTCATGGAAAAAACAACTGAATCCATTGCAAATCCAGCAGGTGACAAGTTATATAATGACACTGCAAGGCACTAATCCTCCTAACCCGAAAGAGCCACAAGGCGAGGCCATAAATTAAATTGTTCAATTTACTCTTTTCTCTCGCAGAGAGGCAGAGGGCGCAGAGAAGTATTTGTTTAAAGGTTAAGACAAGACTAAATCGTAAATCGTCACTCGTAAATCAAAAATCATTAATTGTAAATCGTACTTCAATGTTGCTTAATCAATGTTCATAACACTTATGTCTCATTTTCTTCTCGCAGAGAGGCAGAGGGCGCAGAGAAGTATTTGTTTAAAGGTTAAGACAAGA
>ERZ1066134.593-NODE-593-length-15659-cov-10.213407_pt1 | contig 15659 bp, 20 predicted proteins | sample MGYA00382781_ERZ1066134 | MGnify/ENA primary metagenome ERZ1066134 (study PRJEB33369, sample SAMEA5778364) | biofilm metagenome | biome: Industrial cooling water; feature: Water cooling tower basin; material: Biofilm | place: United Arab Emirates | collected... | reverse complement strand
GTATGTACCTTCACGGAATCTCCCTGTTATCTCTTTCTTCAATATTCCGCAGCCTGCCACCTCGATCCATTTACCATCGAAATGGGCTTCTAATTCAAAACTTGGACTGGTAAAAGGAAACGAATCAGGGTTCCATCTGAAGCATGTGTTCTCACCAAGAATGTATCGGAGCGCGCCTTCAAGAAATCCCTTTAAATGACCAACACCGCATTGCACACTTTGATCTGATTCAACTAAATGAACACCCTCTACTTGATGAAAAATCGGATAGTGAGTTGAATCAATTTCATCGCGCCTGAAAGCAGGCCCACTTACTATGAACGAGTTTAATCCAAGCTCTAAGAACTCCAATTCGTTGGGAGTCAAATGGGTCCTTAGTAAGTAGTTATCATCAAAGTAATAAGTGTCGGACTCAGATCGGCTAGGATGATCTGGGTTAATTAAGAGCTCATCAAAATTCCTCCGCGTACTAATCAACGGATTATGATGACGAAAGCAGCTGATACTCGGGATTGATTTCTTACTATACTCTTCAAATAGACCTACGACAATGTTGATTGGGTGCTTGACGGACAGGTTTTGGAGAGGTATAATTTTCTGCAAAATGTTTCGGGGAATTCTCATTCTTTGATCCCCTGATGATGAACTTCTTAACAAAATTCATGAATGGTCCAAATGCTCTGTCCCTTTCACGAATATTATTGGCCCCATTGGCATCTTGTGAGATAATCGTTAGTGATTACAAGACAGGAGCCTGTATCTTGGTGTTCTCGACGCTCACGGACTTGGTACTGCATGTTTTTTAAACTTAGTTTGATGGCTGGCTCGCAAGAAAGACCAAAACCACTTCCGTTTTAGGGTCTTATTTAGACCCCATTGGAGACAAAGTATTGTCGTTCTCAATACCATTAGCATTGTACATAAATCAATCTATACCAGGAACGCTGCTTAGTGCCCTCTTTATAAAGGAAGCCGCGATCATCGCTGGATCTGCGAGATTTCTCATGCGCTCGAAACTGACAGAACTGAAGCCAATTTTTGCCAGTAAGTTGAACACTAGCATTCAATCACTGTACCTAACGTCAGTGGTAGTATCAAAACTTTGCAGTTTGAGTCACATTCTGACCGTTAAATCTCTGCTAGAGACTACACTATATGTTTCAACGGGCTACACTTTACTCGCTTACTGTCTAGTATTCATGAAGACTGTTGATTTGAGAAAACACTTTAGACCATGAAGCTGACCAGTCTTTCAGAGTGCGGGAATCTGCTGTCAAGCTCTTTGTTGTATCCGATGAATTGTCTGCAAACATCTTGATTAAAAGATAGAGCTTTGCTGAATCGTTGAAGAGATAGCCATTCTCTCCATCTTTGACAAGTTCATGGATACTAGAATTATGCAACGTCTTGAATTACCATTCGTATTCGTAAGCCAAAACCGGCGTCGCGGATGAAATGAAATCTACCACTTTCATCGGCAAGTCGACTCCGGATGTTGAGTTATGAAAACAGATTCCACATGAAGATGACTCTAGAATAAGCATATGCACATCTCTTTACCGATCAATCCGAAATATTCTTGTTTGCTGGCCAACCAACAAGTGACTATTGTAGATTTCGATAAATGCAGGCTTTCAATCTGAGTCTCATATTGTCTTCTCAAAGGTCCATCTCCTGTAATGAATATATAAAGGTGTGTTTGAATGTTCGAGTCTTCATATTTCTTAAGTGCCTCGAGTAGCATATCGATGCGTTCATCTTCTGACCAGCTAGTACTCGACATTAATACCAAACCATGATTAGAGACATCTTCAAAATCGAAAATCCCAGAAAAAGGACTCTTTGTAGAATAATCACGGCAAAACCCATCGGGGAGTACAAAGCATTTTCCTGGTGTCAGATTGTAATTCTCTTGCAAAAATTTTGCCATGCGATCACTAACAGTAAGATTTACGAAGCTCATCATGATATTGCACCTTGCGGCAATCATGATCTCAAGTCAGATGTAAGCACGATGGAGGAGTACCTTCGTATCAGGGCTTTGATGATTGAAGGGTAATGCTTCGTTTTCTCAATGATCGTATATGGAATGTTGTGCCAATCGAACACTAACCGACACGACACGAACAGAGTATACAGCGTTAATATAGGCAGAGTCGGCACAGAAGGTGGAATCTATAGTTGAGACGAAGAAATACCTGCCCTATTATCATATCCGGAAAATATCTTAGTTGTGTTAAGGCCCAAAGCGACATGAAAAAAAGATAGAGGCATTTAAAGACGATATTAACCAGAGGTATGGAAATTGTGGGATCAAATTGGTCTATAAATACATAGTGCACTCCTTTCCTGGTCATGTTCTCTCTGTTTCTAGAATCCTTATAACAAATTACTGCGACCAAATCATTGACTTTAAGGAGTTCTGAGATATGATTCTCCATACGTGGAGATTGGTTACACGGACCTAAGAAAAATGTCACTGCATACCGCATTTTTAAAAATTTATTGTGCTTCATTTAATACACCATTAATATATGCCTTTCGCTCATTTACGACATTCAGAGCATCATTCTTGCTAATGGGTACGATAATGTTGCCAAAACTGCGAAAGACAGAGGCATTAGCGGGCAATTTTTCTAGTTCATTCTTAACCATTTCATTTTCTTGAAGACTGATCTTGAGAATGTTGACTCTGTCCATACCCATGCGGAATAGAAAATGAGGACCAATATTCTATCACATGTATACGCCGCTGAGATCCTGCAATATTGGCCCAAACATTTTGGAATGTATCTGGGGAAAACATTATTGACAACTGTCATTCCCAATAAAACTTTTAAGTTAGCCGTTAACAATTTGCGTCATTCGTTCAAACTATTGCCATATGATATCAATTGTACATATAAAATATCAAGAAAGACCTGGAGGATGAAAAGCATGTCGTCGAAAGAGTCCAAGTGACTTAGAAAGTCTGAAATTTAATAACGAAGACTTCTTTTAAATGCCCATCAATTTCTACATAATGTGAAGTCACATCGGCGCGGTGACCTTGACCTGCCAACACAGATTGAATAAATCCTGCCATCACTTGTAAATGATTAATGCCAATATTTTCCTCCACAGTAGATATCAGCTTCGAGTCCTCCACGCTATATCCATAAAGCATAACTAATATTAACACATTGCCATTATACATTGACTGCTATTTGAGTTACTAACTTCCATTGAGTCACAACTTTTTTGATACCACAGCCTCCAAATAGTTTGACCAATGTGCTTAACACACTCTGAGAACTCGCATGCAATATGACGTTCGCTAACACCCCGTCTTTCCAATAAACATTCACCCATTTGTACACCTACTAATGTGGATCTACATATTTAGCTAGGAATATACCTTGCCTTACGAACATCATAATCTGCCTTGGTTTTTGCACCCCCATATAAGTCTACTAGGAAACAACATAGCAAGGAATTAAATAGTGATTGGGACACTTCGAGCATGGGGTCTAACATTTCATGGAATACGTTTTTTCGTCCTACTTCATTTATGCTCATCTCGGGTCTCAATTCTACGATGCCACTCTAAAAATAAGGCACAAAACGGCAACCTTAAAAACAGTTCATATTGGAGCTACTGATGATGAATCGGTAAAAATGAAATGCTTATCAAAATTAAGTCATCTGACAGGTGCGAATGGGAAATTTATTTAAAGGTTTACTGTAACTATTTACTATCATGCTGGCCAAGCTAACAGATTCCGCTTCGGTTCCCGCCAAAAAGATAATGAATTCATCAGCTGTCACCGGGGTGACCTGTCAAACAAGCAATGACAGGTGCGAAATATATAAATAGCGATAAGACATGGTACAACCCATATCATGTCAAGTGATTCTTTTGAAGCAGATCAGTCCATGGTTGCCGAGCTCTTTGGGGCTAGTGTTATTTTCACTCATGAATACTGGCCAATTCTGAATGAAGTGCTATCCTCTGATGCTGGATTTCAAAAGACCCCATCAATATTGCTTTACCCAAATGACGTAAACAACAAGATTTTCGGCGATAATGAAGAAGATACGGTCCATGTTGTTGATGACATTTCATCCAAATATAAACGTTTCGAAACCGAAGTACTGACTTTCATTCCTGAGCCCAGCATTGATCCAAGAATACTGAAAAACAGCGTAATTCACAGTCTTGAACACAATGAGTGTTCACCTCGAAAAATAGAAAGTTCATCGGCTTGTACTTGCTCCAACTGCGGAACCAATGAAACTACTTTATGGAGGAGGGCACAAGGTAAACTGATGTGCAATCCGTGCGCTCTCTATCTAAAGCTGCATGGAGTGCAAAGACCATTACATCTACTCAATTCATGTATCAGACGGCGCAACCGGAACAGCTCGAAAAGGAAAAGATGCTGACAAACCCTTGTGAACAATCTTATATGAGGATTCTACCCAATAAATCGGTCGCACTCGGCCGACTACCTGCATTTATATCTATCATGCTCAATATGATGTCCTTCAGTGCATTCGGGACAAATTCGGCAATGAATTCATTGTCTTCTCTTAGAGCCAACCAGCCTTCCCCGTGCTTGGGCAAACTCAACGAGGTGGCTAACTCCAATGAAATCAAACCTAGGCTGAATATGTCAACTGCAGGAGTGATTTGCCCATCCAGCACCTCTTTTGCCATGTAGCACTTGTCACCTTCAGTGTCCAGTACGATGGTATCAACTAGTTGAATGGGTCTCGCTAGTCCAAAGTCTGATATCCGCAGCTCCCCATCATTGGCGACCAAAATGTTCTCCGGCTTGAGGTCCATGTGGACCAAATTCTTTCCATGAATAAACTGGAGACCCTATACTCAACGTCAGTACGACAAAAATACCGATGCGACCATATAAATTACGTGGAGCACTTCAGCAACATCAAGAGATACCCCGTGTTCAGACATATGGTTTAACACATCGCGTAAACTAAAATTAAAATGAACCCAATTGCAGTACGATCCATTACAGCAGTATTCTGTGACAATATAAAGAAATCCAGACTGTTCCCATGCGGTTTCAATCTGAAGAATAGTTTTGCTACTTTTCAATTTCCAAAGATTTTTTACTTCTTCGATCTTATGAAGCCTATAATGAATACAAAATATACACATACCTGTCTGATATTCCAGTGTATGGATTAAGGCTCTGTTTCAAAGCATAGTAGCTACCATCCAGTTTAGAAATTACTCTGTACACTAAAGAAAATGAGCCCTTTCCGATGCATTCCTCGACTTCGTAATTCGAGTGTAGAAAATCTAGTTCACCAGAACAATCTCCTTTTTTGCAGTTCAATTTAGGGTAGGAATTTCTGAAATAGTTCTCATCTAGAATGCAAACATTAGGGCATCTCCATGGGCAGAGAGTTTCATGTCCAACATCATCTAATTCATGTAGGTATTCTTCGCTTGAAAAACTATCGTCGGTCTCCATCATTTCATCAAATTCGTTAATGCCGTAGCTGTGATGAAGCGTGGGTGAAGAGCTTTCGTACTGCTTGGAGGGTTGCTTGGAGGGATTAAAATCCAACTTGGAGACAGGCTCGGTTTTCGGAGTGATCAATTTGCTGAGATGCGGTCCACTGTGAGGACTAAAAGGGAAGGGAGTCAAGTTGACTGGCAGTAAAAATTTAGACTTGGCTGATTTTGTGGGTGTTTTGGGAGAAGATCCTGCTGGTTGACTATTTTTACTATTGCTAGTAAGTTTCCCCAGCTGATTGCTTGAACTGAGCAATTCAATGTTGGGCTTCGGCATTTTCCATGGAGTAATTCTATCATCTGAATCCACCATAACACATGGGTCTGTCTATTTTTGGTCTTTATTCTCGAAAAAGGTATACGACAGAATTATCTCTTTCACGCCTTTTAAAACGGGATCAATGTTGAATTCTGGGTCAATGTAAAAAAATACAGGCATTTCAACAGATTCTCCGCCACCGAGTTGCTGCTCCTCAAAACAAAAGCACTGTATTTTGTTGAAGTATAGAGCGGCACGAGCCGGAACTATATTATACGTAGCAAAACCGATGATGTCCTTATCTGATTGGTTTTCGGCGTTGTAAAAAGCCAAAGCCGTTTGTCCAGGAAACAATGTAATCCTATTCTGCAGAGGTTTAAATTTCCAAGGCAGATTTTTGGATTTGTTGGCCACAAATTTTATACTTACTGGCTCATTTAATCTGTTCGGTGTGATTTCTTTTCTGTCCAAACTGTCAGCAATCTGAGGCGCACCGTTTATGCCAGTGTTCTGACATATTAGTTTGTACAACGGGACAATTGAGTAGGCCACCCCACAGAATGTAATGGCCACTGCACTACTAAATAACAAGGCTGTTTTATTCTTGGCCCCCAGATTCATATGCCGTACGTGGGATTTTATTTTATAGTCTTTTTCGATGTTTTAGTAACCATAGCATCAATAGCACGAAAAACACTAGAAATACAATGGTTGAAGCAATCATGTACTTCTCAAGTGACCATGGGGTGCATCCTGCTCTTTGAGGCACGAGCATAGAGCCAATCTCAAAAAAAGTCACCAGAGTCCTGGATGAATCACCCGGAGGAGATTGCAAAAGAAAATTCGGTGATGACTTCAGACCATCTCTACTGAGGATATTTTTGGCACTCAATTCAATCAGTGACCTTTTCACCTGATGGGGTTTTAAAGAGGGGTTTGACTGTAGAAGTAAAGCCACTACGCCGGCAGCAAATGGAGCTGCCATGCTGGTCCCAGATACATAATCATAGCCTTGATATTTGTGAGTTCGTTTTTTCTTTGAAGGAATAGATGCAGCCAGAATATTGGTTCCAGGTGCAAATAGAGTTATACATTTGCCGTAATTTGAAAACTTCGCTATTGAGTTGTCCTCATTTGAAGCCCCAACAACAATAGCACCAGACGCGCTACTTGGGCTCGTCATGCATGCATCTTTCCCTGAATTACCTGCAGCGACAATAACATTAAATCCCTGATTGACGGCATTTGCAACAGATTCATCCAACGAGGGAGAAGCGGGCCCTCCGACCGAGATGTTTATCACTGCAGGGGGTTTTCCATTTTTAACAATCCACTCAATAGCTGTCACCAAGTCTGAATTCGAACCTTGCCCGGTACAATCAAGAACCTGTGCAACGACAATATCTGCTTTTTTTGCAACACCGACATTTAGGCCAGCCATTATTGAAGTCACTTCCGTTCCATGACCAGAGCAATCGAACCCTAATTTGCCCTCAAACGCACTGTACCCTAGTCTAGCCCTCCCGGTGAACTCAGGATGCGATTCCCAGACGCCACTGTCGATCACATACATTGTGACTCCTTCTCCAGTTAGATTAAAGGAATAAGACGATGAAAACACAGATTTTTCCGCTTTGGACAATCGTGCAAGTCCCCATGGGGCATTGTTTTGTTTTTGGGTGGCGGTGTAAAGTTGATCCCGTTCAATTATATCAATCCAAGAAATAGACCTCAATAGAGCCATCGGTAGCTCGTCAGACTCAAAGCAAACTATGACGCCTTTCATAGAGTTTTCTAAAGAAGCCTTGATTCTTGAATTAATTGTTCTCAGAAAGCTCTTGATGTCTGTTACAGTTTTATGTCGAACCCCATTTTTCAGCTTTACGATGTAGCAATTTTCCTTAGTTCGCGTTTCAGCGTTGCCAGGGAACAAGAAGTTTTGTTCGATATAAATCTGGGAATCCTGATCAGAAATGCCTTCAAAATATTTAAAGATAGAATCCGAAGGTTCTGGTCCTTTCAAGACTGCAGAGAAATCATCAGTAAATATATCAATGTACCCATTGTATATGCTTTTGATTTTGGACACAAACTGGATAGAGGTATCATTGAACATGAAGGCTTCACTGATATTCACATCGTTTACCATCTGAGTGTGGATGTCACTCGAACTTCGATGGGACGTAGTATTGAGGATTCCAGTCGATTGATTAAGATATGTTTTAGTGCTTGAAGGCGCTCTTTCTACGACAATTGATGAGTTCAAAGGAACGAAGCCATTAAGGTATAAATTGCCTGTTCTATTCTCGGACAACTCTCTCAATATACCGTTATGATTCGGTAGTGCCGATGAACAATCGCCACCTTTACCCATCATGATGAAAGCCATTACCAAAGCTAGAAGCGTGGCAGGTCTTTTCAGATATTCTCTCATTGTCATGGCAACAGATTCAATGTAATCATATTCTCAATCAGCTTTAGAATTAAGAATCACCTGTCGTGCTTTTATTTCTAGTCTTGGGGGATTGTGACTTTAAGAGTGACTGTAAGTAGAACGCCCTCATGCATTGGCTATTCTGAGAAGTCATAATTGTTGATTCGGATCGATCGTCTATAAAGCCATCCATGCTACTATATTCTTCGCTCAATTCATCTCCATCACTTCCGGATACTTCGGCTTCAATATCAAGAAACAATCCAGAAATCATATCATTTCGCTGTTTTTCTGACTTTCGAATTATTTTTGGCGAAGAAGCCTGAGACGACTCTATTACATGCTTTTTGTTTCTTCTAAAAGCGGCTGACTTTAGATGTGTCATTTTTAAATAGCATGAAGAGGGAACATACATATGATTAACTTCGTCCAAAATAGAGTTTGCGATGATCCACCGATCAACACAATCAGCGAAACCAGTACTAGATACCATTATTGTATCCTGACATACCGAGAATAATTTATGAAGAATGGCCGACTTTTCAGAGTTGCAAACGTTGACAGAGCTTAGATAACCGCAATAGACCACTTCTGGTCCGCATGACTTGTTTAAGAGATCCGCTGTTACAAATGACAATTCACTAGGTTCTTGAAACTCTGTAGATTCGACTTTCACATTATCCACAAATTTCATCTCGATTAACGTCATTTCGTTGATTGGGCGTCTATCACAGAGATCCAAATGATTCATAACATCTACAGAAGCCTTTATGGATTCTATTTCCTTGTTGAAGTAGGATTTTTCAAACTCATCAAGGAGGACTAAACATTGTGTTGGATCTCCTATGAATTGATACAGAAGTCCCATATTTCTGAAAAGTGACGTGTGGTCAAAAAATATAACCTTTCCATATATATACTCAGTTTTAACACAGAGGGATAAATTAACAGGTTTTGATTCGAAATACTTTTTGATGGCGGTCAAAGAGTTTTCATTAGAGCAAATGATATACACGTCAGTATACTCTGACCTGCTCAACTCAAATAGACATTTAGAAATCTTGGGGTGAATTTTCGCAGCCTTCGATGGCTCTAATTTGAACCCTTCACTCGACGCGCAAGAAAATACTAGATCATCACGTGCCTTGATGGTTTGCTTTAGGAGTTCTATAGAACCACTTGGTGACGAGATTTTGGAGGAGATTTTCTCTATGATTTTCGAGGTCAATCTATTAATAGGTGGAAGTACAACTTTGGGATGGTCACCAACAAAATTGCTAACAGCTTTGACGGTATATGTCTGATCAAATTCAGTTATTAAGCTTCCTTCATGGGAATTCAAAGGAATTATAAATCTATCAATGCGACCGGCAAGAAAAGACACCAACTCTTCGCCGATGAAAAAATCACTGGCTATATATTGAACATCGAGAAGAGCCGAAAACTCCTGTATTTTTTCAACTACTGGAGATATCGAGATATTGATAGAGGCATGAAACCTAGGTGGCATCTGCGCTTCTTTGAATCTTGATAATACTCTTTGAATTATCATTTTGGGCAGATAGTCGATTTCATGGAATATGATCGTAGATATCAAATCTAATCGAACATTTCCATTAAGAAGGTCGTTTTGTAAAACTTGAGGAATAGTGAATATTAATGGGACTAGCCCGTTTCGCCAATAATTGCGGCGCTCAAGAGGAGTATGTGATGGCAAAAGAGCTATACAGTCCACCGATCTTCCAAACATGCGCTTGAAACTGTCTTCATACTCCTGTGCGGTTTTAACGTTTAATGCAACAAGGACACACTTTTTTTGAGGATGGACCTTTGACTCATTGTGAAGAATAGTCGCAAACATTGCACCTGAAGGCGCTCTTCCTGGAAATATAAATAATGTATTCGTCTCAGATACATTACGCATGATAACCTCCATTTTGGGCAAACTGGAAAATCCTGCCGGACAATGCCAGTAGGCCTTTTCGTCTTCCATTTCTTCAAAATTTATTATTTTTTTTGAATCATGACCAATTCGGTCTCCAGAATACTGAGGACGATGATAACCGTACCTAAATGCAGTAATTTACATCAAAATAGACCCAAGGACCCGTATCTATAGCCACCATGATAAAGATTGCAGCCAGATTTCCTGAAGTAGGATATTACCAGAGCAAAGGGCCGGTCTTTGGTAAACGAGGTGATTTTATAACGGCGCCACATATCAGTCAATTATTCGGGGAAATCGTAGCATGCTGGCTTGCCGATAAAATGAATCCGGGCAAGAAGTACGTATTGTTAGAACTTGGCCCAGGGGACGGAACTCTTCTGCAGGATATCATTTCTACAATACAGAAACTAGAACTTTGGGATTGCATTGATCGTATTGACCTTCATGAATGTAGCGAGAGTTTGAAAGATAGACAAAGACGTATTCTGCAGAATACCGGTGCCAGATTTGAATTTGTTGAACATTTGTCCCCTCTCAGATATCAGGGAGAAAATGTACTTTTCTTGGCAAATGAATTTTTCGACTCTCTTCCCGTCCACTGTTTCTATCGTAATGGTATTGGTGCGGAATGGTCTGAGGTTCTCGTCGATTACAAAGATCGGTTCTATTTTTTGAAGAGTGTCCCCGATCACAAATTATCTAGATTGTACAATCTTCAAAATTTGTTTCCTAGACAAGAAGATTCAGTGGAAATATGTCCTGAAGCGTGGCGCTACAGTAATCAAATAGGATCCATTGCCACGGCGTGTGATAGTTTTTTTGGTCTTATTTTTGATTACGGTATTTGGGGACCATCCAAATGGTCGCTAAGGGCTATTAAAAATCACAAAATACTCTCAGATCCACTAGAAAGCCTGGGCCAAGCCGATTTGACAACCAACGTTGATTTCCAAGCACTTGCTCATATATTTGGAAACTATCTCTCATGTGGGATCACCACACAGAAAAGATTCCTACTTAGTAATGGTATCAAGGATCGAATATCTAGATCATCACGGGCAAAAGATCCTTCAGTCATAGGCGCTGCCAACCGCTTGCTAGAAGACATGGGAGAGATTTTTAAAGTATTGATATTAAAGAAGTAGCACTTCCAAATTGCATATATTGCCTGAAAAATGCCTCTGTTCTTTGTAGTGCTAATTGTGATCTCATTATATTCTTATGTCCAGCTGTCCAGTCAATCAGTAGCTCCTCTTGCAAGTCGGGAAATATCCGGCATTGTCAATCATGGCAACAGCTGCTTTATTTCTTCAGCTATTCAGTTGCTTTATCACATAGATTGGTTTAGAAACCATCTTATGGAGCTGCCTCCTTCCGAGAATAATATAGCGCTCTCGTTACAAATTGTGTTCTCAGAATTATCTAGCTCGAAATCGCGACCACTTCACATAGACAAGAATTTTCTATGCATGCTGCGCAAGGAATTCTATCAGTTTAGAATTGGAGAAAAAGGCGACTCAATGGAATTGATTGAATGGATTATTCAGAAATTGCCGGAACAGGAAAAAAATTTGTTCAAATGGCGCTCCCAAGATTCGTTGTTGTCTCTGAGAGATGGTAAATTCAAAGTACTTAGCGAGGAAAACTCTTTATTTTTGAAGCTGCCGTTGGACAATCGAGTGAAGACCAACAATATAAAAGATATGATTGTATCATCAATGTGCAGCCGGGTACAGTTTGAATCATCTGTGGGAACTTTCCTAAAACGCACAAAAATGATCCATTTACCTAGTATCCTCATGTTCAGAATATTGCGCGAGCAGCATCAAAGGGGACGCACCAAATTAGTACTTTTTGCCGTATTTTGATTTTGCCTAGATGTCATCAGATGTCGAGATCCCAGTTGTGCTGGAATCTGCTATATTTGGGATTGAAGGGTACCATTATACTCTTTCGGGAATCGTTTGTCACAGAAATTGCCACTACTGGAATCATATTTATACCAACGGAAAATGGATAAAAATTGATGATGACGATGTTTTAGATCTCGGTCCTACAACGTCCAAGAGTGTCAAGCGCGACTCACTTCTTATAGCTTACCGCGTAACGCCATCGAATAGAGACACTCCAGTCGTCAACGATCAGCTGAAGGAGTTTCTTGAAGCCAATGAATTCATCTCGGAAATGGTCAGCGGAGGTAGAAAAATGCAAAACACCTTTTGGGAACTATCAAAAAGGTTGAGATCGCTCTCGCTAAACCACCCAGATGCAAACTCCCATGACCTTATTGAAATATTTCTTAATTTGGATATATAAGATCTTTTAGTATGTTACTGTAAAGTTTGCGTCCTTTTTGATTTAGTAAACAAATGTTGCACATACGTTCAAAACGCCACATCATCCCCTCTCTGATAATTGTAGGATTTATATGGGTAGCTCTAACCTTGTATCTGTCTAAAAGCCATCAGAAAGTATCTTCAGGGATACAAAAGGAAGAAAACAAAGTGGAGACAAACCTATCAATCCCACATATCGATCCAGTACTGGACAGTAGAAGGGAATCGCCGGAAAAGTCTATTCCTGATGGTGTAGCAGCTCATACAATCGAAAGAGTCAAAAGACAACTTACAGAAGAGGAGCTCGAAGAGATGAAAGACTCTGTTATTGAAAGCACAACAAACGAAGATTCTTCACAAGACAACGAAACTTCGAACATTGAGTCTTCAACTGACGATACTGCGTCAGAGAATAAGAAAGTTGCATTTCAATCTGTCGAGGAACCCACAAACAGCAAAAGAAAGGTAGTATACGGCTATTTTGATTCAGCTATGTATACTTCGGTAAGCGTTGTAGATCAGCTGTACTTGAAAAAAACTTTTCTGCGAGCTTGGTATGCAAGAGAGTACCGACCTGTAATTGTGAGCGATGATGCCTTCAAAAGTTATGATAAAGTGGATCAAATTGAACAAATAACTGATGGAAAAAGACAGTATGTTGCAAAGAGACTTGCAGTCTTATCAGCACTCGGTGGCGGGAAATTAATGGACGTGTCTGTCTTGTTCGATGGTGAGAAGATAGAATTTGATGTAAATGGAGATATTGAGCTTCATGCATTGCAGGTTTTTGTCAAATCTGGAGTCTTCGAACTAGAAAAAGATCATCTTGATAGTCTCTTGGAACGAATCTTCGACAATGAAGATGGGGTTGTTGAATGTATTTCTGGACTTGACGTGAAAAGGACGTCTGTAGATACACATGCTGCAAAGAAAGTGGCATCTGCAGTACAGATTGTCACTTCCGAGCGATCTATTAGCTGTGCAGGAGCGCCGGAGGGTTTTGTCCGCATAGTGAATGCGGACCACAAGTATCTCGTGGTGGAAAACACCGCATCCGCTGTTCAAAATGCAGATGTAGTGTTTATTGAAAAATTTTCACATAACCAAATTCTCGATGCCATCATCAGTTCAGACGATCCACAGAACTTGGATGCAATTCCTCTGTTGGAGAAGAAGGTCCTCCTCCCAGCGAATGATTTTAAACAAGCGCTTATGATTCTAGAATACTCTTTTGGAATTTGCTTGGGTGATAAATTCGGCGCGGAATATAACCCAGACCAATCCAAAGGAGAAGAGAATATTCAATCTCAAGCACCGATTGTTGCTTGGGCCTTGGGTAAAATCAAAGAAATGGCGGCCGAGATTTCCAAAATAGAGTCGCAACTTGCTTAATAAGCGACGGCCTATTTTAAAATAAATTTGATTATGATCAATGGCCCGCGGTAAAAAGGCTACTGATGAACAAAAACCAGCCGCTGCCAGTTTGGACGGCGAAGAACAGCTCATTCTCAATTATCTGAAAAAGCAAAATAGACCTTACTCTGCCATCGATGTATTCAACAACTTGCACGGTGAAGTGGGCAAAACGAGTTGTGTCAGGATCCTGACCAACCTGGCAGAGCGCGGACTGATCCATCAAAAAACGTATGGCAAGCAGAGCGTCTACGTGGTGAAGCAAACTGAATTGGGGGCTCCGACGCCCGCAGAACTAGCCGCTCTTGACTCGCAAATCGAAAACATCAATTCCGAAATCAATGGCAGAACCAGTAGTATCCAGGCATACAAAAGCAAGCTGGCGTCCATAACGTCCTATCCACCCACAGATTCGCTCCGGGAAAGCATAATAGCGCTACAAAACAGGATTGAGGAGAAAAAGGTAAAATTGGAGACCCTGAGCAAGGGCGGAGTTCAAGTGAACTCGGACGAGAGGATCAAAGTGATCAAGCAGGGCCAGATTTTGAGTAAACAAGTCCAGTCTCGGAAGCGCCTCTGCATGGACATTGTCAATGGAATTCTAGATGGCGCGGGCGAATCAATGGGGAAAAAGTCTGCAAAAGAAATGATGGAGGAAATGGGCTGCGAACTGTAAGCAAAATATTAAAAACAGTCTACATTTATTTTGACCCGAACCGTTCCGGATCCTGAGATGGATATTTAACAGAAGAGGACAGCTTAGGCCGCTGTGCCCACGTGACACGAACAGGCTGGCCACAGACAGTAACAAGGCCGATCGCCTTTGCTGCAGCCTCCTCAGCCAAAGAACGAGACTTGAAAGATACGATTGCTGCGGTCCCGTTCTCCAGAATTTTAACATGCTTGACCTTCTTTTTGTTGTCGTCCGCAAAAAGCCCCTCGAAATGGTCAGCCAAATCCTCAGACCTTTCATGACCAGATAATCCGGCAATGTGAAAGGCAGTGACGGAGCGATCTTCAGGCGGGGTGAATGGGACGGCGAGAGCAGCCGCAGACTCTTCAAAGTGTGCGGCCGAGGCATCGTTTTCGCCGTAATATCGATCGCGGAATGACTTTAGAGTTGAGGGTGGCTGCTGGACGAGTTCGTGCAGAAAAGGACACGATTCCCCTCGAAGACACTGTCCCTTGGCAAAAAACGAACACGGAAGAGGCTTGTTGCTCTCAATCGCGTCTCTGTTGCTTCTTTTAGACAAGGCGGTAAGAATGGAGTGCGCGGCAGGGTCGATCTTGTCGGTCAAGAGTTTCTGATTCGTGTCCAACTGGGCGGCACGATTGGCCAAAAAGAACTCGCGGTTAGCTTCCTGTTTCGGTGCAGATTCTTTAATTCCCAACACACCGTCCCTTACCTGCACAGGTAGCCCATAGTTCATGTCCAACAGACACGACTGGCAGACATTTTTCAGCCGCGAGCAGACTGAGCAGATTTCTGTTCTCCTGAACCGACCTCCCGGCACCGGACACCATCGGTACAGAGTGAACGGGGTCAGGCAGACCCGGCACTCTAACCCAAACGGAATCTTTTGCATCTTTACATTTTTCATCGGCCCCAAACAGACGTCGCAGAGGGTGGGGAAGTCGGACTCTTCCCACGACCGAACGCCCGTGGACTTCATGATTATTCAGCTTCGGGCGACCAGGGTGCATCATCGCTATATTCAAATGGACCAACAGGATTGGAA
>ERZ1066134.592-NODE-592-length-15671-cov-26.609887_pt1 | contig 15671 bp, 12 predicted proteins | sample MGYA00382781_ERZ1066134 | MGnify/ENA primary metagenome ERZ1066134 (study PRJEB33369, sample SAMEA5778364) | biofilm metagenome | biome: Industrial cooling water; feature: Water cooling tower basin; material: Biofilm | place: United Arab Emirates | collected... | reverse complement strand
GGGCAAGCCCTTGACCGCTTAGATAGTAAGCTTACTTAAGCCTTGAAGTACTAGACTGCTGGATTTAAACCACATCATTTTAGGCGGACATTCTGCTGGGGATAGAGTCTTCACCACGGGGCGACCTTTCCTGGATTTTGCAGTAACCCAACCAGAAGAACAGGTGCGAGCTTTTCTGGCAGAAACTATCAGATTATTTATTGATGCCCATGTGTATGATCAACCCGTTGCTTTGACAAGGCTCAATCAATACCTGGGGAAGCCCAACGCTTTGATTTCATCTTTTGATCGAAAGTAGTTTATCCCCTGCCGATCCAGTATTTTAAGCTCGATTAAATCCATGTCGCAAAATAATGGGTTTTAGCTAACAGTCTACTTCTGGCGGTAGAAGGAACCTATCTGCCATCCTGTCAGCATTCAAAGTACTGGATCGACATGGAGGCTATCATGATCCCAACAAGAGCGATCGCAGCAGACCAAGGGGAGTTTTTCGATTTTGGGGGTCTTGGTGTGCGCTGGAAAATTGATGGGACGGAAGCAGGCAACCGTTTCGCTGTTGTACACCACCCCCTTGCTCCCAGAGCTTTAGCGGCCCCACTCCACTACCATCACAATGAAGATGAGTATTCCTACGTGCTCTACGGTCGCTTTGGTGGGTTGTTGGGCGATCGAGTTGTGACAGCAGAAGCTGGGACGTGGGTATTCAAACCACGGGGGCAGTGGCACACCTTTTGGAACGCGGGCAATCAACCCTGTGAGATCATTGAAGTGATTTCACCCGCTGGTTTTGAAAACTACTTCCGAGAGGTGGCGGCCGCTTGGGGAGATCTGCAGAGATTTGCAGAACTAAACCAGAAGTATAACCTGGAGATGGATTTCGACAGCGTGTCCTGGCTATGTGAGCGGTTTGACCTGTCCTTCCCACCCCTGTAATCAGTTGTCAATCTATCCGTTTTACGTTCGTACTTTACTTAAATCCGGTAGCGAACGGGCAATCATAACCAAATTGTCTCCTGCCACCACCAGGCTATTGTTCGGGGGATTCACGACTGTTTCTTTCCGTCCCTCCATGGGCCGTTCGATCGCCACCAAAATGGCATCGGCTTCTTCCTTGAGGCGTTGGGACACATCCCAGAATAAACAATTCTGCCAGGGGGAAGGAACGGGGAGCTTGTAAATCTGGTTGCCCACCTGTACCGTCAACAACTCGGCAACCACATTCAGGGCACCTTGGTTTCTCACCGTTGTAGCAATCACATGGCTGGTGATTTCATCGGCAACGATCACATCTTCAACCCCAGCGGCCCGCAGTTGAACATTATTTTTGCGATCGAGCAATTGGGCACAGGTAAAGATCGCAGGCTGGAGTTTTTCGATCGTCAGTGATGCCAGAACCGTGCGGGCATCCCGATCCTGATCACTCCGGGGTTGGGTGGCATCGGCTAGCAAAATTGCTCGGGAGGCGTGATAAATACCGACATTCTCCAGCACCTCCAGCATGGTGTAGTCACCCCGATAAAAATAGAGGTGGGAGCGGTTAATTCCCTTCAATTCGCGATCGGGAAGTTCCTTGAACTCTGCCACAACGACAGTCGGGATGTGTTTTAACTGCGGATCAGCTTGCAATTCCTCAAGTAGCAACGGCCCACTGCGGTTCCAGCCACAAATGATAATGTGATTCCTTAATTCATCCAGTTCCAAATTCTTCACCTCTAAAGCGGTTCTGAGTCGTTGCACCATGTAGGCGGAAATTATCCCGGTGAAAACGGCAAAGGCCGTCAACCCACAAAGAATTACAACCAGGGTAATGATTCTGCCACCCTCCGTTTCAGCCTCCCCCCCAATCGGTTCACCGGCCACCAGGGTGAAAATACTCCACCAAAGCGTTTTATTCAGTGAGGTGAAACTGGGGTTTTGCCGTCCTTCCAGGAGATAAAGACCGACAGCCCCCATCAGCAGCACCCAGAGGATAACCGCGAGAAAGCCAATTTGTATGCCTAACTGGGATGCTAAGGCGGGCGAGATAAAGTTAAGGTTGCGATTCAGGAAAATTGCTGCCCGGAACAGACGGGTCAGCCGCAGGAGATGCAGCAGGGGAAACCCGGCCGGGTAGGGCAGAACGGCAATCAGATCCAACCAGTAGCGGCGAAAAAAGCGTTGCTTATGGCGGGCGAGGCTGAAGCGGATCAGCAGTTCGATTCTGAAGATGCCAATGATCCAGCTTCCCGCAGTTATGACCAGGTGATGCAGCTTGCCTGATTGGCTGGGTAGAGCCATTTCTCCAACCACCAGAGCGACCGAGATCAGGATCAGCAGGGTCAGGGCCAGCTCAGTTCTGGGGGCATGGATGAATTGATCTAAACGGGATCTGAAGCTTGAGCGGAGCATGAGTTCAGCCGGAATGCCACCCTACTTCTCTGCCCTGGAGTTTAGCAGACTACTGTCTCCAGTCCTACCCATGCCGAGCAGGTCAGGTTTGGTCATCATCCCCCAGTTCAAAGAGCCTATACTTCTGGGGCTGTAAAATACTGAGGAGCTGACGGTTCTAGCCATGGGATTGAGGCATGGAGCGCTGGGCCAGCCTATACTAAGACCGTAGAGAAATGTGGTTTGGGCTTCCTCCTCTGGGAGTAAGAGGCTGAACCCCTTGAGTGTCTCATTACGGGTGAACGAGGCCATGCCCTGCCCTTGAAGTTATGGCCCTTATGAAAGGAACCCTCTGGCTGACCCAATCCCTGCAACGCTTACTCCGCCCCAAATCAGTTGCCATCTTAGAAGCTTGTTTGATTGGGTTGGTCTCGGCGCTGGCTGCCGTTTTGTTGAAGCAGGCGATCGCCGCAATGGAAAGCTGGACGGCAGCGATCGGTACAGATCTACCTCCCCTGCTGATTTTGCCGGTGATCGGATTGCTGGGGGGGCTACTGAGTGGCTGGTTAATTGAGAGGGCCGCCCCGGAAGCTACGGGCAGTGGAATCCCTCAGGTGAAAGCGGCCCTGGGTTATGCCTCGATCGCCCTCGATCTGCGGGTGGCTGTAGTCAAACTGGTCAGTACAACTCTGGCCCTGGGGGCTGGTCTGGGACTGGGGCGGCAGGGGCCCACCGTACAGATTGGAGCGGCCCTGGCCGGACAATTCAGCCGCTGGTTAGCTACTTCACCGGCCTATCAACGCCAACTGGTAGCCGCAGGGGCAGCAGCGGGTTTAGCGGCTGGATTTAATGCGCCGATCGCCGGGGTGCTATTCGTGATTGAAGAGTTACTTCAGGATTTATCGGAACTAACACTGGGCACGGCCATTCTGGCGGCCTTCGTCGGGGGGGTTGTTTCCCGTTTACTGGGGGGAAGAGGCTTAATTCCCGATCTGAGTGGGATCGATCTGAGCTTTACGCTCATGGATATTCCGGTGTTGATGCTGCTGGGAGCGATCGCCGGGGTGCTGGGGGCCAGCTTTAATCGCGGGATTTTGACCAGTTTGCGCTTTTACCGACAATACTTACCGGGCTGGCGGCCATCCTGGCAAATGGGGCTGGCAGGTGCCATCAGTGGGATGATTCTGGCGTTTTTACCCCCGATTCTGCGGTCTAGTAGCGATACTCAGGATTTGCTGGTTCTGGGGGAGATTGGCTGGCAGATCACCGCGATCGCCTTTGTCGGCAAATTTCTGCTGGTGCTGCTGGCTTACGGTTCAGGGGTTCCCGGTGGGTTATTTGCGCCCTCCCTGATTCTGGGTTCGGCCCTGGGCGGATTGATCGGCCAGATAGCTCAAGCAGTCCAACTGGAGCTGAATGGAATCGTCCTCTCCCACGCACCGGTCATTTATACCCTCACAGGCATGGGGGCATTCTTTAGTGCTGTAACCCGCGGACCGATCACAGCGATCGTGATTGTCTTTGAGCTGACGATGGACTTCGATGTTGTCCTGCCTTTGATGATCGGCTCAGTGGTGGCCTACCTGGTGGCGGAAAAGGTATCCAAAGGCTCCATTTATACCCATCTGTTAGAGTTTCGGGGGATTCAGCTGGATCAAAAGTTCGCCGGGGATCAGCAGTTGCAGGGCTTACTGGCGGCGGACATCATGCAACGACGGGTCGAAACCTTACCGGCGGAGATGACCATCGCAGCAGCGATTCAGTTTTTTGAGCAATCCCATCACCGCGGGTTTCCCGTAGTGGCGGATGGCAGATTAGTGGGAATGGTCACTCAGTCTGATCTGGCCAGAATAAGGGTCAGGGGGCTGAACCCGGACTTACCCCTCAGTCAGATCATGACCCAACGATTGATTAGTGTTGGTCCTGGCGATCGATTGGCCCATGTCCTGTATCTGCTCAACCATTATCAGATCAGCCGTCTACCTGTGACGGAGGGACGCAAGCTGGTCGGAATTATCACCCGTGCTGATATTATCCGGGCGGAATGCGATCGGCTCAGTGGTGAAGCCAGTCCCCTCAAGGTCAAACCTGCCCCTTCCTACCCGGTGTACCAAACCCAGTCCCCCACAACAGCCCAAGGACGGTTACTGGTGCCGCTGAGTAATCCCCAAACCACTGATGCCCTGTTGCGCCTGGCCGCTGCGATCGCCCAACAGCATCACTATGATCTGGAATGTTTACATATTATTCCGATTCCCCGCCACAGTCGGCCCTCCGAAACCAGTGTCGATATTACCGCTAGCCGCCAAATGATGGAACATGCGGTTGCGGGGGGACAAACCTGGCAGGTGCCCGTCCATAGCCAAATTCGCGTTGCCCAGGATATTGCGTCGGCCATTCTGGAAACCATTCGAGATCGGCACATCGATCTGGTTCTTATGGGTTGGGAAGGGGTAACGTTAACCCCAGGACGTATTTTTGGCACGGTGGTGGATACGATCGTCCGTGAAGCCAGTTGTAATGTTGTGCTGGTTCGGCCCGGCAAGCAGCTGATTCTTCCCCTGGCCAAGGCAGCAGACCTGTCCGGGCAATCGGCCCTCACACTGCTCATGCGGCTGTTCACCCTCAATCGCTGGCTGATTCCCGTTGCCGGAGGGCCCAATGCCCAGTATGCTCTCACCTTGCTACCAGCCCTGGTTGCCCTCAGCCAGCACCCCCAAATTCGGCTGTGTCAGGTATTTTCCCCCTCAGAACCCTACCAGGACACCACCTTACTGGAGCAGGATGCCGATTTTCTGAACCAGCAACTGCAAGCTCCCGTGATCACGGTCACCCTTTGTGCCGACTCCGTTGCCGATGCCATTGTTGATTTAGTCGAAAAAGACCAGTGTGATGTGATTGTACTGGGGGCCAGTCGGGAAGGGTTACTGCAGCAGGTGATTCAGGGGAATATTCCTGAACAAATTGCCCGCCACTCTGACTGCACGGTTATCCTGGTCCGCCAAGCCCTCAGCCCTGAATAGTTACACCGATCGCCGCACCGCCACCAGACTGCCCACACAGCCGATCGTGCTTCCCAAGCCCAGCAGCAACAGCAACAGCAGTACACTCTGTAAGGGTTGAAGTTGAAGGTTATCCCCCAGTAGTTGCAACAGATCGGGTTGCTGGCCTAAAAGATTGAGCAAACTTTTTTCAGTGAACATCAGACCCACCCAGGCGATCGTCCCTCCAGTCAAACCAAATCCAACCCCCTGCAAAATAAAGGGTAAATAAATCCAACTGGCGGTTGCGCCCACTAACTGCATGATTTCAATTTCCTGCTGCCGGGCCAGCACGATTAAGCGAATGGTGGTGGAAATTACCGCGATCGCCGTGGCGGAAAGCAGAACAACAACGACAAAACCGATCTGCTGCACCCCCCGACTCAGTTGATTTAAGCTCTGCAGGGCCTGATCAAGGTATTGGACAGAGCCGACCCCCTGGATCTGGTTTAATTGTTGGGCCAGTTCTGGAACAACGGCAGTGGAGCGGGAGGTGACCTGTAGTTCCTCCACCAGGGGATTCCCTTCTAATCCCGCCGTGAGGCCGGCAATTTCTGCCCCTCCCATTTCCTTAAGTAATTCCTGCCAGGCCTGCTCCTTACTGATCACCTCCACCCTGGCCACCTGGGGAAAGCGGGCCACCGCAGGCTGGAGAGAGGCTGCCTGAACGCCGGGTTGCAGATAAACTGAAATTTCTAACTGACTGCCCATCCGCTGCAGTAAGCCTTCAATCTGCCAGGAAGATTGCAGCCCAATCCCAAACAAAAATAACAAGACCGTCACCGTACTGATTGCAGCCCAATTCAACCAACCGCCCCGGCACAATCCCAAACCCGTTTCCTGCAGCAGGTATTCCAGTTGATTCCAGCGTAAATTCAGCTGCCGGTTGAGTGGATCAGGCTGACCCCTTTTCAACGACAAAAACGATCGGGCACTGCGTTGCCACCAGAGCTGTAAGCTAGCAGTGGTCTTAAACCAGAGTTTATGAAATGGCAGCCTACTGAACATGCTTTCCCCCCGTACGCTCAATCCGAACCTGGCCCTGATTCAGGTGTATCACCGGAAATTGGGTGGACTGAATCAACTGCCGATCGTGGGTGGTGACCAGAACAGTAATCCCAGCCGCATTCAGTTGGGTGAGAATTTTTAACACCTGCTGGGCATTGTCCCGATCCAGGTTACCCGTGGGTTCATCCGCCAGGAGTAGGGTGGGAGAGGCAATAATGGCCCTGGCAATACTGGCCCGCTGTTGTTCTCCCCCAGACAGTTGATCGGGGAAGGCATGGGCTTTATCGATCAGGCCCACCAGTTTGAGGGCAGGGGTGAGCCGCCGATCAATTTCTGCTCTGGGAATGCCCTGGGCCCGCAGCACAAAGGCAGCATTTTCAGCGATCGTCCGCCGAGACAGTAGTTTGTAGTCCTGAAAGACAATTCCTAGACGACGACGGAGATAGGCCAGCCGATCGCCCCGTAACTGATTAACTTCGATCCCTTCCACCAGGACGGAGCCATGATCGGGCCGCTCTGCACCGTAAATTAGCTTCATCAGGGTGGATTTACCCGAACCCGACGGCCCCGTAATAAACCAGAAGTCCCCCCGCTTGACCTGTAGATTAATGTCCCGCAGGCTGAACTGTTGAGCGTAGGATTTACTGACCCCGCGAAACTGCACCAGGGAAGAACGGTGGGGTGAATCAGGCTTCGGCTCCATTGGCTTCAGCAAAGATGACCTGAGGACGGCCTAAACTGAAGTTCTGCACCCGGCTGTTCAGGTTATAGCTGATCCGCCCACTTTGCAGCAGCGATCGGACAAAATGCTCCAAATCAGACCCAATGCGGCGGAGATTGTACTCGATCAACTCTTCGCCCTGATAGGCAGCCACCAGCTCATCAAACTTACGATAGACCAGTTGCAAAGCTTCTTGATTCCAGACCAGTTCGTTATCCGGATCGACATCCAGAGTCAGAACACTCTCGCTGGGTTTGATTTCGTTGTCAATCACCTCAGCAGCGTAGATATGAATGTGACGGGTTGTAGACTTCAACAGCATTGTGACCACTTGCCTTGGGGTAACGTGCCTAGGTTAACAAACGATCGCGACTAATCACAAGGACTTTAGCCTGCTGCATTCATAAGGATTGGTCAGGGGTGGTCAAGGTTTTTGCAATGGTTTTGTAGCTCAAAAACGACGATCGACGGTTCCTTCGCCCTTTGGAATCACTGAGGCTAAATCACTTAACCCTCAAAAATCCAGGATTGCACCCGTTTGAGGCTCTGCCAGTCAGGTTTGCGTTCCAGTCCATCCGCCAGATTTTGTTGCAGTTCTTCCCGCAGTTCAGCGATCGCCATGACAATGTGCTGTACCAGTTCAATGTGGGAGCGCACCCCCTTTTTACCCGTTTCCAGCATGGCAATGGCCAGATTAACCCGCGCCTGCGGATCTTCTGGGTTGAGCTTCACCGCTTTCTGGGCAGCTTGATAGGCGGATTGGGGTTTATCGGCCAGCAGATAGAGCCAGGCTAAGCAGGTCCAGGCGGGGCTACTTTTGGGGGCGCGATCGCAAATTTCCTGAAAGGTCGGGATTAAAGTCTCGACAGACTCACCGGATTTATAGCGAGCGATCGCTTCATCAAACAAAGATTCAACCGTTTGCATCATTCAAACTTGGAAAACTAAATCAACTATCGATCTTACTCCAAATTCAATGCTACTCTAGAAGATTTTGGACGAAAATAATAATGGGCAATGGGCTTGGTAATGAAGCTTGAAGTGCTAAAAGCTGCAAATTGGAGTTTTGGGCAAATATAGCAAGTTAGTTAAACTGCTGCTGGTTTAAATTTCCCACGTATGTTCTGGGTCATTCAGGGCTTTCTGGACATAGTTCAGGTCACACAAGTTCTGAAAAGGATTTGATTTAGCGATCTCCGTAATTGCATGTAAGAGTAATCCAAGTTGGACATTATCTCCACAGGCTATCGCAGCATCCACTCGGTCAAATAATTTTTTAAAGCTTATAGTTCGTTCATCAAAGGAACGATCAAGGTAAGCAATCAGCGCATCCCGCTTTGCTCGAACTTCCTCGATAGTAACTTGTTCCCAGGCAGCTATTTCTCTCCGCTTGGTCTGCTCCTGTTCTGTAATTCTCTGGTACTCGGCATAGGCATTGGTAATTTGTTGCAAACAAAGAGTAGGATCTACAAACTCAAATAGCTGATTAAGCTTTGCTTTATTGGTAGGCATAACTGTTACTCCTAAATTTGATCAGAGGCTACGATACTTGGCATAAATAGTGGCGGATTGAGGGTTTATGTTGCCCTCCTCGTCTAACACTGGTGTTTTGAGAATTTCAGATAGTGCTTTGACGAGTAGCATCATGTTCTGAAATTTTTTCGCATCTCTGGTAGGGTTAAAATCCTGTCTTTCAAATTCATCGAGTAAGGCATCCACTCGCCCAGATAGATTGGTGACTAATCCCTGCAATTCATTAATTCTCTTTTGTACTTGAATAAACACATTTCTTATGGCAGAGATTTGTTCTAGAGCAACATTTACCTTCGCTTCATAGGCTTTTGCATTAGTCAAAGCTTTCTCACCTTCACCAGCTAAAAGGAAACCTCCGATCGCTAAAGCAGGCCCAACTGTGATTCCTCCCAAAACGAGAGATCCGAGAGCCATCCCTCCACCTCCAGCAGCAATAGCCCCTCCTCCTAACCAGGCTAAAGTCGCATTAGTTGCTGCCGCGCCACTCAAGCCAGAAATCGCAGCTCCCGTACTTGCAACCCCAACGGAGGTAGCCAAGCTCAAAGCGCCTCCATACCCAGCAGACGCAGCCAGTCCTGACTTTAGCAAGCCCATACCCAGATTTTCCGCTTGAAGCACTTCCTGTTTGTATTGTTTAACCTGTTGAGTTGCAACTTCAAAACCCTGCAAAAATTGCTTTTCACCACGACCTACTCTATTACCAATCCGTTCTATAAGAGCGATAACCCGACGCAATGTTTTTGTGTATATAGAAATTTGTAACTCACCATATCGTGCTGCCAAGTTATTTGTTTCTGCCAAATCAGCTTTATACTTTTTTACTGCTTGCTCATATCGTTCTTGAGCCTCCTTACCAATTTTCTCAGCCGTATGCATATTGTCAAAACCTTCAACAGCCTTAGCTCCACCTAATAGAGCAGAACCGATAGCGATCGCACCCAAAACCAAAGGAAGCATAAGCCCTCCACATTTTCTGTTGACTACAGTGATATTAAAGATCTGCTTCCAAGTGTACCCCAAAATAGAAATCAAAGTAATCATTGAATTTTGGTACAAAAATCATAGATGGAAGACTATACACATGGAAGACTATACACACAGTGGGGTTAGGATAGGTGGAAAGTTTGGGGACTGCACTTATGGTTACGGAGCTAGCCAGAAAACGCTTCACCGTTCAGCAGTATCATCAGATGCTTGAGGTCGGATTGCTGCGGGAGGGGGAGCCGATCGAGTTAATTCGAGGTGAAATCGTTTATAACCAGTCAGATTTTTACGAATCCAACCATCCTCAGGCAACGGATATATTCTTATTAGTTGAGGTTGCTGATCCCACCCTGGAAACCGATCGAAATGTCAAAATACCCCTGTATGCAGAGGATGGCATCTCTGAGGTCTGGCTGGTCGATCTGAATGGGGAGCAAATTGAAGTTTTCCGTCAACCTGCTCCTTCCGGTTATCAAGAGATCAAAATTGTGCGATCGAGCCAAACAATTTCTCCTCAAGCTTTTCCTGAGATTAGCCTGGAAGTTGCTCAAATTCTAGGTCTGGGATGACTGAGGCAGATGTAAGGGCAAGATTTCCTGAAAGCCCAGTGAAAAGTTTCAGGCGGAAAAAGAGGTGCCGCAGCCACAGGTTTGGGTGGCGTTGGGGTTGGTGAACTTGAAGCCGCCGCCAATCAGAGCATTGCTGTAGTCCAGTACCAGACCGTAGATGTAGAGCATACTTTTGGGGTCAGAGACCACCTTAAAACCCTCGTAGTCACAGACTTCATCATCGGGACGAATATTGGCTGGATCTTCAAAATCCATCGTGTAGGACATGCCGGAGCATCCCCCCCCGCGTACCCCAACCCGCAGGCATAAATCCTGGCCTTGCTTTTCCCGTAACTCCAGAACGTGCTTAAGGGCAGCGTCGGTCATCATGATCCCTTTCTGAGACTGAGTTACCTGTGTCATGGTTACGGCTCCTGACCAATCTTGTCTAACTTCTAGATTAAAGCACCTTCACCCTCTAATTATAGTTGGGCGCAGTTGAGAATTATCTTTCAGTCGTCTCATATTCTGTGGCTGCCCTGAAGAGCCAGATCATCAGAGGAGTGGGCTTAACTCAGGGAGGCAGGGGTCACGAACAAGGTAGAAATGGTATCGAGCAATTGCACCGGGTCGATCGGACGGTAGAGGTAGGCATCAGCAGCGAAGCCACTCACCAGTTGGTTGGCCGGAACCCGTTGGACTGCAGTTAAAGCCAGGATTTTCAGCAGGGGGAAGGGGGGATAGAGGCGCAGTTGGCGAATAATGTCCTCACCATCCATATTGGGGAGATCGATAGCAGTAATCACAGCGATCGGTTGGAGATACTGAATTTGTTCCACCGCGGTCGAAGGTTCCATAATCCAGACCACCTGATAACCAGCGGCGGTGAGAATATCGCAGATCAGGGTAGCGGTTTCCTCATCGGATTCTAGCAGCACAATCCGTCCGGTCATGAGGAAATCGGAGGGGGGCAGATTGGGCTTTAAACCTGCTGAAAGAGTCGAAGTAGGGGATTGGGCGGGTAACTCTACAGTAAAAATTGAACCCATTCCTTCCGTGGATTCGACTTCAATCCGTCCCCGGTGCAGTTCAACCAGTTGCTTGGTCAGGGCCAGACCCAATCCTACCCCTTCATAGCTGCGAGTATAGGAGGTATCCAGTTGTTGAAATTTTTGAAAGAGTAAGGGTTGCTGACTGAGGGGAATGCCAATGCCCGTATCTTCAACCTGGAAAAGTGCTCTACCATTTTCTACCCAACTTCGCAGCGTCACTCTGCCCCCCGCTGGGGTAAATTTAATTGCATTGCTCAGCAGATTAAACAGAATCTGGCGCACCCGGCGTTGATCGGCATAGAAGCGATCGAACTCAGAGGGAATGAGTGATTCCAGCTTCAGTTCTACCTCTGCTGCCTGAGCTTTTTCCCGAAACACGCGCAGGGCCTGGCGACACAGTTGATTAAGGGAAAATTCACTCAAACTCAGGACTGCTTTTCCCGCTTCCACCTGGGAGAGATCGAGGATGTCGTTAATCAGTTCCAGCAGGTGTTCGCCACTGTCATGAATAGTTTTGAGATAGCTGCGTTGCTTATCATTTAAGGGGCCCAAAGACCAGCGCAATAGAGTGGCGGACATGCCAATCACACAGGTAAGGGGGGTGCGTAGCTCGTGGTTAATGGTGGCCAGAAAATCACTTTTGGCCCGGTGGGCGGAATGGGTGGAGAGCAGGGCATCGTAGAGGGCCTGGGTGCGTTCGATCACCCGTTGTTCCAGGGTTTGTTTTTGCTGCTGTAATTGGCTTTGCAGATGATCCTGTTGAATCGCGATCGCTAAATGCTGTCCAATCTGCTGCAGAAATTGTTGTTCCTGGGGTTGCCATTGCCGAATGCGATCGCACTGGTGGGCAATCAGTAAACCCCACAATTGTTCCTGGACTCGAATGGGAATGATCAGTTTAGCCCGAACCTGACTCTGTTGCAAAAGGGCTAACAGACAGGGAGTATCTGCGTAGGTTGCTTCCACATCGCTCACCACCTGAATTTCACCCTGTAGATATCTTTGATAGCAGGCTGTGCGGGAATGCAAACAGGTTGGGTCACCCTTGCCCAGTAGAGAAGGGGGAGCATGTGCCGCCAGGGCTTCATGGGTAATCTGGTGATGGGGCTGCAGTTGATAAATCAGCAACCGATCGACCTCTAACACACGCTGCACCTGCTCCAGGGTGGTCTGCAGAATCAGCGATAAATCCAGATTTTGCCAGATTTGAGTGGTCATCTGAGTGAGTAATTGCTGTTGCCAAGGGGACAGGGGAGGGTTAAGAGAAACTGTTGCGATGGATGGATGGACCACCATTGCCATTAATGCGGAGCACACCTGACGTTGTCGTTCGATTTCCGGGGGGGGCAGTTCTGATCCCGACGGGCTATTCGTGAGGGAATGACTCAGTTGCAGCCAAGCCCACTCCAGCAAGGGTTGATCCGTGGAATCTCGAGGGGTCAATTGCTGCAAAAAAATTTTAATATCTTGATATGAAAAAACAAGTTGAAGCTGATAAGTCGGTTCTGTCTTCAGTTCGATCAGCACAACCTTGAATGCCGCTGAGATCACGATGACCAGGCGATCGACGTTGGGGGGGTAGCCCCTCACCACCTGTTCTGTCAGGATGACCCGGGCCAGAGAGGGGGAAGCCTGCAACAGCACAGCCACAATCTGTTCCCATTGGGGCGCAGGGATCGCTTGATCGATTGTGATGGTCTGCATTTGGAGCACTGCCCATCTCCTGGATTTATAACTTTATAGTTGCTAAAGGCTATAGTTGTTAAGGGCTATATAGCAATCCTATTTGAGATCCAAATGGGGTAAAGGGGGGGGAACCCTTTTGTGGGGGAAACCCACACCCCCTTTTTCTCAACCCATTTAGGGTTGCTATAGTTGCTAAGGGCTGATGCTGTTAAGCACTGATACCTGTTAAGCATTGATACCTGTTAAGCACTGATACTATTAAGGGATCGTAAGCTGTCGCACCCTCACCTCTATACTTTTTAGCTTGCTAAGGTGGGCATAGGGTGAACCCCACTAGATTCCTTAACCTTCCAAATTTTCTAGTCATCTAGAAAATCGAGGGTAGGGACTTTAGCCGCTATTCCTGAAGGATAGAAATGATAAAAACAGTCGAAACGATCAGAATTGCGGCTGGGCTGGCGATGAATTCAAAGGTTATCGACATTGTTAAAAAATCCTGGAATTCCAGGAGCAGAGAGACAGGCTTTTGCCCATAGACATCCACTTTTCGGTAGAGATTGAACTAGAACTTATGCATCGTTTGGCGGCAATTCCTGGGGGTAGTTATCCTGGGCAGGATGGCGTAATTTTTGTGGAACAAACTCCGGCTCCTCTGGTGTTTGCGACGATGGCAGATACCGATATTCAGGTTCTGGCCCAGGCCGTTGCCCAATTGCCCAGGGACTTTCCGGCGCTACGGGTGGTGAATCTATTGCAGTTGGGGCAGCAACTCAGTATTGATACCTACGCAGAAGAGGTGCTGGAGCAGGCTGAGGTGATCGTACTGCGGTTACTGGGGGGACGGAGTTACTGGAGCTATGGGCTGGAAGTGGTGCAGGATCTGGTTGAACGCACGGGGGCAGCTTTGTTTGTCCTGCCTGGGGACGATCGCCCTGATCCGGAACTGCTCAGCCTCTCGAATCAAGCCCTGCAGACGAGTGATCACCTCTGGCGTTACCTGAACGAGGGGGGGGTGAGCAATGTTCTCCATGCCCTGCAATACCTGTCTGATACCTGCTGGGGAACGGACTATCAACCCCTGTCCCCCCAACCGATTCCCCGTCTGGGAGTGTACCCGCGTCCCCGTTGCAGCTCACCATCAACCGCCAGGGTGGGAGTTTTGTTCTATCGTGCCCATTACCTCGCCGCCAATACCGCTGCGATCGACGCGCTCTGTCAGGCTTTAGAAGACAGACAGCTTGAACCGTTGCCCATTTATCTGCAATCCCTTCAGGATGGGGCCGTGCAGGCGGAACTGGAGCAGCTTTTCAGCCAGCAACCCGTCGAGATGATCTTGAATACCACCGGGTTTGCAATTGCCCGACCGGGAGGGGAAATGGATACACCCCTGACTAACCTGTGGCAGCGGCTGGCTGTGCCGGTATTGCAGGTGATTTGCAGCAGTGGGAGTCAGAGCCAATGGGAAACTCATTTTCAGGGCCTCCTGCCCAGGGATATGGCCATGAATGTGGCCTTGCCGGAAGTGGATGGGCGACTGATCAGCCGAGCGATTTCTTTTAAAACCGTCCAAACCCGCGATCCAGCCCTGGAAACCGAGGTGGTGAGCTATGAACCCGTGGCCGATCGGATTCAGTTTGTTGCCGATCTAACTGCAAACTGGGTGAAACTGCGTCAGACTCCAGCCTCGGAACGGCGCATTGCCTTAATTCTGTCCAACTACCCCAACCGGGATGGCCGCTTAGCCAATGGGGTGGGTCTGGATACCCCGGCCAGTTGTATCAAAATTTTGCAGGCTCTCAAGCAAGCGGGCTACAACCTGGGGGAGGCTCCCTTACCCAGCAGTGGCGATGAGTTGATCCACCTGCTCACCCGTGGCATCACCAATGACCCGGAAGGACAGAATTTGCGTTGCATTTACCAGAGTGTTGATCTTGAGACCTATCAGGCTTACTTTACCGACCTACCCGCAGCAGTCCAGCAGGGCATTAGCGATCGCTATGGAGCACCGGAGCAGGAATGGCAGGACCACGTTCAGATCAGACATAACGGCTCTGCGGGTTTTCCTGTTGCCGGGCTGCAACTCGGTCAGGTATTTATTGGGATTCAACCCGGTAGAGGCTACGATCGCGACCCCAGTTTGAACTACCATGCCCCCGATCTGGAACCTCCCCACAGCTATCTGGCTTTCTATTACTGGATCAGAAGCAAGTTTTCCGCCCATGCAGTGGTGCATCTGGGTAAACATGGCAATCTGGAATGGCTACCGGGGAAAAGCATTGCCCTCTCTGCCACCTGTTATCCCGAAGTTGCCCTGGGGGCGCTGCCTCACCTCTATCCCTTTATCGTCAACGATCCGGGGGAAGGCAGTCAGGCCAAACGCCGATCCCAGGCTGTGATCATTGATCACCTCACCCCACCCCTGACCCGCGCCGAACTCTACGGTCCCCTGCAGCAACTCGAAAATCTGATTGATGAATACTACGAAGCCCAAACCCTCGATCCCGATCGGCTGGTTCCCCTGCGCGATCGCATCCTCAGCCTGATCCAGCAGGAAAACCTGAACTACGAACTCTCTAACCGCCATCAGAACTCGAACCCTCAAGAAAAGAGCTTGGACTTTCAGGCTCAGAACCCGGACTTTCAAGAAAAAAGCTTGGACTTTCAAGAAAAAAGCTTGGACTTTCAAGAAAAAAGCTTGGACTTTCAAGAAAAAAGCTTGGACTTTCAAGAA
>ERZ1066134.583-NODE-583-length-15786-cov-21.378107_pt1 | contig 15786 bp, 16 predicted proteins | sample MGYA00382781_ERZ1066134 | MGnify/ENA primary metagenome ERZ1066134 (study PRJEB33369, sample SAMEA5778364) | biofilm metagenome | biome: Industrial cooling water; feature: Water cooling tower basin; material: Biofilm | place: United Arab Emirates | collected... | reverse complement strand
GTAGGCGGACAAATCCGTTGGATTTATCCGCCACTTAAACAAACCCAAAACGTTAGCAGCAACCCTAACTATCGACCGACATATTCTGTTAAATAGACAAAATTGCATCAAAAGAAAATTAGAATTAATGCTCAACACTTTAAAAAAAACAATATGGATATTAGACTTGAATTAATTTTTGTAGCAAAACTTTTTATTGCCCTATTGCTTGGTGCTTTGGTAGGAACAGAAAGAGAAAGACACGGGAATGCTGCGGGTATCAGGACTTATGCAGCAGTAAGTTTGGGAGCGGCTTTGTTTACGCTCATTGGAATTCACTCAACGGATGAAACTGCAGCATCACGAATAGTAGCAAATATCGTAACGGGTATCGGCTTTTTGGGGGCGGGCATTATTTATAAAGACAATGCAAAAGGTTTCACGCATGGGCTTACCACAGCTTCAACAGTTTGGGCGACCGCTGCAGTTGGTGTGGCAGTAGCTTATAGCATGTTCATTATTGCAATTTGTGCAACAATTGCCATCTATTTTTTGCTGGCATTGCATCATTTTGAGTGGTACGGAAAAATTAAAAGACATTGGGCAAAAAAACATACACATGAAGAAGCTAACACAAATGACTATGAAGGTTGACAAAGCGCAGAACCAACATTTTAAAAATATAATAAAATGAAATTTCAAACCAACAACAATTATTTTTATATTGAACTTTGAACAGGCAAAAGGGCTGCTGCTAACAAGGGGTTTGCGACAGCGGGGGTTCCGTGCTTCGCAGACACATTTGTGCAAGGTGGAAGTTCAGTTCTCCGAACAAAGTTTAGTGCTAAAACTCCCCGCCATCGCAAACCCCCGAAACGTTATCGGTAACTCTATTGGCGACCGTGCAACCATCAAACGACAGGACATTAAACAAACATTTTAGACGACTAGTAACAATATGACAGGACTTCTAACCAACAGGCAAACGCTTCAAAAAAAAATTAAAACACCGCCAACGCACAAAAAAAATTTGAATTTCTATGGCAACCGCACAAGTGGCACATTTGCTTTTGCCGCTAACGCACAAGCCAACCCAAAGGCAAAAGCAAAAGAGCCACTTTTTGCCAACGCTTTTTAACGACACTGCGACTTTAATCAATATCTTAGAAATCTAAATTTTACAGGACATACATGAAATTCATTGACTTATTCGCAGGACTTGGGGGCTTCCATAAAGCTCTACACGGGCTTGGACACGAGTGTGTGTTTGCGAGTGAGCTTGACCCAGTTTTGCGAGAAGTTTACAAGACAAACTGGAAAATAGAACCGCATGGCGACATCAGAAAAATAGTTGACAACAACATTGACGACATTCCCAAACACGACATTTTGTGTGCAGGTTTTCCTTGCCAACCGTTTAGTAAAGCGGGTAAACAAAAAGGTAGAGCCGACACCGACAGAGGAACTCTGTTTGATGAAATCGTAAAAATCCTAATTCACAGGACACCTAAATTTTTCATTTTAGAAAATGTTCCATTCATCGCAAAGCACGACAACGAGGAAACATGGAACTATATGAAAAGTGAATTGGAATCAGCAGGTTATACAGTTGACCATGAAATCTATTCACCACAAGACTTTGGAATACCACAACACCGAAAGAGAATTTTCATTGTCGGTTCTCGTGTAGGACTTGACCACTTTAGTTTTAAGGATGTTGACCAACAGAAAAAGAAGTTGGTGGACATTTATCAGTTCATAGATAGCGAACCGAAGGATGCGAAAAAACTACCTAAAGAAAATCTTGAGTGCATAAAACTTTGGCAAGAGTTTATTGACTGTATTCCCAAAGAAACCAAGTTGCCCGGCTTTCCGATTTGGGGAATGGAGTTTGGAGCTGATTATCCTTACGAAGAAAAATATCCTCACTTGCTTTCAGACAAAGAACTTTCAAACTATAAAGGAAATTTTGGTTGCAGTTTGAAGGGAATGAGCAGAGAAGAAATGTATAAGAATCTTCCAAGCTATTCAAGGGTTGAAGATGAATTTCCCGACTGGAAACAAAACTATATTAGACAAAGCCGAAAGTTTTACGAGGAGAATAAAAAGTATGTAAAGCATGTAGTAAAACGAATTGCAGAATATGAATCACAGAGTTGGCAAAAACTTGAATGGAATGTTGGTGATGGTACGAGAAAAATAACTGACTACATTTTACAATTCAGAGCATCAGGAATCAGAGTGAAAAAAGTAAATTTTTTTCCCTCTCTTGTTTGCACCAACACACAAATTCCAATTATCGGTTGGGAGAAACGCTACATCACAAAACATGAAGGACTAAAACTTCAATCCCTGACGGGATTGAAGTTGCCTGCTAATGACAACGCAGCGTTCAAAGCTCTAGGAAATGCAGTAAACTCAAAGATTGTGAGATTGATTGCTGAAAAACTTTTAAATGAAAACAACAAACCAAAGAAGCTGAATGGTGCTGCTACGCAGCACTCACAGCAACTTTCAATTTCACAGCAACATGAAACAGCATGATAAAGTAAGCATCCGACCACAAGTTACCATGCTTTCGGTTCTGAAATTCTTGGAATACGAAACATGGTTTGCGTTGGCAGAGTTTGTAGATAACGCTATTGCCAGCTATTTGAAAAATGAAAAGCAATTAAAAGCAGTTGAAGGAAATGACTTCAAACTTTTGGTTACGATAGAAATTAACGAGCCTGAGAATAAAATCACAATCAGAGATAATGCAGCAGGAATAAATCAAGAAGATTATCCAAGAGCATTTCGTGCGGCTGAAATTCCACCCGACAACACAGGACTATCAGAATTTGGAATGGGAATGAAATCGGCAGCGTGTTGGTTTGCTGATGAATGGTGTGTAACATCAACTGCATTGGGTGAAACAACCGAAAAGAAAGTTTGCTTTGAAATGCAAAAAATCTATTTGGACAAGTTGGAAGAATTAGATGTAGAAACAAAAACTTGCAACAAGAACCATCATTACACAACAATTGAGTTGTTCAATGTAAACAGGATGCCGAGAAGAAAAGGAATCGGCAAAGTGAAAGACCATTTGAGAAGCATTTACAGAGATTTTATTCGCAAAGGTGTTTTAATTCTAAAAGTTGGCGGAGAAGAATTGAGTTACAGCGAACCCAAAATTTTGAATGTTCCGAGATATGACGAGCCAAAAGGAGAAACAATGCTTTGGAGAAAGGAAATTTCTTTTCCTATTGAAGACGGGTTAAGCGTTCACGGTTTTGTTGCAATCAGAGAAAAGGCATCAACAGCAGAGGCAGGTTTTGCTTTATTCCGTAGAGGCAGGGTAATTGAAGGAAGTTTTGATAATGGTTTCAGACCTGAATTTATTTTCGGAGCACCAAACAGTTACCGTTTCCAAAGAGTATTTGGTGAACTCCATTTAGAGGGCTTTGATGTTTCATTCACAAAGAAAGGAATTCAATGGGATGAAAATCTTGATGCCTTTTTGCGACTTCTGAAAGATGATATAAGCAGCAAAACATTTCCACTATTACAGCAAGCGGAACAATACAGAGTAAGAGCTACAGAGAAAGAATACAAGGCAGCGAAAAAAGCACTTGATGAAACAGTTGACGACCTTGAAAAGAAAGCTCCGCAAGCGGTGGCAGATGTTGTAAACACAGCATCAAAAGTTTCAGAACCTGAACAACAACTTTTAACCCCGACAGAAAAGACACTTCACAGAGAATTTGAAATTCGTTTTAATAAAGAGAATTGGAAAGTTTCAATTGAACTTTCCTACGACCCTTCACTGAAAGAACTCATTGAAGTTGGCGACAGCTTCATAAAGGAAAAAGTAAAAGACGAATCAATAAGGCAAATTGGAATTCGCCTTTCACTCACTCACCCATTTATGGTTGAGTATGCAGGGGCAGACACAAATAAAATTGAACCAATACTTCGTATTGCAGCAGCATTTGGACTTTCAGAAGTTATTGCAAAGCGAAGCAAAATTGTAGGGGATGTAAGAAGGAACTTTAACGAACTTATTTCAAACTTATCTAAGCAAGAATAAACTATGCCTGAAGTAATAGAAATTCAAAACAACGCATACAACGCAAACTGGAATCCGTTTGTTGGTGACGAAACAAATGAATTGTTGCGAAGCAAGGGTTTTGCTAATCCCGATAGAACACTAAATGAAAATGGTATTAGAGTTTTAGACGAAACTTATCGCATCATACAAGTGTGCGGAAATCCAAACACAGCAACCAACAGCGAAACAGGAATAGTAATTGGTTATGTGCAAAGCGGAAAAACTCTTTCATTCACAACACTCACAGCTTTAGCGAGGGACAACAATTATCAAATCGTGATTATCATTGGTGGAACTTCTGTTAACCTGCTTGACCAATCAACTAAACGAGCTAGAAAAGATTTACGTATTGATACCCGTTACGGGTTTGAACAGAAGTGGACACAGATTACAAACCCACACACACAAGAGGACTTTGATACAATTACAAACGCTTTAGACCAATGGGCAAACCCAACCTTTCCGAATGACCGTTGCAGAACAATTCTAATTACTGTAATGAAAAACGGTTCACATTTGAGAAACTTAGCCGACCTAATAAGCGGAATGAATTTGAACCGTGTGCCGACTTTGATAATTGACGATGAAGGCGACCAAGCAAGTTTGAACACAAGGGCAAGATGGGCAGCAAGGCAGGGAATTGATGTTGAAGATTTAACCGAGAACGAAGTTTCAACTATTTACAGAAGGATAACAGCATTAAGAAATATTTTTCCTCATCATACATTTTTACAATACACAGCAACACCACAAGCAAATCTGTTCATCAACATCATGGACAGGTTATCACCAAATTTCATAAAACTTTTAACTCCAGGGGATGAATACACAGGAGGCATTCAATTTTTCAGAGAGAACCCGAATCTAATCCGTGAAATTCCTTTGAACAATATTGCAAATGCAAATCAACAGTTACACGAACCGCCAGACAGTTTGCTTGAAGCGTTACGAGTATTTTATTTAGGAGTAGTTACAGGAACGGTTTTAGAATCATTCAGATTGCCAAGCCAACGCAATCGTTCTATGCTTGTTCATCCTTCAAGGTTGCAAGGCGACCACACAACTTTTTACGGTTGGGTGAACACAATCAAGGAAAGTTGGAGGCGTTTGTTGTCAGGAACTGACGAGGAAGAAAAAGCAGATTTGCTTCGTGATTTCAGAACTACATACAACGATTTGCAAATGACAGTTCCCGATTTGCCAGCGTTTGAAGTTTTGACAGATTACAATTTGGTTCATGCAATTCAATACACACCAATTGTAGAAGTAAATTCAAGACGAGGAGCAACACCACAAATAAATTGGCAAGATTCCTATTCATGGATTTTAGTTGGTGGACAATCAATGGACAGAGGATTTACAGTTGAAGGTTTGACGGTTACTTACATGCCAAGAAATGTAGGAGTTGGGAATGTTGACACTATTCAACAGCGTGCAAGATTCTTTGGCTACAAAAGAAGTTACTTAGGTTATTGCCGTGTGTTCCTTGACCAAGTTACGATTGATGCTTACAACTTCATTATTGAACATGAAGAAGATGTGAGAGAACGGTTAGAGGATTTTGATGTAACCAACAAACATTTGAATGATTGGGATAGAGAAGCAGTTTTAGACCAAATGCTAAATCTCACAAGGGCAAATATTTTGTATGATGATATTGATAGAGACCGTTTCGGTAATGACTGGTTCAGAATCAACGCACCACACGACACGGAAAATTTTATTGAAACAAACAGAAACTCATTGTTTGAGTTTCTAACTCCAAAAGCTGCATTGTTTGCAGAAGACGAAGGACATGCAAGCAGAACGGAAGACCAAAAACATTTGGTTGCAAGAGTTCCAATGAGAGAATGTTTAGAACACTTGCTGAACAAATTGAAGTTCACAAGAGAAAGTGATTCGGCAACCTATTCAAGTTTGAGAGGGATTCTGAAACGCTATTTGGAAGAACATCCTGATGACGATTGTTTGATTTACTTGATGAGTGCAAACACTTTGGACGATTGGAAAAGAAGAATTCGTAGGTTGGATAGGAACGATGAAATACAACAACTATTTCAAGGACGAAACCCAAGAACAGGTGAAGTGATTTATGCAGGGGATTCAGAAATCAAAAACGAAAATCTTTTAACTATTCAAATTCACTTGCTTGACCTAAGAGATACCATTTATACAAGTGTTCCAACGCTTGCAATTTGGATTCCCGACAGCATCGGCAGAGACATCATAAGACAAGCATGAATTTAATTGAGCTATATGATTCACTTGCATTTCCCGAAGAAGGAAATGAAAAAACTTTCAACGCTATTCCAATTCCTGAATATCCGAGTTTCAGAATTGCTATTGATGTTGAAGGGAATCCAGTTTTGCTTTTATCAGTTGCCAATGCAGTTAAGAACATTGCATTAAAAAATTTCCGCTTGAAGTATTTGCAACTTGAACAAAACATTGAGTGCAAAATTTCAGAGAACGGCAAAAGCAGCTTTCAAACATTTACTGTAATTACTTTCACAAGTGCAGACAGGAATTTGCAAGAATACTTTTTGAGAATTTCCGAAACGCTGGTAAAAACACTTAGCAATAAGCCGACACAGCAACAAGTAATTGAATCGCTAAACAAGTTTGTAGAAGTGTTCCGTGCCTTGACAGACACACCAACAAACACAGTTCACGGACTTTGGACAGAGTTGTTTTTGATAGAAAACTCAGCAAACCCGAAAACACTCTTAAACTATTGGCACAACATACCAGAGGAGAAATTTGATTTTAATTCAGGTGAAGAAAAAATTGAAGTAAAAAGCAATTCCAACTTTGAACGGTTACATACATTTTCTTCCGAACAGTTGAATCCACCAACAGGAACGCAGGTTTTGATTGCTTCAATATTCATTAGACAAAACAACACAGGACAAAGTATTCAGCAGCTTGTTGACAGCATTGCGACCAAAGTTCAACACGACATTGACCTTGCCGACAAACTCAACAACATTGTTTGCAAAACACTTGGAAATTCATTGGAGCAATCAATCAGAATAAAGTTTGACTACAACCTTGCAAAAGATTCTTTGCAGTTTTACAATCATCTTGACATTAGCAAGATTGAAGAAGTAAATATTCCGAATGAAGTTTCAGAAGTTCGTTACAAATCTGATTTATCCTCACTCTCTCCTATTGACACGACAACACTAAAACAAAATGGCAATCTATTCAGCAGCATATAGCCGACACAAAAAAAATACACTCTTAAAAACCGCACAAGGCAACGCACGACCAAAGTTTTTAAGAGAGTATTTTTTCTCCTACCCAAGAAGAAATTCAATTTTTTTTTCTCCCACCCTTCGGTGTTTTAATTTTTTTTGCCAACTCACCGTGCGTAACTGGACAGACAGTGCTTCTAATATAAATTGCTTCGGACAAAGTGTGAGCAAACTTGCCACGACAAATCTTCGGACGGACAGAAGAGCTACCGATAACAAGGGGTTTAAGAAATTGGCGGTTCAGTGGTTAAATGAACATCTGTGCTTCGTATCAAGTGCAGTGCTGGCAGACAGTTTTGTGCTCCGAAATCGCCAACTTCTTAAACCCCCGAAACGTTGGGCGTCATGCTATGAAGACAGTGCCAACGATTGACAGTAACGAAAAAATAAATTTGACCAATGACAAGTAAAGTAACCATTATTCTGACAGTAACGACCTTAACAGTGTTTGGGGCGACATTTTTCGGATTGAAAAACAATGGGACAACTAACAACCATGCAGCCGAGAACCATATGACTTTTGAAAATTCAGACTCGACCATAAATCACATAAGAAATGACCAAGTCGTTGACACCATTCAAAAATCTGAGAAAACAACCAAAACAAGTCAACCCCAAAACGACCTTTTCAGATTTGCTTATCAGGAAATAAAGGACATGTTAGAAGGTAAAACCAAAAAGGACTTTAAAAGGGCTGTTTTCCTTGTTGACAATGCCTATATGGGTGGAACATTAGATTGGAATTGGTTTGACAACGAGATTAAAAACAAATTACCTACTTTTGAAAAGATGATTCAAACTTCGGGATATAGCAGATACAAGACCTCAAAAAATTGGGCAATTCATACCTATATGACCGACACAACTGTAACAAAAAACGGCTATCAACGCTATCATTACGACTACTTAAACTACACGAACGATACAACAGGTTTAGTTTATCATTTACTGCAAACAAAACTTGGTAACTGCCGAAGTTTACCATACCTCTACAAAATATTTTGTGACGAATTTGGAGCAATAGCATTTCTTGCAACTGCCCCAATGCACGTTTACATAAGACAGCAAGACGAAAACGGCATTTGGTGGAATCTCGAACTAACTTCATTCTACAAGTATATGCCAAGTGAAGATTACATTGCACAACTTCAAATTACAGAAACTGCAAGACAAAGCGGACTATATATGAAACCGCTTTCAGAAGAAGAAAATTTAGCGATTTGTCTTGACGATTTACTCCGCTATTACATTGAAAGAAAAAATATCATTTGCGACCCATTTGTTGAAGAAGTTTTACTAACCGCATTAAACTACATGCCTATTTCAGAAATCCAGTTAAAACGGTTCTCATGCTTAAAACAAACCCTTGACTTGGCAATGGAGAAAAAAGGACTTAACGATTATTCTAAAATCAAAGGTCATTCAGAACTCATTCAACAATTTGAAGCAATGGACAAAGTAGGAAGGTATATTGACAAAATCGGATATAAGAAAATAAGTGAAGAACTCTATCAGAGCTTAACCGACCAAACAAAGAAAAAAGCTGAAACACATAATCAAAATAAAAAACAATAAACATGAAAAAATCAATTCTTTTTTCCGTTTTTATTTTTGCTGCAACAACGGGAGTGTTGTTTGCTCAAACCCCATACAAGTCTCCTTATGATATGTTTATTCCTGCTAATGAACTATCAAAAAGCAATTTAAAAGGAGCATGGATTTATCATTTCAACGACAACGATGATTCCACAGCAGTTAAGTATAATAAAGCAGACTATGTTGCAATTTTTTACGGCACTAAAGACAGTGTAAAATACACCGACTTACAACCATTGAAAATTGTAAAATGGGGAGTTGACCCATTGGCAGACCACCCAAAGCAAATAGGGCTATCGCCCTATTCTGCCTTTTGGGGTAATCCAATATATTTTACCGACCCAGACGGAAGATGCCCTGATTGCCCTGATGATGTTTATGTTCCAATTGCTGACCATGTATATTCAGAAGGCTTAAAAGCAGGAATGAAAACCTCGAACGGATGGGAAGTGATGAGAGTTGATAATGACAATGAAACGGGTTTTAGGGGTGCTTTATATCAAGGAACTTTTAATGGGAAAACAGAATATATATACGCTACACAAGGAACCAATCCAACCTCAATAAAAGATTGGGTAAACAACGCTCAACAAGTTTTTGGGGAATCTCCTCAATATAGGCAATCTGTAGAATATGCTGAAAAATATTCAAAAAATGAAGCATATAGTGGTGTGTCTTTTACAGGTCATTCGTTAGGTGGCGGACTTGCAAGTGCCAATGCTTTGGCGACAGGTGGGAAAGCCGTTACTTTTAATGCAGCAGGGCTTTCAGGGGCAACAAAAGAAAGTTTAGGAATAACAGGAAATAAAGCAAATATTTCGGCTTATGTTGTTCAAGGCGAAGCAGTGAGTTATTATCAATCAATTGTTGGATTACAAGCAGAAGGGAGAATAACAACTTTACCAGCTTCTTATGCTCCTCAAATACCTTTCACAAGAGTTGACGATGCAATTAGAGTTTACCAAAGAGTGCAAAATCACATGATGGAAGCAGTAATTCAGAGATTTCCAACAACAAGATAAATTTCAGATGGAACGATTTAACTACATTACTACAATTTTATTTATGCTCTGCTTACAACTTTCTGCTTGTAGTCAGTCGACAGGAAACAGAAATGTTGATTTTTTTAAAAACACAAAAGCATATGACTTAGCTAAAGCAGTTTATAACTCCGACTTAGATAAAATTGAAAAATTCGTAAAGGCTGACACAAGCCTGCTAAGCTTTAGTAATCCAACAAGCGGTTCAAATGTTTTATTCCTTACCATTTATACAGAACGTTATGAAGCACTAAAGAAACTTTTAGAATTAGGCGGAAATCCAAATTCAATTAACTCTTTGACTAAATACAGTCTATTAATAGAATCAATCAGACCTTTCGGAAGCCAATTTGAATGGCGACAAGAACACCAATATACTAAACTTCTATTAGCAAATGGTGCAGACCCAAACTATACGGTTGAAAAAGATTTTGTTAATGAGAAAGGTCATACAATAATGGCTACTAATCCGATAGTTAAAGCTTCAAGAGAACATATAGACTTATTAAAATTGTTAATTGAATACGGTGCAAAATTCAATATACGTGTGGACAATGAAACACCTTTTTCATACGCAGTATCTGGACGTAAATTTGATATTATTTATTTCTACATAGACAGCTTAAAAGTCAATGTTCACGAACCTATGCGAATAAGAAGCAATGACAGTTTATACATACAAGACTATATTCAGAAATTTATGAATTACGAAGAAAGTTCTGACAATTACAAGAAAACACAAACGTTAATTGACAGACTTAAAAAAATGGGAGTTGACTTTGACAACTACGACTACAAACTGAAATAAATTGACAAAAAAAAGAAGCACGAACGCCCAACACGGGTTTTGCGTCAGGCGGGGTGACGTGCAAACTTGGAGCTTTGTGCTTCTATTTAAGTTCGGTGCTTATTGACAGTTTTGTGCTCCGAAACCCGCCCGAACGCAAAGCCCGAAAACGTTACCGGCAACCTTATGACGACAGTGCGTATTTGAGAGTTTCTGCATAAAACGAACGAACTGACAGCGAAAAAAATTACCTTTGACAGAATGAATAACGGCAGACATAAAATGACATTTCCAGACGACTTTATAAACAAAATTGTTTGTGGCGACAGCTTGACTGTGATGAAACAAATGCCGGACAACTGCATTGACTTAGCGGTTACATCGCCACCATACAACTTGAAAAACTCAACCGGAAACGGAATGAGTGCCAACACAAAATCCGGTAAGTGGGCAGGCAACCCTTTACAAAACGGTTACAGCCATTACAGCGACAACATCCCTGCTGACGAATATGCCGACTGGCAACACAACTGTTTGAAAGAAATGTATCGGCTAATAAAAAATGACGGAGCAATTTTTTACAATCATAAGTGGCGAGTGCAAGACGGAGTAATTCAAGACCGCAAGGACATCATTAGAGATTTGCCCGTAAGACAAATAATAATTTGGAGACGTAAAGGCGGCATCAATTTTAATCCTGGCTACTTTTTACCAACTTATGAAGTGATTTATATGATACCAAAACCGGACTTCAAACTTGCACCAAAAGCTAACGCTTTTGGTGATGTTTGGGAGTTTACACAAGAGATGAATAACGAGCATCCTGCACCGTTTCCGGTTGCACTCATTGACAGAATTATTTCATCTACTAATGCTAAAATTATCCTTGACCCTTTCTCTGGCAGCGGCACGACAGCAATCACGGCTTTAGGACTTAAACGAAACTATATTGGTATTGAACTTTCACCGGACTATTGCAAAAATTCTGAAGCAAGAATTGAACGTAACAAAAAGCAAAGTGAACTCTTGAAATTTAAAACCGCCACGCTTTTCCAAGAAACAGAATGAAAATATACACGAAAGACGGACTAATATCGGAACTCAAAAAAATCGCAGCAAAAGGATGGATAGCAAATGCAAGACACGGAAATCACGGAGGCATTGGCAATACGCTTGAAGATTTATTAGGCATCAGCGAAAACAATTTACCAATTCCAAATGCAGCCGAATGGGAGTTAAAATCGCAACGACTAAATACAAGTTCGTTGACGACACTATTTCACATTGAGCCATCACCGAGAGCAGTAAAATTTGTTCCAGCAGTTGGACTTAAAAAATATGGTTGGAAGCATCAACAAGCAGGTAAAAAATATCCTGACAATGAAATGAGTTTTCGCTTAACCATTCACGGACAAGCCCCAAGCGACAGGGGATTTATGGTAAAAATTGATAGAGAAAATCAAAAAGTTCTTATCTCGTTTGACAATAGTAAAACAGCAGACAAGCATAGTGCTTGGTTGAAGTCGGTGAACAAAAGAATTGGTTTAGGTGAGTTAAATCCACAACCATATTGGGGTTTTGACGACCTTTCAAACAAAGCCGGAACAAAACTTTTGAATTGCTTTTATGTGCAAGCAGAAGTGAAGAAAGAAGGCGACAAAGAATTTTATCGTTACAGTAAAGTTCAAATGTTACAGAAATTCAACTTTGACGGCTTCCTAACTCAAATGGAAAAGGGGAATATCCTTGTGGACTTTGATGCACGGACTGGACACAATCACGGAACAAAATTTCGTATGCGACAAAACTGCTTACCAGAGTTGTATAAAAAGGTGACCACAATCCTGTAAAATGAAAAGAAAGGCAGCCGGTAACAAGGGCTTAGCGAAAGTGGCGGTTCAGTGGTTAATTGAACAGTTGTGCTTCGTATCAAGTGTAGTGCTTGTTGACAGTTTTGTGCTTCGTATTCGCCACCTTCGCCAAGCCGCAAAACGTTGTGTGCTATGCCCTTGGGACAGATGAGACTTCAAACAATAATATTAATATTTGGACTTTTGACTTGGGGACAGGTTAACGGACAATTGATTTTGACCGAAGAAGAGAACCTGGACTGGATTGAAAAATTAAGAAGTGAAAAGGAATTAGAAAGACGGTTGACAATTCTTCGAACAAGAATCTTAGTCGACACAAATGTTTACGTTAGACCGCTTGGTGACCGAGAAATTTTAAAGACCAATAAAAACAGGAACAAAGAATTCGGACTTTGCAGACCGGCAATAGTTATAGAGGGTTATTATATCAACATAACGAATGACACAGACCCGACAATAGTAGAGAATTTTGCCAAAGAACTAACGACAGACAACATAAAACAATTTGAAGTAGTGGACGGGGAAAAAGCTAAGACATTATTTGGACAAAATGGTTGGTGTGGCGTTGTATTGTTGACAACGACTAATAAAAAAGCAAAAAAGACACTGCTTCGATATAAGATTTGACACATGGGCACAGCACACAACAACATGTTTGCGCTATGGCCGGTTGACCGGTTAAATTTTATTATTTCTATCTAAACAACGTTTGTGCACGTGGGAGAACACGCGGCTTAGGAAGCCGGCCACATCGCAAACACAAACGTTGTAGGCAATTTTATTGGAACGGACACCACTAACACGAACGGTTGAAAAAATGTGGACTTTAACGACCTTCCGAGCCGACAAAAAACTTAAATTTGACGAAATCTTAATTGCACGACAATGGAGAAAATTAAATTTATTGACTTATTCTGCGGAATTGGCGGTTTTCGGACAGCTATGGACGAAGCGTGCCGAGAAAACGACCTCATTCCTCAGTGCGTTTTTTCATCGGACATTGATACATTTTGCCAAGTCAGCTACGAAGCGAATTTCGGACACCGACCAACAGGCGACATAACCCAAGTTGACGAGAAAGATATTCCCGACCACGACATTTTGTTTGCAGGTTTTCCTTGCCAACCTTTCAGCATCATTGGACAGATGCAGGGTTTCAATGACATTCGTGGGACTTTGTTTTTTGACATTGCAAGAATTATCAAACATAAACAACCAAAAGCGTTTGTATTAGAGAATGTAAAACAACTTGTTGGACACGATAAAGGCAGAACACTAAAAACAATTATTAAAACTTTACAAGAATTTGGTTATCACGTTCAGTATGCAGTTTTAAATGCACTCGACTACGGACTTCCCCAAAAAAGAGAGAGAGTAATAATTGTTGGACACCGAGAGCCAATTATGTTTTCTTTCCCCACCCCTATTCGACCTTTCAAGCCATTAAATGAGATTTTAGAAAAACGAGTTGACAAGAAACATTATGCTTCCGATTACATTGCTGCAAAAAGAAAAGCGAAACACAAATCAGCTTACAAACTTTCGATTTGGCATGAGAATAAAGCAGGTAACATTTGCAGTTATCCATACTCCTGTGCTTTGAGAGCAGGTGCATCTTACAACTATTTACTTGTAAACGGAGAGAGAAGATTAACACCAAGAGAAATGTTTCGCTTACAAGGTTTTCCCGACAGTTACAAAATTGTTGTGAACGATAGCCAAGCAAGAAAACAAGCCGGCAATGCTGTTCCGGTGAATTTAGTCAAAGCAGTTATTTTAAAACTATTGCCGTATGTTGCCACATCAATGGATATGACTTCGGTATTAAGAGAATACGAAGTAGAATATGGCAAAGGATAAATCACCAAAACTTCGGACAGTAAACAAATCGGTTTCAGCATTCCAGCTAAATGAATTTCCGAAGGATTTTCCGTTTTTACTTGGCAAAGAACTAATTTATTTGCTCGCTTCAAAAGGGAAAGCTGAATTAGAAGGTTCTGATTGGGAGAATATTTTTGCCAATTGCATTGGCGCAGATTGGAAACCCTCTAATGTTGGTTTAGATGACGTTGTGATGGGCAACACCGCTTGGGGTGCAAAAACAGTAAAATCAACAAAACCAGCAAACCAAAAGAAAGTAAGACTTATTTCAGGGCGTAATTCACCTGTTTATTCTTTCGGTGAAAGAATTGATACATCTGCCGACCCGAACTTAATCGGTAAACTTATTTTAGATATTTGGAACGAGAGAGTTTCTGCAATCAGAGAGAAATTTAAACACTTGCGAACTGTTGTTTTAATCAAATCAAACGACCTTTCTGAAGTAGTAGTTTTCGAGTTTGAAACTATTCGCTATGACCACGAACTTTTTAAATGGGAATGGAACAAAAACAACAATCTAATTGGCATTGACAAGAAAACAGAAGAACATCGTTTTACTTGGCAACCACACGGCTCACAGTTTACAATCATTGAAGAAGTTCCTGAAAAGAGTTTGGTGATTCGTATCAAACAGCCGAAAACACTCGACAAAGAACAAATTTTAAAAGCGCTTGGATTTGATAAATCGTGGATAACTGTAATCCAAAAAAATGGCTGATGTTTTTTCCAAAGAACAACGCAGCGCATTAATGCGACAAGTAAAAGCAAGTCGTAACAAATCCACAGAGTTAAAACTTATTGACTTTTTCAAATCTAACAACATCAAAGGTTGGAGAAGAAATTACAAACTTTTCGGCAAACCTGATTTTACATTTCCGACTTTGCGAACTGTTGTTTTTGTTGACGGCTGTTTTTGGCACGGACATGATTGCCGAAACACCAAACCACAAGACAACAAAGACTATTGGACTAAGAAAATTGGGAGAAACAAACAACGAGATAAAGAAGTAACACGAACTTTAAATCAAAAAGATTGGACTGTTATTCGAGTTTGGGAGTGCGAACTAAAAAACGAAAGCCGACTAACCAAACGACTGAAAGAAAAACTGCCTACAACAGCAGTTTGGCGCAAGCGGGGGTGAAGTGTTTCTATTGACAATTTTTCGTATAATTGAAGTGCAGTTCTTCGGTCAAAGTGTAGTGCTAAAACGCCCCGCCTTCGCCAAGCTGCAAAACGTTAGCGGCAAGTTTTTTTAGACATGAGATTGAAAGAAGTAATCATAAT
>ERZ1066134.574-NODE-574-length-15987-cov-6.842267_pt1 | contig 15987 bp, 9 predicted proteins | sample MGYA00382781_ERZ1066134 | MGnify/ENA primary metagenome ERZ1066134 (study PRJEB33369, sample SAMEA5778364) | biofilm metagenome | biome: Industrial cooling water; feature: Water cooling tower basin; material: Biofilm | place: United Arab Emirates | collected... | reverse complement strand
CAGCGTCAGATGTGTATAAGAGACAGACGGTAGCCCAATTGTACTTCTTGATGGGAAACAGTTAGCTATGTTTTCGGCTAATTCACCCAAACTGCCGATTGGCGCAACCTTTGAAGCAACCATCGAACCTTCGCCTAAAGGCAGTAGTTTGTTGCTGAATATTGAACCCGAATCTGTCAGATTAATCGAGTCGGTGGAAGCTCAAACCGAAGAACATTCAGAAAATCAATCCAAATCGATGACTAAAAAACAGCATCAAACTAACCTCTCGCAATTGCTGAAAGATGCAATTTATGAAGTTTACGAACAAACCGGCGAAACAGAGTTTCAAGTAGGAAACTGGACAGCTAAAGTCAGCAATGCGCGCAATAATCTCAGGTGTTTAGTCAAAGATGAAGACGAAAATGCCATTTTCGCCGCTGACTTGAAAACAGGCCGAATTATTAAGGAACTTTCTGAAGTAAACAGCGATAAGTTCGTCGAACAGCTTCTAGAAGCTACTCCCGAATCAACAAAAAGAGAAGTTGCTGAAGCAGAGATTTAAACGGGAGTAAGCTTGTAAATGAGGACGGGCTAAAAACCAAATTTCCAATGGAGTAGGAGGCTTGCAATCCCTGTGATCGCTATATGTCGCATTACCTAAAAACCGTATTTTTTGCCCAATTTGCAGTAACGGTAGCAAACAATGAAGCAGCCCGAACGTCAAAGTTGCCAGAATCATCTCCCCAAGTCCATACAGCATGATTGCACCTTCGTTCTTCTATCAAATCCTGTTGCCGTCAACCAGAAACAAGCTTTCCTGGTTCAACCTTGTACTCACTAATTTCAGAATTAAAAACCAGCCTGGGAAAACTCTAATTTAATGCAGCCCACCGACAGCCTTCAAATACTGTCTCTACCGACGACCTGAGCAGTATAACGCTCCAAATCAGCGGCGGCTACAAAACTCAGCATCACAACCAACCGTCTTACTACCGTCCGCTGCATTTGGATTGTTAGACCGCACTGGGCTGGCAACTACAACGCCTTAATCGTCACTACCCCTCCTGCAAAACCCTGAATATTCAACTCGTAGCCCTCTAACAAACCCATTCCGACCAATGGATCTGTTTCTGACTAGTTGATCTCAATCGGTCTTACCTGACCATCCTAAATTACAGATGCCTCAAACACATTGAACATACACATGCTACCATCACCCAAAAATCCTTCTTCCTGCATAAACCACGTCAGTTCTAGAGTTGCAATGATGGCAGAAGGCAAGGTGAGGAATCCTGTGTACCCTGTGTCAATGATCGCTTTAACGCCTTGTCTCTGATTATTTGCGGGACAAGTTAATTAATTAGCACAACTACCTTGAACAAGTTAGCCGAAACGGAACGATTACCTCTATAATTTATAAATTGCCGAGTGCGAATACGCTGTCGGCTTGAGCAGCTTGTTAGGCTACCACGTTAACAGAAAGATTAATCCTCAATATTTAAAATCCAATTTTGTAATTTTCGCTTTAATATAGGATTTCTACATAGCCTTCCGTTCCATTAACCCGGATTCTCTGTCCGTCTTTGATCAGCTTGGTAGCATTCTCCACTCCGACAACTGCTGGTAAGCCATATTCACGTGCGATAACTGCTCCATGAGTCATCAGTCCACCAACTTCGGTGACCAGACCTTTTATGGATACAAACAATGGTGTCCAGCTAGGGTCAGTAAATGAGGTGACTAATATATCCCCATCTTCCAGATCGGCGTCTTCCATGTTTAGGATGACACGCGCTCGTCCCTCTATAACTCCGGAAGAAACAGGTATACCTACAATAGCTTCGGCTGGGAGATTTTCTCGTTTGTACTCACCTGTAATGATTTCACCATCAGACGTGATAACACGTGGGGGAGTTAATTTTTCATATAATTTGTACTCGTCTTTTCGTTTGTTGATGATTTGGTAATCCAGTTTATTTGTGAGTACGACTTCGTGAAGTTCTTGAAAAGTGAGATAGTAAATATCTTCTTTTTCATGAATAACGTTGGCTAGTACAAGTTGTTCGGCTTCTTTCAGTAAAGCCTGCTTATAAACGAAGTAGCGACTAACGATGCCGTATTTTGGATATTCACGATAACCGATGAAATTCCGGATGAGGCGGATCATTCGTTTTGTTTCTTCGGCTTTTTGTTCACCATCCGGTAATTGCTTCAATCGAGCTAATAACGCTTGTTCTTTTTTCAAAGCTTCCTGTCGCCCTTGCTCAAATTTCCGATCGCTGGCATTCGGCTCAAGGTTTTTGATGTTACTGAGAATCATGGGAACAAGTGTCGTTGGCTTTTCACTCCAACGGGTTTTAGTAATATCGATTTCCCCGGCACATCGCATTCCGTATTTGTTGAGAAAAGCATAGATAGCGTCCCGGGCTTCCTGTCCACCATCAAACTCAACCAGTTCATCCAAAAAGTTATCATCTTTTACATGTTGTAAATAATCTATTACTTCCGGATAAGGACGAACCACATCTGCGACATCCAATAGCGCCAGACCCATGGACGAAGTAATATTGTTTGGTACAGATTGAGAAAGCGTGTCTGCTACGTTTTTTTCGCCTAACCACTCCTTCATTTTTTCATTGACCCATGATGAAGCATTCATAGCAGTCATGATCGCACCAAAACTTTGTGGATCAGATAACATCTTCTTTAATTGCTGTATGTCTTCCAGAATAAAATCAAATACATCCGATCCTGATTTCGTTTGGATGTTATGTTTTAATTCTTGTACCAATGTTTCACTACGCTTGATCAAATCACCAACGATTGCCGGATCGTACTCGTTTAGTGTTTGAAAATCCGCAGGCGACCTACCTTTATTGTTTTCACCAGCACTCTGTTCTTGCTTATCATCTGGTAACGATTTGATAAAATCTTCCCGCTCTATGATGGTCGTAAGTGCGTCTTTTATGAGCGGATCGGATTTTCCCAGGACATCTAATATAGTTTCTCTGCTGGCAGGTGAAGCCAGCATAGGTGTAACATCAACAAACAATCTTCCACCAGCTTTATGCATGGGTCGAGCAGCTGTTAACTGGAATAAAGACAATCCCAATGGTTTGATGGGGTCAGTCATCATTTGTTGATGACCGACAGATACATAGACGTGATTTTCCCGCTCATTCGCTTCAGGGATCGGGTATAAAGTAGTGATTGGCCGACTCTGGACAATATAAAATGTATCATCAACCAAACACCATTCGATGTCCTGGGGGCGGCCGAAATGTTCTTCGATCTTTCTGCCTATGCGCTCAAGCTGTAAAATCTGCTCATCCGTCAGCGCTTGCCTATTCTGTCTCTGTTGCTCAATCTCCTGTTCTTTCGTACCGCCATCTTTTAAGGCGTAAATAGCCAGTTTCTTGGTGGATATCTTCTTATCGATAACCTTACCGTTACACACTTTATAGATATCAGCATTCACCAGGCCGGAGACTATGGCCTCACCAAGTCCGAAGCTGGCATCAATGGATAACACTTTCCGATTAGAGGTGACAGGATCGGCAGTAAACAAAATTCCTGCCGCCTGCGGGAAGACCATCTTTTGAACAACCACAGATAGGTGAACTTTACGGTGGTCGAAGCCGTTTTGCACGCGGTAAATTACTGCCCTCTCGGTAAATAGCGATGCCCAGCACTTGCTGATATGCTGATAGATTGCCTCCTTTCCGATAATGTTCAAATACGTATCTTGCTGGCCTGCAAAAGAGGCCGTCGGTAAATCCTCTGCAGTTGCGCTGGATCGTACTGCATAGGCATTTTTTTCTCCAAGTCTGGAGAGAAGGTGGGCGATCGCTTCATTAATGTCTTGAGGAATGGCTATCCCTTCGATGACCCTGCGAATCTCACCGCTAAGTTCACCGATTTTATCCCGGTCTTCCACCTTTAGAAGCGACAACTGATCAAGTAATTCGTTAATCGACGACGTTTCCCCAATGATTCTTTTAAAGGCTTCAGTAGAAATACAAAAGCCATCCGGTACGTGGATTCCTTCAATCTTGGAAAGTTCCCCCAGGTTTGCGCCTTTACCCCCAACAACCGTGAGTTTTGTTTTATCAATATCTTGAAAACAAAGCACAAATGAACTCATCAGTTTCCCTCCTTTGGCAATTCATACTTTGGTAATTTTGATGACATCCTATCCATAATAATACTCCTCCAACAAATCGCATTATGTGTTCGTAACTCTCCATCCCAGAATACAACCGCCTCGTAAACGTTGAAAACACACTCACTGCCATCTCCAAGAATGGCTCGCCCTCTCCTTTTCCATCGCAAGTTTAACTCAGCAATTAAATCTGGCGGCAGTGACAGCCAGCCGTTGAACCCTGTATCTACGAAGGACGAGTTAATCAAAACCCCTCCAATCGGAGGGGTTCATTTTTACCATTCAAAACTACCAAATAGGGTGAAGTCAATCACTCGATTTATCAAATTTGATAAAAATATCCATCTAATCAACTTTAAATCATGGCAACAAGAACAGCAACAAACAAAAACAGAAGCCAAGGCAATTACATTACCCCTGACACTTCCGCAGGTAGAAAAATTTTAAACTACCTCAAAGACCGCTGTGAAAAAGCTTTAGATTACTGCTTGGACAACGGATTAGGAAGCATAGAGGATTTCGCCGATGCAGTGGAAGAACTAACGGAAGTGGACGGAAAACCCAGTATTACGGTAGAAATCAAGCACAATGGAATAGTCCTCAGCTTGAGCGATCGCCCCGAATACGGCTCGACTACAGGAAAATACCTGATGGAACACCTGGGAAAGCCAGAGGATACCCGGTTTACCAAAACGGGGATTGAAGCAATTCTTAACCCTGAGAAAACTAAAAGTAACTCTCAAAAAGATGATTTTTTAAATGACTTAGAAGACGATGACCTTCAATTCAAATCAAAAACGAATACCAAAACTCGAAAAAACGAGTTAGAGGACTTAGACGATGAGCCATTCGCTAAGCCCAAAACCAAGGGTAAATCCCAAAAAGATGAACCCGATGAATTAGATTTAGAAACACCTCAACCCAAATCTAAAACTAACCGTCAATCTCAAACAGACGATTTAGACGATTTACTAGACGAGTTAGATGAAAATGAATCTCAACCCAAACCGAAGTCTAAAGCAAGAAGCAAACCTCAAAGAAATGAACTAGAAGAGGAAGAACCATCCTCTAACTCTAAAACTAAAAGAAAATCGCTTCAAAACCCACTGTCTGAAGAAGCCCAATTTCCAAAAACCAACCCCCACAAGCAATCAAACAACTTAGATATCGATAGCATTCTCGATGCTACTTCACAGGTTAGTAGCAGAGCCGCCACTTCTGGAAACGAGGTAGACGGTACAACAATTGGAGGACTCAGCACTCAAACCGCAGTCCTTGCTACCCTAATTGGAAAAAAGGCAACTTCGCAAGTTCTAGAAGCAGCTAAAGCCGCTGGAAAAGAGCGTCAAATTGCCAATATTATCAAAAGACTCAAAACTCAAAGTCAACGGGCTGACTCCCTCACTTCACGAGTTAAAAACTTAACTCAAGAGGATTCAGATGAATCAGAAACTACATCAAACGAATCCATCTTAAACGATGAACCGGAATCTGAACCAGAGCCAAAATCAGACGAAGAATCTCTACCAAAAACAGGGACTCTCTTAGCTGAAGCTGTTAATAAAGTTAGCCAGCAAGTTAACAAAATTTCAACCGAACTGGATGAAGACTCTTTAGAGAAAAACACACCCATTGAAATTGACACCAAGGCTAGCTTTGACAAACAGCTTGCACAAATCAATAAAGCACTCGACCGACTCGAACAGCGACTCGATGCTTTGTCAGCGCGAATTGAGGCTTTAGAAAACAAACTTTCCCTAAGTAAGACTGAAACAGATGATCAAATTATCGATGAAGACGCTGTAACTTCCGAAAGTGAAAAGGTTGCATCAAAACCAATAAATACCAATAGTACAGATGAAAAAAAAGCTATGTCCTCACCCGTAACCAAAACTCAGGAATCCCAAATTGCCCCGTTGCTAGCACAAGTATACAACCTGGCTGAAGAAGAAGCAATGGCAGCAGGCGAAACGCTAGAAGACGGTATTGAACTGGGAGCTACCAAACTTTATCTTATTCGCGATCGCAATTCAACAACTGTAAGCCTAGAAAACCAACAAGGTGAAGAGTTGTTCTCAGCTACTTGCTCAAACAATCAGTGGAAAGTCACCAACGATTTTCTCACCAAAGAAGACAAACAAGAAATCAATCGCCTAGACATTTTACAGCGAACAATTCACCAAGAATGCTTAGCTGAAATGTTAGTTAAAAACGGTCTTCCACAAATGAACTTCACCGATTCTCAAGGTCGGCGTCTCAACTTTGAAGTTGAGTTTAGTAACAAGTCTAAACCTTCTGCTTCCATCCAAGGGTTTAACGAATACGACGAGGTAGTTTTTGACGCAACTGTCACAAGAGACAAAGTTGAAATCCTCCAATGCGACATTTCTGCCGAAGAAGTAAAAAATCTCCTCCAAAAGCAGCAACAAACACCAACTACTGACCGACAAAAAGAGCAAAAAACCGAAGCTGAAATGGAGATATAGAAGGATTTACCTCTCCCCTCCCCTCCAATTAGAGGGGGTCATTTTTACCATCCAATATTACCGTATCAGATGAAGTCACAGATAGCGATCGCAGTTTACATTGCAATTAAAGCCGACGTGGAGAAACTCCAATGACTTACCCTGAAATCCTCAAAATCCGTCAAACGAAACACGCTTTTACTCGCTGGCTTGCAAGGCAAAGAATCAATCCTAGCGACTTCATATTTATTGCCATTTGCCTCGCCGCCCTGATTTACTTTACCATCCACGACCCCCTCTTAATTACAACATTAGGTTGTTCTAGCATCGTCTTCCTAAGTTTATGGCATGTCGCGAGAGCCATTCCGATTGTGGAGCAATATATCGGTACTAAAATCCGCTTTTGGCACGTTACCACCACTATTATTACAGCCACCGCGCTGTGTTCTGTACTCGATTCTCCAGCCAATGCCATATTCCTCTCAGGCTTGCAAGAATTCATGACACAACTAGCAGAAGGAGCGGCCTCCAGTGGTGGTGAATCAATCTCTGCGGAAACAATCGAATTGATTTTTAACTTAATTCGTGGAGCCTTTCTTTTGTTAGTAGCTGCTGCCTCGCTATTTGCCTATAACCAGGCACAACAAGGAAATGACTGGAGGCCAATTGTTACTCAAGTTGCCTTAGCTTTTGCAATTGTCATTGCCATTGATGTTGTGACATTTTTATTCGTTGGCGACGGTACTGGTACTGCTGGAGGTGGCTAACGACACCAAGAAAAGTAAAAAGTAATAAGTAAAAAGTAAAAAGATAATTCCGATCAGCCTGCGGCAACGCTACCCTCACACACCATTTTTTCTGGCTTCTTACTTTTACCTTTTTACTTTTTACTTTCACCTTGTCTGCTGGTCATGTAACTTCTTAGTCTTCCTTTTCACCTTTCCCAATATCTACCCATTCAAACTATGCATAAAGATCCAGAAAAAGACTTTGTTACCGTAAACAAAATTCTTGGTAAACAAGCCTCAATTGGCTTCATTCCAGCCGATCAGCTTATTCCTTGGATGGGAATTGCCATCATTTCTTACATCCTCACCAATGGCTTTTTTAGTCTGGGAATGCCTTGGTTCTTCACCACCACATTCTGGCTAATTATTAGCTGGTGGTTTCTCACGGGAAACAAACCCCACCTGTTTGTAGACAAGTTCAGATCTCCACCAGGAAGCGAGTGGTATAACGGCAATCTCTTCTACCTTCCCCCTATTCCAGATAATCGACCCTCTGCCCTTCGCAATCGCTTCAAAGACTCCCAAGTCCGGATTAAACTCAAACCCAAAATTGTCCCCAATCAACAAGGAGGCAACAGCAGATTTATGCCGTTTCAAAATTACCATAACCTTCTGTGCCTATTCACCATTAAAAAAGATAACCGGGAAGTTTCTGGCTATTTACTCAACGAAGGCAGCCAGTATCAAATTGTATTCGGCTTCCACACTCAAGGATTGCACAATCTCTTATATCGCCACGAAGTCAACAATGCAGCTAACGCCTTAGAAGAGGGGCTAAAAGATATTCCTCCAGGCGAAAAATTGGTCTTCCACACTTCTCTGCACAGTAGTGACTCTACTCGACAACAACAACTGACTCAACAGGTTGAAACTTGTCACTTCACCCCCGTATCTGTGTTAATCAGAAACGAACAAAAGCGGGTGCAAGAACTGACCCTAACTGGCACAAGGCAAGTTTGGAATCAAGTAATTTTCTGTACTTGGACATTCAACGCCCAATCTGGCTCGAAATCCAACGATTCTTTGAGTAAGTTCATCAACGGCATTTTTAACACAGCCAACAGTATTGCAGCCCAATTTACGGGCAACGATCGCATCTACAAAGAACGCTTTTACAAACAATTACTGCTGCAATCGTTCGAGCAAGGCTACATTCCTTGGGAAATCCTGCTCAATACCAAAATCGGACTCGAAATTCAACCGATGAATGCTGAGCAACTGTGGGCATGGTTGTGGAAGAAATTCAATAATACACCCGCACCTTCCATCCCCCAATTACTCACCTTAGAAGAAACTGCATCCGATTACAAACTCACCGAAACCATCACCACCCACAAACACGCTTGCACGATTTTAATTGAAGGTCAAAATGGTCGTTCGAGTTGTCCCGAACACAAAAGAGATAAATCGCGCATCTGGCTCAATGGCAGAAACACAGAATGCGGCGTCCTGACAATGGAAGACAGCCCTGGTGGTTGGATTAATACTAGAGAACAACTGAGATGGTTGTGGAAAATTATGAGTTCCAGCTACGTCCACGACACCGAAGCCGTGGTGGAAATTAGCGCTGCTTCCAACTTTTTTATTCAAGACAATTTAGCAAGGCAAGCCAAACAATCGAAAACGGCTAGAAAAGTTGCTTTAGAAAAAGGCCAAGGTCGAGATGTAGGCGCTGAAGTCAAACAAGAAGAATCCTTTGATGCTCAGAAAAAAATGTACAAAGGTGCTAGAGCTATTCACGCTGCGGTTGTTTTTTTAGTTTATCGACCTACACCAGAACAACTCAACCAAGCTTGTCAAATGCTGACCAATAGTTTCGGTTCTGCCAAAGTGATTAGAGAGCGAAACATTGCTTGGCTGGTGTGGCTAGAAACTTTGCCGATTACGATGACTTGGTTGTTGCACAGCAGTTCGCTAATTAACGAACGTCGCCTCACTTTTGATACAGAAACCGTTTCTGGCGTTCTGCCCTTAACTGCGGTTCGAGATATCGATTCAACGGGTGTTGAATTCATTACCAAAGGCGGTAAACCCGTTTACATCGACCTCATGCACAATCAAACCAGTCGTGCAGTCATTACCGGGGAAAGTGGCAGCGGTAAATCGGTTTTAGCAGCGCGATTTGCGCTTGATGCTTTAGCAGCTAATATCCCAGTTGTAGGCATGGATATCTCCAGCGGTTCCGGTAGTACTTTTGAAACCGCTATCAAGCTTCTAGGCGATGATGGCGCGTACTACGACATCACCAAAGGTAGCTCGAATTTAGTTGAAATACCCGACCTGCGACGTTTTGGTAAAGAAGAGCGATCGCAACGCTTAGACCAATGGAAAGAGTTTATCAGAAAAGCACTGACAATTATCAGTATGGGTAAAGTAAATGACCCCAAGTTAGCCCAGCGAGTTGATGCAATTTTACTCCTGACTTTGAAAAAATTTCTAGAAGACCCAGAGATTATCGAGCGTTACAATGCTGCCTTTGAAAAAGGCTGGAAATCTGAGCAATGGCAAGAGATGCCAACGCTCAAAGACTTGCTCAAATTTTGTACCAAAGAACGATTAAATCTGCAAAATTTTACCGACCTTGACCGTATCGCCATCAACCAAATTATGACTCAATGTAACGCCCTACTCGCTTCACCTTTAGGAAAAGCAATTGGCAGACCTAGTACATTTTCTCCCGAACCTGCCATTAAGTTTTTCGCTCTTAGCGGTTTGAGCAACGAACAAGACCAATATCTGATGGCAATGAATGCCCACGCTGCTTGCATTCGCAACGCCCTTTCGTACCCTAAAAGCTTATTTATTGGCGACGAACTTTCAATTCTGTTTAAAAAAGATGGGTTTGCTGAAGTCGTAGGCGAACTCTGTGCAGTTGGACGAAAAAATGGTATCTCAGTGCTTCTACTTTGCCAAGATATCGACAGCATTTGCGATTGTAGTGCCGGAACGATGATTTTGCAAAATATGGTCTATCGCATTACTGGAAGATTAACATCCAATGCCGTCAATTCTTGGGTAAAGCGTCTGGGATATCCCGCAGAAATTATCAGCCAAAATGCTACAGAAGCATTTCTTCCCAGAGCGGTTGACCTCTGCTCTAATTGGCTGATTGAAACCGGAGGAAGGTTCTGGCAAGCACAATTCTACCCCGGCGAAATGGTGCTAGCAAGCGTCGCCAATAATCAAACAGAATTGATGGCTCGTGCCAGAGTGATGGCTCAATATCCCGACACCTTGAAAGGACGATTGCTAGCACTCAAACAGTTTACGACTGAATACGTTCAAGCCATCAAAGAAGGTCGCTCTCTAGACAATATTGGCAAAAACTCAGTCGCTAACATTCATCAGCACAAACCTCATCAAAACCGAATTGCTAGCTGATGAAGTAGAAAAAACAGTCATAAATAAGCTCCCAGGAGAGAATCATGAAATCACCAAATCTTTTGACTAAATTTTCCTTGAGCTTAACCGTAGTTGGGCTAGGATTACTTCTAAATTCTGCTAAGGTACAAGCTCAAACTTCTGCTAATTCTACCACTACTACTAACCTCCCTAGTTCTATTGCGAACAATTCCAACAGCAATACCAGTCCTTTCAACTCTTCCAGTTTCACAGTTCCCAGTCCACAAAATCAACAGATTCAACAAGAAGCAGAGAAAGTTTTAGGGACTGTCAAAAATCCAATTGAGAACATCTCTGATACAATCAAAAACCTCTCAAGCCTGCTTGACCAAATGCTGCAATCGTTTATCGGTTCTCTCAAAATTCCAGATTTGGGAGAGGTTGTTGAAAAGATAATGAGCGATCGCTCTAATGACAATGAAGGAACCAAACTTTCTGCCAATCTAGAGAAAAAACCTCAAGGTTCTTACAGCATTCAAGAAGATTTAGCCAAGCGTGCCGAACAGCGAACTGCAACCACAACTGCATTGGATGCCACGCTTAGCAAAGCTGCTCAAAACAGACAAACTCAAATTGCAAGGATAGTTGAACAAAATGTCAGCGAAAATATTCAACTGGGTGAAGAGTCGCAAAACCAGGATGTAACGCAGCACATTATGCGTAATATCTCCCAACAAACTGCCCTAGCGGCACAGAATCAAGGGGTTATTATCCTTCAGAACCAGCAAGCTCAAATTGACCGCGCTCTTGCCAATACTTTGATAGCTCAACAAGCTAAAGAACTTGGCGAACTCAACGTCAGTCAGCGAAGACAAGATGCTGCTGCTGCCACTTCTTCTTCCACCCAAGCAGGACTGTTCCAAATGCCTGGAGGCATCACGCTAGGGGAACAAGAAAAATAAGTCGCTAAAAAAGTTAGGCATGAATTAATTAGTAGTCATTAGTTATTAGTCAATCCTAATAATTAATGACTAAGGAGTCTAAAATGTTTGCACCATTTGTTGCCCAAACCAACACGGCAGGACAAGCGTTAGATACGCTCTCTAATGCCATAGAAGTCTCGCAAAAAACAGTCGAATCGTGGAACCTGCTCTGGTTTAACACGTTCAACACGCAAGAATCATCCCTGTGGATTGCCTTAGTTAATCTGGGATTAATTTTAGCAGGCATTTCCGTCTTATACCTGGCTATCACCAGCGGTAAGGAGATTATCGAAAGACAGTCCTGGTCTGAATTAATCGCGATGATGATTTGGCCTATTGTCATTGTATTTTTTCTCAGTAACAATGGTAGAATGTTATCTGAAAGCATCAAGTTTATTCGAGGGATTGGCTACAACCAAGTTCAACAAATCCTAGAAATTCAACTGGGTGAAATGACCTTCAGAAGCGCACTGGGCGATGTCAATCTCACCAGCGCTGCCAAAGAAGAAATTGAAAAACTCTACAGCGAATGTCAGGGCAAAGTTGGCGAGGCTTTAGTCGAGTGCTGGAATGATAAAAAAGAAGCCGCCCAAACCATTCTCAACGAAGCAGAACGGCAAAATGGGGGGCCACTCAAAAGCCTGCAACGTTTTGTCGAAAACCTAGCCAATGTTGCCAATCCCGCAGATATCGCTAGCGGCGATTTTGCTGGGCAAGTTTTTCGGTCTACGGTATTGCCAATTATTCGATTAATTTTGAGAGCAGTACAGTGGGCATTTGTCAATATCTTGGAAGCCGCATTGTTGTTAACTGCCTTGTTTGCTCCAATTGCAATGGGATTGTCTTTACTGCCATTACAAGGGAAACCTATTTGGGCTTGGCTAGTCGGATTTATGTCTTTATTTGGAACTCAACTTGGCTACAACATTGTGGTGGGATTAGTGGCTGTCGTCATTGTCAAATCTGATGCCGAACTCATCACAGATATTGCATTTTTATTCTTCTTAGCTGTATTTGCTCCAATTCTAGCTGTTTTGATTGCTAGAGGAGGTGGCACAGCTTTGTACAATGCCATTGCAAATAACACCAAACAACTCACAGATATTCTCAGCAATGCCATTGGAGTTATGGCTGGCAAGCTGATTTAGAAACTCACTAAAGAAGGCAACAGAAATTCTCTGTTTTCCGTTTCCCGTTTTCTTGTTAACCTTCACCTTTATAAAAGGTTTGATTATGACTTTCAAATCTTCACAATCTCAACCCCTACTCCCCGAATCAAAAAATACTTTAGCTTTGTGCTTTGTGTTGCTAACAGGTATGGTTAGCATCCTGACCGTTGCCGTCATCCTCAACACTTTAAGTCTCAGATCGTTGTCTCAAAAGAAAGTTACTTTTGTCCAACTCAAAGATGGAACAACAGCAAGGGTTGTTGAAGCAGATGGGTTGTATAGAGAATCGAAGACTATCAAAACTTTTGTTTCAAATTGGGTTAATCTCACTTGGAGTTGGGATGGTAAGATTCCCGGCACAAATGAACCTGACCCCGGTATAAAAACCAAAAAAAGCGGTAAAGTTCCTACCAGTGCGTGGATGGCTTCTCTAATGATGGAGTCGGAATTTGGAGAAGCTTCTCTGGTAGAACTTGCCAAACTCGTATCTAATTCAGTTTTTGAAGGAAAAACGCGCTCAACGGCTTACGTCTCGTATCTATCAGAACCGAGAGAAATCAAAAAAGGCGTTTGGGAAGTTGATGTCATCGCCACCCGCGTTGTCCTTTCTCAAGGTGTTGGTGAAAGCCGAGAACCGTTTAATCGCACCATCACTCTTAAAGCAACTGAAGTCCCCATCTCCCCACTCGGTGAAAATGCCAACCTGGTTGAAAAAACGGTGAACTCGATGCGTTTAGCCGGATTAGAAATTACCCGAATTGTTGAATTTAACCCGTAAACGAGGTAGACAATGATTAAAAAAGATAATTCAACAGACACCAATCAAACCGAGTTTCAAACAACAGAAACTGAAAACAACAGCCATTCAACACAGGTGTCAAAGTCAGAATCTTCGCCCAGGACTTCTCATTCTGAAGATAATATCGATTTGAATGATATCGCTGACTTTAATCCCAACGTACCGCTGACACTTGAAGCGCAATACCAACTCGCTCAAGATGAGGAAAAACCAGAACCCCCACCCGTAGCTGAAAGAGGTATCCCTCGAATGGTTACGATGCTGTTATTAACTGGGGGAGTAATATTGTTGGGACTCCTGATTTGGCAATTTATTAAACCCAAGTCAGCGAGCCAAAAAATTGCTCAACCAACACCTCAAGAAACCAAAGAACCTCTAATTAAAGATGAAAAACCGGAATTGTTAGCTAGATTGGCATATCAAGACCAGCAAAAACAAATTGCACAAAAGCCAAACCCCGATAAGCAACCCCCCACAGAACCAAACCCTAAACCTACACCGACCGCTTCGCCTCAACCAACCCCGCGTCGAGTCGCGACGAGTCGGACGACGGCTCCTCCCGCGCCCAGAACCATTGTGCGGACGGTTACGACCCCTGCACCTGCACCCCCGCCCAGGACAATCGTGCGGACTATTACCGTCCCCGCACCTACTCCCACACCCACACCCGCACCTGTATCTGCGCCTAGCCCCAAACCCACACCCACCCCAACGCCTACAGCGGAAAAAGTTGACCCATTTGAGCGATGGAACCAGCTAGCGCAACTGGGTCAAACGAGAGGTAACGTTGAAACAGAGGAATCTCTGGTGGCTCAGAACACGTCAGTACCGACTAACAGCGATTCGCTACGCAACGATACCACAAACACACCAACACCAACCCCGTCGCCACAACCAACATCAACATCTGAATTTCTCACCGTCAATATTGGCAACTCGCAACAACAACCGCAACAACAACCGCAACAACAACCGCAACAACAACCGCAACAACAACCGCAACAACAAACACAACCTACATCCGGCGACCTATCACCCGGCGCTATTGGTATTCTCAATCGCACGCCTCAATCAACAGACACAGTACGGGTAGCGCTTGGAACAACGACATCCGGCACCGTATCGGTTCCGCTGTTGTGGGATGAAGGTAGTGACGAACAGATTTATAACCGATTTGCTATCACTTTAACCGATGATATTCGAGCGACAGACGGCTCAGTCGTATTTCCGACGGGTACGGTCATCATTGCCAAAGCCAATAGTGTTAGTAAAGACAATCGCATGGTACAAGCAACTGCGATCGCAATCGTTTACGCTGATAAATCGGGACAAGTTAAACAGCAAGAAATCCCCCCCGGCGCAGTTTTGATTGCAGGCGAAGGCGGAGAACCTTTGATTGCATTGGGCCATCTCGACCCAGGTGCTGATATTGCCAGACAGGACATCCTCGTCGCACTGCTTTCTGGAGTTGGACGAGTCGGAGAAGTATTTACGGAACCTAAAACTAGAAGCAGCAGCAGCATCAACAGCGGTGGGTTTTCTAGAGACACCATCACCGTTGAAAGCCGCGACCCTCAAATTTTGTCAGCTGTCATCGATGGTTTCTTTAGTCCCCTAGCAAGAAGGCTAGAACGACGCTCAGATAGAGCCGTTGAACAACTTTTAAGCCGCCCCAATATTGCAATGGTTCCCAGAGGAACCAAAGTTTCCGTTACTATTAACAGTTTTCTCAACGTTAGTCAATAGCTGTCATGAAAATTTACAAAATTCTGGGATTTGTAGCAGCGATCGCTACCCTTTCTTACCCATTTTCTAGCTTAGCTTTTGCGATCGCAAAAAGCTATCAAACGGTGGGTCGAGATATCGCTGCCAACAGTGCTGTTGATGTCAAAGTCTATCCAGGACGGGCAAGTGCAATCGATTTTAGTCAAACTGATGAAGTAGTTACCTACGTACTCATTGCTGACCCTTCTCGTCTTGTATTCAGTGCTGATGCAGAATTAGCCAGCGGTCGAGCAAAAACTATATTTCTGCGACCGATTCAACCCTTGCGATTTCCTGGTGCTACAACTACCAAAATTACCAGTCTCTCGATTAAAACAGTGGATTCTAAAAGGAAGCAGCGACTTTACACTTTTAATGTAATTCCCGCTAATCGACGAACTGATGACTTGGGAATTCGGATTGCAACCCTTATCCCAGGACAAGAACCGACTTTAGATATTGACGCTCTTCGGACTATTTTGGACTTTGGACAAAGAGGAAAGAGATTCGCGAGATTTCAACGCGAAGCAAAT
>ERZ1066134.572-NODE-572-length-16035-cov-19.744806_pt1 | contig 16035 bp, 18 predicted proteins | sample MGYA00382781_ERZ1066134 | MGnify/ENA primary metagenome ERZ1066134 (study PRJEB33369, sample SAMEA5778364) | biofilm metagenome | biome: Industrial cooling water; feature: Water cooling tower basin; material: Biofilm | place: United Arab Emirates | collected... | reverse complement strand
AAAATCCTAATGGCGGTCATTAGAAAAAATACCTAATGACAATTTTGGGTTTAAGATTTTGCTCTCGCACGATCCCAGTCATTGGGATGCCCAAGTGCGACCTGAGTATCCTGACATTGACCTCACGCTATCCGGCCATACACACGGTTTCCAGTTTGGGGTGGAGATCGGTGATTTCCGTTGGAGTCCGTCGCAGTACATATACAAGCAGTGGGCCGATCACTATCAAGAAGGCAATCAGCACATCTATGTCAACCGTGGATTTGGCTATTTGGGCTATCCGGGTCGCATCGGCATATTGCCGGAGATCACGGTGCTGGAGTTGAAGAGGGGGTGACGGCCGTACTCCACCCAAGTTCATTCAGTGTGTACGGTGACATGAGGCATAGCTTGTCTTGTTCTCATATACAGACGTGCATTAAAAAAGCCGACCAATGACCGGCTTACAAATTTTTAATTATTAACAGGTTTTTACAACCCGGTCATATCAAATGTCTCCAAAAATTTCGTTGTGAAATTTCCGGCCTTGAAGTTAGGATCGTCCATTAGACGGATATGGAACGGAATACTCGTTTTTATTCCCTCGATTACCGTTTCTTGAAGTGCACGTTTCATCTTGATAAGTGCCTCTTCGCGTGTTTGTGCCGACACGATCAGTTTGGCGATCATAGAATCGTAGTACGGCGGCACGGTGTAGCCCGCATATACGTGGCTATCGACTCGCACGCCATGGCCGCCCGGAAAGTGCAGATTGGTGATGCGTCCCGGACTCGGTCTGAAATCACTGCCTGGATCTTCAGCATTGATGCGGCACTCAATGGCATGGCGCTGCGGATAGTAATTTCTTCCTGAAATTTCTTCGCCCATGGCCACTTTTATCTGCTCCTTGATCAAGTCATAGTCGGTCACTTCTTCGGTGATGGGATGCTCTACCTGAATACGCGTATTCATTTCCATGAAATAGAAATTACCATGCTTATCCACTAGAAATTCAATCGTTCCGGCTCCCTCATACGCAATCGCCTCAGCTCCTTTGATGGCTGCTTGACCCATTTTTTCGCGCAATTCTTGCGTGATGATAGGCGAGGGGGTTTCCTCCACCAATTTCTGGTGTCGGCGCTGGATGGAGCAGTCACGCTCAGAGAGATGGCAGGCCTTGCCTCGCTTGTCACCCACGATCTGGATTTCCACGTGACGTGGCTCCTCCACAAATTTCTCCAGGTACAAGCCGTCATTACCAAAGGCATTGGCAGATTCCTGTCGAGCGTCATCCCACGCTTTTTGAAACTCCTTTTCTTCGCGTACCAAACGCATACCTCGTCCGCCACCACCGGCAGTAGCTTTTAGAAGTACAGGATAGCCCATTTCTTTGGCGATGGATTTCCCTTCCTCGACCGATTTCAGCAAGCCTTTGGAGCCGGGGATGGTTGGTACACCGGCTTTTTCCATGGTGGCTTTGGCTGTGGCCTTGTCACCCATTTTGTTGATCATGTTTTCGGAAGCTCCTATAAACTTGATCTTGTATTCTTCACATACTTTCGAAAATTCGGCATTTTCTGAAAGGAAACCATATCCGGGGTGGATCGCGTCGGCATTAGTGATTTCTGCTGCCGAAATGATACGTGGAATGCTCAAATAAGACTCTTTGCTTGCAGGTTTACCGATACAAACGGCCTCATCGGCAAAGCGCACGTGTAAACTATCTGCATCCGCCGTGGAATATACTGCCACGGTTTTGATGCCCATTTCTTTGCAAGTGCGGATTACGCGCAGCGCAATTTCCCCTCTATTGGCTATGAGAATTTTCTTGAACATAGGTTTTGATTGGATTAGGAAGGATCTACAACGAACAGCGGCTGGTCGAACTCCACCGGATTCGCGTTTTCTACCAGCACTTCAACGATACGACCCGACACATCCGATTCGATTTCGTTGAATAATTTCATAGCCTCGATAATGCACACCACTTGACCCTTCTTCACTACATCGCCAACTTGTACAAATGGCGGAGTTTCAGGATTGGAAGACCGATAGAAAGTACCGATCATTGGTGATTTTATTTTGGCATGGTTGCCACCGCTTGATGTCGGAGCGGGTGCAGCGGCGGCAGGAGCCGCAGGGGCAGGGGCTGCTGCTACGGGAGCGGGTATTGCCGCCACGGGTGCTGCTGCTACGGTAGTTACAGTAGCCGCAGGGCTTGATCTTTTTACCTTCAGTTTAAACTGATCTGTTTCAATATTTACCTCCTCTAATCCTGTCTCAGAGATGAAGTTGATAAGGTCCTGAATTTCTTTTGCTTTCATGGGTTGTGGTTTTTGGTCGGCCATAGCTTTTTTTGTCCTTAGGGTTTCGAAGATAAAACATTCCGATTACTTCACACGCTCTACGTAGCTTCCCGTGCGGGTATCTACTTTGAGCAATTCGTCCTGATCAATAAAGAGCGGCACTTGGATACGCGCACCGGTTTCCAATTCTGCCCATTTTGATGCATTGGTGGCTGTATCGCCTTTCAAGCCTGGCTCAGTGTATGTCACACGGAGTTGCACGAATTGCGGCAGTTCACATCCAATCATTTTGTCTTGCTCCACATGGATCATCACTTCGCAGATTTCGCCATCCTTCAAAAATTGCGGATTCTCGATCAGGAATTCGGGAAGCGGCACCTGCTCATAGGTTTCTGTGTGCATGAAGTTGTAGCCCATTTCATCTTTGTACAAAAACTGGTACCGATGACGCTCAATGCGCGCGGTGGTTATTTTGTGACCAGCCGAGAAGGTATTGTCGATGACTTTACCCGATGTGAGGCTTTTGAGTTTGGTACGTACGAAAGCCGGCCCTTTGCCTGGTTTCACATGCTGGAAGTCTACTACTTGGAACAGATCGTGGTTAAACTCCATGACCAGTCCGTTTTTGATATCTGCGGTGGTTGCCATTAGTGATAAAGTAGGTTAAAAGTCTTTATTTGGGGTCTAGCGCCCATTTGATCCAAATGGAGCCCCACGTGAATCCGCCTCCAAAAGCAGCGAGAATCAAGTTGTCTCCTTTTTTCAATTGCGATTCGTAATCGTGGAGGCATAGGGGAATGGTTCCTGATGTGGTATTGCCGTAGCGTTGGATGTTGAGCATCACTTTTTCTTCGCCTACGCCCATGCGGTTTGCCGTGGCATCAATGATACGCTTGTTGGCCTGGTGGGGTACCAAATAGCGCACATCATCGGCAGTAAGGCCATTTTTTTCCATGATTTGGGCGGCCACATCGGCCATGTTGGTTACGGCAAATTTGAAAACAGCCGAACCCTCTTGATACACGAAATGCTCGCGGTTTTGAATGGTTTCGTGAGAAGCCGGTCTGCGGCTGCCGCCGGCTTTTTGGTGCAGGTGTTTTTCTCCCGATCCATCTGATTTCAAGATGAAATCCATCACACCGATGGCTTCTTCAGTAGGTTCGAGGAGCACCGCTCCGGCTCCATCACCAAAGATGATGCACGTGGTGCGGTCTGTATAATCGACGATGGAAGACATCTTGTCAGCGCCGATTACCACCACTTTTTTGTATTTACCCGTTTCGATGAACTGCGCGCCGGTGGCAAGGCCATAGATAAATCCGGAGCAAGCAGCCATGATGTCATAGCTGAATGCGTTCACCGCACCAATGTTGTTACTCACAATATTGGCGGTAGCAGGAAATACCAAATCAGGGGTCACCGTGCAGCAGATGATCAAATCAATATCTGCAGGGTTTGTGTTGGTTTTTTCGAGTAAGCCTTTAACAGCAGCTGTGGCCATCACCGAGGTACCCTGATTCTCACCTTTGAGAATGTGCCGCTCACTGATGCCTGTGCGTGAGAGAATCCACTCGTCGTTCGTATCGACCATGGTCTCCAACTCTTTGTTGGTCAGCACATAGTCCGGAACGTACCCGTGGATGCCGGTGATCGCAGCGTGAAGCTTACCCATCGTTCAGCCGACTGGCGATTAAGCCAACACTTCTTTTTCCTGAACTACCTTGCCTTTGTAGTAGAGTTTACCCTCGTGCCAGAATGCACGGTGTGGCAAATGCGCCTCACCTGTTGTTGGGCAGATTACGAAGCTCTTAGGTGAAGCCTTCTTGTGGGTTCTTCTTTTGTCCCTTCTGGTTTTGGAAATTTTGCGTTTAGGATGCGCCATCGTATTGCTTTATTTATTGCTCAATTTTTTTAATGCTTCCCATCGAGGATCAATTGTGTCATTTGTCTCCTCGTCGGTCACTTCTGATTGATAAATCAACTCAGGGGTGTCTTGCCCGTCGTACCGAGGATGTAATTTTTTCATCGGTATGGCTAAGCTGATAAACTCATATAAGTAAGGAGCCATGTCCAAGGTTTGGGTGTCGCGGCTGATTACCAGCAAAACGTCACTCAACACCTCATCTACCTCCCCGAACTTCACCATTAGTTCATGTTTTTCTTTAATTGGAAAAATGAAAGGATCTAAACTGCGATCGCAAATTAACTCCACACCCGCATTTAGCTCAAATACCAACGTCATCATGGTTTCGGTTTTCTTCAATTCCATGCGGCATTGGCCGTCCCCTTTTTCCACCAAGCTTTCCTCAAACCACGCAAAGAAGGCATCATTGATCTCAAAATCGAATTCATGATGGCCATTTTTTAGGCTCGGAATGTTTACCAAATAGGCCCTTGCTTCACTCTTCTTCATGCACTGCTCGGCTAAAGAAGCGCAAATTTAGCGGAAAAGAGGAGAATGGAAAGACTATGCAAGAGTTTCTTGGAGGAAACATTCTTAATGTAAGTAAAACCAATTTTCTGATGGGTATTACCCTGATACTTGATTTTTTATGGCTTTGACTGCATAGTTGCTGAATTTACTCCGTTAGCGGGGTTGGCATTTGCATTTTCAAAATATCCAAGTGATACCTAACAATACGTATAATTGTCTGATGAAAAGCCAAATAATCTCCTTAATACTCCTAACACCTCTTTTTCTGTTTAGTCAAGTCTCATTGATCGGATCGATAGTGGCGGATGACGACAGTCCTATTCCCTACGCATCGATTGCCATAGAAGGTACGTCTAGAGGCACAATTGCGAACGCTGTGGGTAAATTTGAACTCAAGGCGACTATTGGCTCCACCTTGATCATCTCTTGTTTGGGCTTTCAGACGAAGCGAGTTGTGGTTGATCACTCCTTTCTAAAAATTGTGCTGACCGAATTACCAATTCAGCTTCAAGAGGTTTTAGTTTATTCAGAGCTAACAGCCCGTGACGTGATTGCAAAGGCCATTGCTATGATCCCAATTAATTATGATTTTGAACCTTTTACATATCGTTTCTATGGGCTAAGGGAAAATTTCTATTCTCAAAAGCCAGGGTTTATTCACGAGGCTGTATTCGATATTTACTCCAAGGGATGGAAATATGAGCTATTAAAGCTGAGGGGGAAATATAAAGAGGGCTTTAAGCCCCAATTTGATAAATCTCGAACGATTTGGCTTGGATTTATTGATTATCAATTTTTTGAAAAGAATCCAGAAGCTTGGGCATTGAAAAGGAGTTCGCTTAGCTTATTCACATATGAGTTTGTTGATTATGTTTTGCTTGATGGCCGTCCTACCAATATCATAAAGGCCACACCCAATGAAAAAGGGCTTCAAAAAAAGAAGAAAGAGCAAACCTATTATGTTGATGTGGAAACACATGCGATTGCCAAGGTGGTTCGAGTTGGAGGTTGGGATGTTGAAATTTCTTATAGAAAAGAGGGCGACAAATGGTACCTGCATTCGTATTTCACGGTCGCGAATAAGGTGTACAAAAGAGAAAATGAATCGTTCAAAAATACATTTTTGGTAACTGAGGTAATACGAGGTGAAAATAGTACGATTAAACCTTTGGGTTATCAAGTGGTTGAAGAGGCCAAATTCAGGATGAGTGATTGGAATAGTTCCTTTTGGGAGGATTACAATTACATGGTTTTGGACGAAATCTGGAAAAATTAATTTTCTTGCCGATTCTTCACAACATCTATAGCCAAGAAAACGGCCTGACGAAAAGATTCGGGTGAAGCTTGGTTTGTTCCGGCTATATCATAGCCCGTGCCATGATCGGGTGAGGTACGAACAAATGTGAGCCCTGCCGTGAAATTTATGCCTTGATCAAAAGCGAGCGTTTTGAATGGAATGAGCCCTTGGTCGTGATACATGCCTAGCACGCCATCAAAGTTTTTGTACTTCTTAGTGCCAAAAAACCCGTCGGCGGGGAAGGGGCCGAAAATGAGATGCCCTTTCGATTTCCATTTTTCTATCACCGGCAGAATCGTGTCTTTGTCTTCTGTACCCAATTGGCCATTTTCTCCGGCATGTGGGTTAAGTCCTAGCAGCGCAATCTTTGGTTTGATGATGCCAAAATCCTTTCGTAACGATTCGACGAGGATGCTGAGCTTCTGATCAATTTTTTCCTTGGTCAATTTCTTGGAAACCTCGCTAACCGGAATGTGCCCGGTGGCCACACCCACACGTAGACCTTCGTGCACCAGCAACATGAGACTTTCTTTTACGCCACTTTCTTCGGTGAGGTATTCGGTATGTCCGGGAAAGTCAAAACCGGCAGCTTTCATCATGTCTTTGTTGATAGGAGCCGTGACGACCGCATCCAGCTTACCGCGGAGCACGTCTTCTACCGCAGCTTTGAGTGAAAGAATAGCGTACTTACCACCGTCGGTATTTGCCTCGCCGGGTTTCAGGTCAATGTCTTCTTTCCAAACATTCACCACATTCACTTTTTTTTGGTGCGCATCGTTCACATTATTGACATGGAAGAAATTGAATTCTGTCTCGAGCTTGGTTCGGTAAAAATTGAAGAGTTGGGTAGAGCCGTAAATGACAGGAGTGACTAACTTGGCCATGCGAGGATCGGCGAAGGTTTTAATGATCACTTCAGGGCCTATGCCGTTCACATCTCCCACGCTGATTCCGATTTTGAGTTTTGCTTTTCGTTCGTCCGAGTCGCTCATTTTGCCTTTTTTTGAACCTTGAATTCTGTGCCGTTCCAGTAGGGCGGAAAGTTACGCATAAGCCAATACGCACCAATGGTCAAGCCGAAAAAACACCTGGGACAGCATTTTCTTATAGATGAACACGCGGCTCAGCGCATTGTGGATGCTATTTCTTTTACAGAAGCCGCAGAAATTCTGGAGGTCGGACCGGGCACGGGCGTACTCACCAAATATCTGATAGAAAAGCAGATCAACTTTAGGGCCTACGACGTGGACGAAGAGTCGGTCATATTTCTGAAAAAACATTATCCCAAACAAGCAGATCAATTTCTGCTCAAGGATTTTCTTCAGGAACCTATTATCCATCCGCAAACGGTCATCTTGGGTAATTTTCCATACAATATTTCTTCCCAACTTTTTTTCAAAATATGGGATGACAGGCAGCACATCGGCCAGGTGGTGTGCATGGTGCAAAAGGAGGTAGCTGAACGTATTGCGGCCAAGCATGGCAACAAAGTCTATGGCATCTTGAGTGTGCTGCTGCAGGCTTTTTACTCCATAGATTATCAGTTCACTGTACCCCCAGAAGCTTTTTATCCGCCCCCCAAGGTGCAGTCAGGTGTGATACGGCTCACGCGCAATGAAGTGAATCAGCTGCCGTGCGATGAAAAACTATTGAAGCAAGTAGTGAAAATGGCGTTTGGAAAGCGGCGTAAGACGCTGCGCAACGCACTAAAAGAGCTAAATTTGCCCGATTCCTTCACGTCGGGGGAACTTTTCAATAAGCGGGCTGAACAACTGAGCGTGCAGGAATTTATTCAATTGACCAGTGACGTAGAAAAATGGAGACCGTAAAGAATTTTCAACTTTCCCGCGAATTTCTCGATCGGTTCGAAGAAGCCATAGCGCAAAAGAATGCTGCATTCATTCGTGCCAGTGTAGAGGGAATTGATTCAGCTGATATCACGTCAGTGCTTTACGAGTTTGATACTGCGTCTTGCAAATATGTATTCGATATACTGCCGCCTGAGACCAATGCCGAAATCCTGAATGACTTAGACGAAGATGTGTTGGAAGATTTTCTGACTGTCTTTACCGTTGAAGATATAGCCAAATACGTGGCGTTTTTGCCGTCAGATGATGCGGCAGATATCTTGTTTCAATTGCCTCAAAAGCGAAGGGATGAAGTCATTAGCCTTATTGAAAATGAGGAAAAGGCACATAATATTCTCGATTTGTTGCGCTATGAGGAGGATGTGGCCGGCGGTATTATGGCCAAGGAACTCATCAAAGCCAATGCTAATTGGACCGTAAAACAGTGTATCGAGGAAATCCGCAAACAAGCCGAGAATGTAGATAAAATCTACTCCGTGTATGTGGTGAACAACAAGGATAAACTGCTCGGAAAGGTAAGTCTGAAAAAAATCCTTTTATCCGATGATTCAACCAAGGTAGAGGACATTTTCGACGATGATTTTGTGTCGGTAGATACCACCATGAAAGACGTGGAAGTCGCGCAAATCATGCAGAAATACGACTTTGACTCAGTACCCGTAGTGGATGCTCGGGGGCGCCTAGTGGGACGCATAACTGTGGATGACGTGTTGGACGTTATCACCGAAACCGCCGAGGAAGAGCGACAAATGATGTCCGGTGTGAGTTCCGATGTGGAGGAAGACGATAAAGTATGGACGATCTCCAAAGCCCGACTGCCCTGGCTCATTATCGGTATGATTGGGGGCATCTTCGGTGCGCAGTTTGTTGGCTTGTTCGAAGAACAGATTATCCTCATACCCGCCGTAGCTTTTTTCATTCCGTTGATCACAGCCACCGGAGGCAATGTGGGCATTCAGTCGTCATCTATCGTGGTGCAAACCCTTGCGAGTGCCAATGTGCTTATAGACAGCATGGGGAAGCGCTTGTTGAAGGTGTTTTTAGTGGCAGTGGTAAACGGAGTTATTTTGGCACTGATGGTGTTTGGAGCTATTTTATTGATCAATCGCGATCAGCCGCTCGCACTCACAGTTTCATTAGCATTGTTTAGTGTGGTGCTTTTGGCATCATTTATGGGGACTATTACGCCTCTTGTTTTGAACAAACTTGGGATTAATCCAGCTCTAGCCTCAGGACCTTTCATCACCACGACGAACGATCTATTGGGCTTGGCTGTTTACTTTTTAGTTGCACACACATTGTACAATCTATGATGAGCCAAAAACGCGTATTGATAGTAGATAAGATGCACAGAAGCATTGGGCCGATGTTGAACGAGATCGGTTGGGAGGCAGATTATCGCCCGTCTATTACACGCGAGGAACTTCTCAGTATTGTTGACGGATATGAGGGCATTATCATCCGAAGCAAAACAACACTAGATCGCGAACTAATCGAAAAGGCCACACGGCTGAAGGTAATCGCAAGAGCAGGTGCCGGATTAGATCAGATAGATCGAAAGGCCGTGGAGGAGCGAAAAATTGCGGTGATAAACGCACCTGAAGGGAATAGAAGTGCATTAGGTGAACATGCCGTAGGACTGCTACTGTCATTGCTTCACAACATTCAACGGGCAGCCAACGAAGTGCGATCCGGACAATGGAATAGAGAATCAAATCGGGGGATTGAATTAGCCGAAAAAACCGTGGGTATTTACGGTTTCGGTTATATGGGTTCGGCCTTTGCCGAAAAACTTGCCGGTTTTGGTTGTAGAGTGATCGCGTATGACAAATACAAAGAAGACTTTGGTTCACGCCACTTGCAGGAGGTCTCACTGGAGCATTTTGAGCAGGAGACTGAAATTTTGAGCATTCATGTGCCACTCACAGCGGAGACGCGCATGCTTTTCACGGCCGAATACCTACGCAAATACCCGAAGCTCAAGTTCATCATCAATACAGCAAGGGGCGAGGTGCTAAGTATGCAAGGCGTGCTGGAGTTACTTGAAGAAGGGCGTTTGCTAGGAGCAGGACTTGATGTCTTGGAAAACGAAAAAATCGAAAAGCTATCCGAACAAGAGCGAGAAGTGTTTGATGCTTTGGCACAGCGACAAGACGTAATTATCACGCCACACATTGCCGGTTGGACTTTCGAATCGTACGTGCGGATCAATGAAGTAATTGTGAAAAAATTGGTCGAATTGGGGATGGGCACCCCTCTTGCCCGAACTTCGAAAAACTGATATATTTGTCCACTAAATACAGTTATTATGGAAGCGGCTTCAGCTATTGAGGCCGTTCTTTTTTGGCTTAAATTCCGGAATTATGGCAAACGTAAATTACTATACAGCTGAAGGCCTTCAGAAGTTGAAAGACGAATTGCAAGACCTTAAAACCAAAGGTAGAGCTGCCATGTCTAAGCAGATTGCCGAGGCGCGCGACAAGGGAGATTTGTCTGAAAATGCCGAATACGATGCTGCCAAAGAGGCTCAGGGGCTGTTGGAATTGAAGATTTCAAAACTCGAGACCATTGTAGGAAATGCACGCATCTTAGATGAGTCCTCCATCGATACATCCAAGGTTTCGATCATGACTACCGTGAAGATCAAGAATAAGAAAAACGGCATGGAAGTGAAATATCAGTTGGTAGCAGAAGAGGAGGCCAACTTGAAATCCAATAAGATTTCCGTGCAATCACCTATAGGTAAAGGATTGTTGGGTAAGTCAGTAGGAGACACTGCCGTAATCAAGGCACCTGCCGGCGAGATCGAATTTGAAATTTTGGCAATAAACTGATGGCTACCATTTTCACCAAAATCATTAATAGAGAAATTCCGGCTCATATAGTGGCTGAGGATGAGAATTACTTGGCGTTTTTGGATATCAATCCCTTGGTGAAGGGCCACACGCTGGTGATCCCAAAGAAAGAAGTGAACTACATTTTTGATCTGGACGATGAGACATTATCCGGCTTGAATCTTTTCGCAAAGCGAGTGGCCAAAGCCATTGAGAAGGTGGTGCCCTGTTCTCGAATAGGGGTAACAGTAATCGGCCTAGAAGTGCCCCACGCCCACATTCATTTAATACCCATAAGCCGCATGGCTGATATGAATTTCTCCAATCCCAAACTGAACCTCACGACTGAAGAGTTAAAGGATATCGCTGAGAAGATAAGGGGGGTGTTTGTTTAGTATTTCTACTTTTCACTGAAAATGGTTAGGTCTACTAAGTAGTTAGAAATCTCACCTCATCCCCAATTTTTATTTCTCCAGGTTGAATGACTCTGGCCGTTAACCCGCCATGTCCGCGCATGGCATTGTAGCCGCCGACACCAAGATTTTCTTCCATTCGTGAGCACGGATGACATTCGCCTGTACCTTCCAAGATGGCCGTACCTATCTGAAAGCGCGTGTGCTTGAGCGATAGGAGATTGATGCCGGCCACTACAATATTGCGACGCGTCTGCAATGGGTCAATTTCTTTTCCCATGAAGGCGGATACTGCCGCTAAATGTTCCTGCTGTACAAGTGTGACGGCACGTTTGTCGGAATAGGAGGAGTTGAAATGATCACCCGCTAAACCTTTTGCATTGACAGTCACGGTCTGAACAGAGACAGGAAGGGCACGCCGCTCCGGCCGTATGGAGATGAAGGTGACCTTGCCCACTTGAGGTATAGTGTGCAGCAATTCTTTTACGAGTGGTTCGGTAGCAGGCATGAAGCAAAACTACACGCAAACCCGATTCACTGAAAAATGAATTATCTTCATAGACTGATTCGCCCGGCCATGTGGAAAATCTACACCTCAGCTAAAGGACTCGGTAAGGTTTCTTACCCGTTGCGGGCACCCTCTGCGCTGTGGAGTGTGGTGCTCATGGTGGTGCATCATGTGGAGCGGGGATTGGCCTTTCATTGGGTAGATTACGCGGTAATAGCCGCCATGCTTTTGGCTCCTCATCTGTATTTGTGGTGGTATGTGCGGTCTGGCAACAATAAAAAATTAGCGCTCAATCAGATTCATTTTGATTTCTTCTTGAGTGGATTGACCATTGGCGTGCTGGATTTGAGCGTGGTGCCTTCGGTGATGTTTGCTTTGTCCATCTTCACCACTAATGTGGCTGTGCGCGGATTCAACAAACTCCATTGGGCGCTTTTGATGCCGCTGGGTGCTTTTGTGGCGGTCGGTCTCCAAGGGTTTCATTATGACTTTTCATCAACTCCCCTGATGAAGTTTTTGAGTATTGCTTATGAAGTGGTGCATGCCTCCGTGCTGTCTTACGTGTCTTATGTATTTGCGAAGTATCAGTTTGAAAGCAAAACCATTATTGCAGGTCAGGCGGCTGAAATCTCAGAGAAGAATGATGAGATATTTAAGCAGTCTGTGGAGTTGAAAGCGCTTAATGAGTCGTTACAATCGCTCAATGTCCATCTGGAAGAACGAGTGAAAGAGCGCACGCGGGAGATTGAGTTGAAAAATGAAAAATTGGCGGAGTATGCTTTTATGAATGCGCATAAGCTGAGTGAGCCACTTTCCACAATTGTCGGGTTAGTGCGTTTGTTGGAGGAACAGAAGGTATCAGTGGCAGAACGACAGGAGATTATTCAAAAAATCCATGCGGCAGCTGAGGAACTCAATGCCATTTTGAAGGAGATTATGGAGCGACTCATTAAGGATGAGTTGTTAGAAAAGAAGGGTTAATCTTTAAAGTGCTGAATCTTTAAATTCGTTGATCTTACCGTATATTTTAAATGTATTCCAAGAATTAAGTAACAAGTATGCCATCACGCGCAAAACAGCCCCGACCGAAGCGGCACCCCGACCGTAGGGAGGGTAGAGCAGAGGGCGGGAGTACCGTGGCTAAAGCGCCTTGAAGTGTCGCTACTGATGCTTCGGTCAGTACGTGTCCAAGATCAAATCTCGCTCACACGCACCTTTTTTGTCTTCATGCGGGTGTTGTCTAGCGCTTGGATGACGGATTGCACTTTGCTGTGTTTCACGGCCACAAATGCACAGTCTTGCTTGATTTCGATAATGCCCAGCTCGTCTTTGGTGAGGCCGGCTTGCTTCATGAAAATGCCGGCTATGTCGCCTTTGGAGATTTTGTCTTTGCGGCCACCGGAGATGAAAAGTGTGCGCCACGGCGAGGGTTTCAGGCGCTCGGCGGGCTTCAGTTTGAGCACTTGCTTGGCGGTGATGTAGGGCGGGAGCGGGTCGTTTTCCCACACGAGCAAATAGGCCGTGCCTTCGGCGTTCATACGGGCGGTGCGTCCGTTTCGGTGGATGAATTCTTCTTCGCGCGGGGGCAGTTGGTAGTGCAGGATGAATTTGATTTCAGGGATATCCAACCCTCTGGCTGCCAGATCGGTAGCGATGATGAGCTGGTGTGTACCGTTTCGAAATTTGATCAAGGTACGCTCCCGGTCGGTCTGCTCCATGCCACCGAAGAAGCAGCCGTGCGGGATGTCGTTTTGCTCCAAGTGGGCACTCACCCGCTCGATGGTTTCTTTGAAATTGCAGAAGATGATGCCGGGCTGATGGCCGATGTGCGATAGTGCCTGCACGAGGGTCTCCCGCTTGTCTTTGTCGGGCGAAAGGATGCGCTGGATCTTCAATTTAGACGTAGTGTCTTGTAAAAAATCCAGAACGGTTGGCGACTGCAAACCAACAAACGAAGGCACGTCCACGCCTTGTGTGGCAGAGGTAAGTATGCGCTGACGGAGATTAGGCAAAGCCCGCATGATTTCCCTCATTTCTTCTTCAAAGCCTACTTCCAACGACTTGTCGAATTCGTCCAACACAAGTGTGGTGATGTGATCCAACGCGAAACTCTTTCGACGGATGCGATCGGCAATGCGGCCGGGCGTGCCGATGAGTATGGCCGGACGGTGCTTGAGGTCTTCTTTGTCCTTATTGCCTGAGCGGCCACCGTAGATGGCATTCACCTTAAAGCCTGTGCCCATGTCGCGGAGCACCTGCTCGATCTGAATAGCCAATTCTCTAGAGGGAACAAGTATCAAGGTTTGTATTTCGTCGATTTTGGGATCTAGCGACTGAATGATAGGCAGCAGAACGGCCAAGGTTTTGCCTGATCCTGTGGGAGACAGCAGCACCACATTTGGGTTGTTCGAAATGGCGTTTCTGGCTTCCACCTGCATGGCGTTGAGTGCCTCAATTTTCAGTTTGGCGAGGATGTTTGCTTGATTTTTACATGCACTCATGTGGAATGGGAAGGGATGTCAAGTGCAAAGATCGAGATATGTGTGGGGAAGAGGGTGGTTTGAGGGGATTAATCTACTTTCTTATGCGCATTCACTTTTAACCACTCGAAAATCCTCAACGAATCTATTGGGCTGCTTACGACCTCTTTGCCCTCAAGCCGGGCGGGCTCATACTTTTTCTTGATAAAAAGTATGCAAAAATCATGGGCTGTGTTCATTTTTTAACGCGATTTTGAATTCGGATGCGGGAAATAAAAAAACTCGCCATTGAAGCCGTGTGATAGTTTCATTAACTCAATAACTAACTATGAATCAGGTTATTAGCCTTTGGTGCAAATGGCCATAAGCCTTCACTGTCTCAAACAGTTTTTATTTCTTATCCGCATCCGAACTCAAAATCTCTAAAATGAACAATGCCCACCCCTCGATTATCAATTCAACACGTTTTCGAGGTGTTCAGCATCAGAGAAATTCAGCCCAACAACTCGCTCAAAGGGCAAGTTGTCAAGATTTTTAAATTGATGCGCTTAACTGTTGCTACTGTTGGTGTTTAATCGAGAAATGATCCACTCTGCCACGAGCAAGTTAGGCACCCAACACAGCCACGCGATGATGGGGTAGGAGGCTTGGAAATTCATCCCAAAACCAAACTCGAATAAGGGAAAATACAAGCGCAACATCACGGCAGCCCATGTGAGTGCGTAGCTGCGTATCATCCAGCGTTCGTGGGCATTGACACGGCCACTTTTTATGGCAAAATAGGCCAACCAAGTAGTAATGAGCCAGCCGATGGCGAGTCCGGTGAAACCGAGTTGTGCGGGCAAACCACCAAATGTGCAAATGGCGATGTACAATCCGGCTATGCCGCTCAGCAGTACACTGAGTACGTACATTTTGCCCAGCAGGCGATGAAATGACCGGTACTTGTCCCGAATTTTTTTACTAAACTGAGTGAAGCCGAAAAGCATAGCCAAGCCCCCGAAGGTGACGTGCTGATAGAATGCCCATTTCCAAATGGCCGAGTTTAACAATGCTCTGTCCTGCAATACGCCAAAAGGCTCATTGGCCAGTATATATTGCAGCGGATAAAGACCAATCCCTATTGACAGCAAGACAAATAAGATACCCGCAACGATTTTGAAAAAGGATGCATTCATAGTGGTGAAGTGAAGGCCAAATTAGCGTGCTTAATAGGAAATAAAAAAGGCCGCTCGTCGGAATGGCCTTTAAGCGTTTTTTGTGAATCTAGTTATGGATCATGTTCTTAAGTACGTAGTGGTTAGCGTGTTTGCCGGGTGCTCACACGTTTCTTTGATTTAGTCATTTGCCCAAACTTTGGTAAGATAGACTTGATCCGAAACCCGTAGAGAACAATCCCTGATCGTTCGTGACGAGTGAAAAATTAGCCTGTGACACGCTCAGGTGCCAGACTAAAAGGAGAAGAAAAGGTAAAAATGCGCGCATTTGGTAGACACGACAAGTATCAAATCTAAGACCTCAGCCCGCCGATTAGAAGGGTTTTTAGATGTTTCTTATTCGCAATCGATTTCGATAATCCCAGTCTTTGACATGGCTTTGTAATGAATTCACATTTCTTTGCGCCGTGCCCATTTACCAACTGATCGATGAATTGATTTTTCCGCCTGTTTCGTATGCTGAAGATGGTATTGTGGCTGTGGGTGGAGACTTGCGTCCGGAGCGGCTCATGTTGGCCTATCGATCCGGCATTTTTCCGTGGTATGGTGAGGATGATCCGATCATCTGGTGGAGTCCAGATCCGCGGTTTGTCCTGCTTCCTGAGAAGCTCTATCTCTCCCGTACGACTAAGCGGTTATTGAGAAATCACACCTGTCCAAAACGCTTCATTGAACAGTTAAATAAAATAGGCATGGTAG
>ERZ1066134.571-NODE-571-length-16061-cov-5.755717_pt1 | contig 16061 bp, 9 predicted proteins | sample MGYA00382781_ERZ1066134 | MGnify/ENA primary metagenome ERZ1066134 (study PRJEB33369, sample SAMEA5778364) | biofilm metagenome | biome: Industrial cooling water; feature: Water cooling tower basin; material: Biofilm | place: United Arab Emirates | collected... | reverse complement strand
TCCGAGAGTTGTGATTGATGTTTGACCAACGTATGTTGCAGAAATATCGACGATAGGATCTGCTGCTGCACCGTTGCCGTTAGATATTGTTGTGCGATCAGCAACACCCTGGATTGTTCTTTGTGCCCACGTGTCACCACCTGTGCGAACCGCAATTCCTGAACCCGCAAGAGCTTCAAGAGCTGCTAAGTCATTTGCTAGTGCAAACGTTGGGTTACCTGTTGATGGATCTGCATTTGCGATTGTGATACCTGCTGCTGGTGCAACTAGAACACGACCAACAAAGTTATCTGCCGTTGTCTGAACGATAAAGCCGTTTGTGTTATAGTTTGATAGTGCAGTAAGAGTTGTATCAATTGGTTGGGCATCGGTAATGCCATATCCCGCCAACGTCGTTGGGTTGCTTCCACCTGTTACACGACCGTACGTATCGACAACAACCGATTGGTACGTTCCAGGAGATACACCTGACGACGCAAGGTCAAGAATAACATCTCCAGCAACGCCACTACCATTTGTTACGACAATCCGGTCGTTTGGTGTTGCTGCTGTGATTGCACGAGTTGTCCAGGATCCTGACCCCGTACGAACGGCAATACCATTCGTTAGCAAGCCTTCAACAGCTGCTAGGTCATCATCAAGAGTTAGTGTAATCGTTCCCGATTCAGTGATTGGACCACCTGATACAGAAATACCTTCAACTGGAGGAGCAATTGTGATAGATGTTACCGTACCAACGTTTTTCCAAGCAGCACCTTCACGCATGCGCATCTTGTTTGTGCTTGTGTTGTAGCGGATTGCACCATCTGTTGTGCCAGACTCTTCACCAGACGTTCCCGTTGGAACAACCATATGTGTTGTTCCAGGAATTACTGGGTTGCTTGCTAAACCAATTGTGATGTTTCCTGATACACCATCACCGTTCGTGACAGATGTTTGATTAACGACGTTAGTTACTGCACGGACTGTTGCTGTTCCTGAACCCGTGCGAACGAAGATGCCGTTGCTGGAAATACCAGCTAGAGCAGTCAAGTCACTGTCGAGTGGCTGTGCGTCGACGATGCCGTAACCTGCTAGTGTTGTTGGGTTGCTTCCACTGGTAACACGACCGTATGAATCAACAACAACTGACTTGTATGTGTTTGGAGTTACACCTGTTGTTGCGAGGCCCAAATCGTTTGCGTTGGCAACGATTTGGCCGGCGACACCTGCAACATTTAGAGTGTTTCCAGTTTTGGTCATACCAGTGCCGGCGGTAATTTGGCCTGCACCACTAAACTGTTCAAAGTCGAGACCTGTTAGTCCAACGTTAATTGCGCCGTTGGTTGCCAATACCCAACCACTGTTTTCATAATCGCCCTCTTCAACGAAAACGAAAGCACCAGATGAAACGTATGGGTTAACAAAGTCGGTAGCCCTTGTCATTGGTGTTACAGCAGTATCCCACACATATACACCATTTTCCGCTGGAACGTTTTGACTCTTAATAAGAACACGATCGCCGTTGACCATCGCAACCCCGCCAATTGACGCGCCTGGAGATGACAAATTAACGTCTGCACTTGATGCAGCACGAACGCTTCCCTTTGGATCAAGTCCTGTTGCAACGGAATCTACGTACGCTTTATTTGCTGCATCTGTTCCTGCTATAGGTGTTCCAACGTTTGTTACTAAGTTGCTGTTCATGTCAAGGTTGCCTGACATTACATCACCGGCAACGTCGACTGGAGTATAGCCAAGCGCCGTTGTGATATCGGCTGGTTGAGGTGCACTGGTTGCACTTACTCGACCCTGCGCGTCGGTTGTGATACGAACAAACTGATCTGTAACTGCTGTTCCCACAGCAGGGAGACCGATTGTGACGTTACCACCAACACCGCTACCATTTGTTACTTCAACATGGCCTGCCGTTGCTGAAATTGTCCGTGTTGCCCATGTATCATTTGCTGTTCGAACAGCAAATCCCGTTCCTCCTAAACCTTCAACGGCTGCCAAGTCATCCGCTAAGGCAAACACTGGGTTTGCAGTTCCGTCATTGGGTGTGATTGTTAGGCCAGCTGCCGGTGCAGTTAGAGTACGAAGTACCCAGGTATCATCCATGGCGCGCGCACCAAAGCCAACACCAGTTAGTCCCTCAATTGATGCAATGTCATCCGCAAGCGCAAGCATTGGGTTACCTGAGACGCCGTCGCCGTTAGTTACATCGATACCATCACCTGTAACAGTAATCGTGCGTGTTGTCCACGTGTCATTTGCGGTTCGAGCTGCTAAGCCAGTTCCTGCCAAACCTTCAACTGCTGCCATGTCGTTCGCTAGGCCAATGGTTGGGTCGCCAGTTTCACCTGCCGGATTTGCTACTGTAATACCGGCTGCTGGCGCTACAATTGTTCGTAAAGTCCATGCGTTTGCACCTGTGCGTACCGGAATACCAATTCCTCCAAGAGCTTCAATTGCTGCAACGTCGTTTGCAAGTGCAAACGTTGGGTTGCCATCTTCACCGTTACCGTTGCTGATTGTAATGCCATCACCAGATGTAACAAGTGTACGTTGTGAAGATGTATTGTCAGTCTTGTGCACAACGATACCAGTAGAAGAGATTGAATCTAGGAACGTATTTTGTGCTGGAGTGATGTGAACTGTATAATCTGCAATGTGCGATAGTGTTCCTGTTACACGGGGATCGTTATCACCAACTGCAATCGGATTGTCTGGGTCAGCTGGTCCAACGCTCATTAGCACAGTGCCAAGATCACTTGTCGTTGCAGGATCGTTTGTCATATCCATGAACAAGCTGGATGGACGAAGCAAGATTGTGCTCTTGTCAACAACAGCAGCAATAATCACCGGTGTTGTTGGAGCAATTGAAGTCAAATACCCAACACTATCAACGTATAGTGGTGTGTTTACTGCAAGTGGTGCTGGGAAGCGAACCATGTCACCAACACCGCCACCGGGTACTGTGAAATCCCAACTCACGTTGGTAATCAGACCTTCCATGACAACGTTGGTAGTTTCGCCAATTGCAAGCGACTGTTCCGTAATACCATAAGCACCATTATCAACGAGATAGTTATTGGCACTTACGATTTTGTTGTAATCAGTAAATCTTACAACTGAATAAGCAGCAATATTTCCAGCGGCTTCGGCTGGAATTACAAGACTTCCAAATTTGACTTGAGAACTAGAAGCGATGCTCGTGGAAGCTTGATCTTGTGTCGTGAAAAAAGTACCATTCTGTTTGCGGAGGGCATAACCATCAGCATCAAAAACAAACGCACCAGCGGTTGCAACAGTATTACCGAATGCTCCAATTTGAGTTCCACTAAATTGTGGTGAATTTGCTCCCATGCTTACAGGAACCGAACCACCTTGAAGTTTACATGCGAACACTCGAACCCGGCGAACCCATTTATTCGCAGAAGAACGCCAAACCTTCATTGTGTACGATGAAGTATCAAACCAGTGTTGATCGTTTGCGGGTGACTGAGGGGCGACTGCTTGTGCTACTGGTTGGAGTGTTGTAAAGCCAAAAGATTTCTCTGCTGAAATTACGTCGATATCCCAATATAGCCAACTATCAACACTTGCTGGCATTCCTGTCCATGCGTTACTAATTGACGTTCTTTCTGTAATCAAGTAGTTAGCTAATCCATCAGCAATTGTAACAATCACTGAGTCGTTATTTGGAACTACGATTGATACCCCACCAACTCCAACGGATAGAAACCCTGCTGGTGTGCGGGCAAGCCCTTGTCTAAATGGAATGCGCATTGTTATTTCTCCTTACGGCATATATGCATTCTTTTATTTATCAAACACACCGGTTTATTTGTGTATTCAGTGAGGTTATCCAGTGCTTGGGGGGTTGGTTGCTCCATCTGAGAAATAATCTGTTCCGCTGATTGTAAAAATTCCGCCAGTTCCCCAATTAATGGCGTTGGCGCCACCAGTGTAGAGGTTGCTCTTTGGTCCTCTGAGATATAACGCTGGACTTGTTCCTGTTGGTAATTCACCATTTTCACCCAAATACTTTGTCCCACCGCTAGGTGATATGAATTTGCGGAGGTTGGTCGAGTCTAAGAAATTTAAATACTGCCCCGGTGCAAAATAAAACTCAGCCCAGGTTCCTTTATACATAAATGCTGGGTTGCCCTGGACGTCCGCAAACGTAAAAATCGAATTGGTAGCCCAATTGAATCCCATGGTTGTGAAGCTTGGATTCACAGACAACGATGGAGTAACCAACGTACCATTAATAGCAGTCGCCACAACTCGAGCTGGTTCTACCGACGGTAAGTAGGCTGATACAGCAATGTGCGTCCATGTATTTGTAAACAACAGATCAGGAAACGTTATTATATAGGTCGCAAAAGACGAGCTAAAGATTCGAATTTGTATTACAGCTGAGTTATCGTCAACTCGCAAAAGCATAAATCTAAACTGTGAGCTGCGACCCGCAGTTTGAGTGCTTATCATATCCACTGCCGTTGGTATTCCTGCAAACGTCTGTGGATTGAGCCACGCAGAGAATATAAACTGACTCGGTGTGTTCGAGTCGATTCCCACCCACTGCTGGTTGTTGCGACTGAGGTACGGATATGGAACAGTTGACACGTTATTGAATACACTAAAAGATTGGTATCCTGGGATTTGACCAAACCCGTCAGCTGCCAAGAACATCGGATGAATCGGATTAGGATACATATTATTGTATGTTTGGGACTATTTTAACAGCAATTTGATTAGCTGCTAAGACGTAATATGCCAATATATCAATTGCCCCTTCGCTAGTACTTAGCTCAGGTTCTGTTCCACCACTAAATTTCCAACTGTCACCATAAGTCAAGAGTTTAGATCCTCCAGTTCCTTGTATTACCGTTATGACTCCACTATGTCCTACTATTGCGTTCGTTGGGTTAGCTAATAATCTATTGTCTTGTATTGTAACTTGGAACAGGTTGCTCTGACTGAAATCAGGTGTAATCGTAGGACCATCACCAAGCGTAACAACCGATGGTGTATAAACAACGTTAGCCCACGTCGGCGGGGAGCTTGTACCAGCAGATGTTAATACTTGACCAGAGTTCCCAGCGGATGAGTTAACCTGCACACCACGCGTCGTGACAAAATTAATAATACCATCCGTTCCGTCGCCGGTACCCGACTCAATAACAACACTACCACCAGCCCCATTCGATGCTGTGTTGTTACCACCTCTTATTGTAATTGTGCCACCAGCACCATTAACGGATTGACCACCTATTATGTTAACAGAACCACCTGAACCCGCTCCAGTGGATTGACCGCCTGTAACGTTAATATTCCCTGCTGCCAAGGCCGGATCAGCGTTCGTTGCGCTCGTGATTGTAATATTTCCTGGCGATGACCTGAGCGTCGGTTGTACCAACAACGTTCCGGTTGTAGAATCGTATGTGAATGAGGCATCACCAGCTATCGAGCTACCAGTTCCAACAACAACGTGATTTGATGAGATTGGTATATCTGATTGTCCTGGAGTCCACCCATCACCATCCCATATTAATACGTCACCAGGGGATGGTAACACCGAAGTCGTATCAACGTCTTCGAGGTCAGATATCTCTAGCGATAGTGTTGTCGGTGACCAAGTGCTTCCATCCCACGATAAGTAATCGCCAGAGGTTGGAGGTGTAGTAGTTACATCAACGTGGTCTAGGTCTTCAATTGAAATTTTATTATTTGTCCATATTGTTCCGTTAAACGACAACGTATCACCAGCCGCGGCTGATATCAACGTCACGTCACCAAGGCTTGCCAAGGTTTTATTGTCAACATATTGTTTTGTTGCAGCGTGGAGGTTATTAACTGGACTACCGCTCAATGTAAGAAAGCCCGTCATCGAATCCCCGCCCCTTGCGATCTTCTCTGAGTCGAGTTCTTGAATCGCTAACTGAACATTTGCACTTGATACATTTCCATATGGTGTCACAGTAATTGTTGTTGCGGCTTGGTTGTGAGATACAGGTGTACGAGCGTCGGAGAGTCTTGGATCATTATCACCAACAACTACTGGGTTGTCTGGATCTACAGCTGTGAGTGAAAGTTTTGCTACACCTAATATAGTAGGAGCCGCAACGTCTACTGTACCGGCAGGACCTGGTAAACCACGATCACCCGTTCCTCCGAGACCTTGATCGAAGAATATTGTATTCGGTGTAATCACTCGGCCGATTGCAGGTTTTCCGACTGGATAATTTAATGGATCTGTGATGTGTGGGTCTTCTTCAACAAGCGTACCTGCGTTATCAACCCACAATTTAGCCCCAACGGTTGTGAAGTTCCAATCTGGGTTTGTTACAGTTCCTTGTGTTATCACTCCACCCGTCTCGTTAGGACTTAGGTTCTCCATCAGCATTGCTATAGCTTGGTCTTGAAGATGGTCGTATGTAGCTAGGTTTATTTTTCCAAATGATGAATAGTACACAACCTGATAAGCACTGAGATATTCTTGTGCTGTTGCTGTTAGTGAGTTTGCCTCCAGCACGATTGATGTTACTGGCGATCCATTAGTAAAGAACTTATCTTCTGTGGTAAAAAACCTTCCGTCTGGACGACGAACTGGTGTTGCAGTATCATCGACAAGAATTCTACCTGTTACTACTTCTACGGGAGTAATACCAACCTGTGAACCTGCATATGGCCGTGTGGCAAATCCAGATCCAAGTGGAACGAACATTGAGTTGTTAACCTTTGCTGCAAATACCCGAAGCACTACTCGCCATGTGCCTGAATCATATAGGTACATCTTCTTATGCGTTGTGTGAAAAAAGTGCTGTCCTTGTGTTGCAGATGGAGGTAGAGATACTCCTTGCTGTGGCTGCAATAGCGTAAACCCAAAGGTTCTAACTGCCGTAGCAAGATCGATATCCCAAAATAACCATGCGTCTGTGCTCTCTGGAATTGGGCCCCATGCGTTTGGTACGTCGGCCGCTTCAGTCAGCTGATAGTTCGTTTCTCCATGAGCAAAGTTGACGTCGGTACGACCGTTTGTCGTTTGTAAAGAGACATATACCCCAGTTTTCGCAAGAAATGCCTGCTGGTTGCCTGAAACTGGGTATGAAATAATTCCTTGCTGAAAGTTAATCTTCATTTGGTGCCTTCTGATGTAAGTAACAGCAATATTTATGGAATAGCAGCCGGTGTAACTTTATCAAAACCCTTAATTGAAAATATCTGTGGATGATCTATCGATGCAATTACAAAGTAGTTGTTTGTCGTTGCATTGTACCCGACGAACTCAAATTCACCATTTGCGTTTGTAATAGTCTCGTTGATCAACTGGCCTGTAACGCGATAGTATAATCGAACAATTACGTATGGTACGGGAGTGCTATCCTTAACGACCTGACCGCTAATAATTCCATTCGAAGGAGGCGTGCCATCGTCTCGTATTTCGATTAGGTTGTACACGTTATAGTCGAGATTTTTTATTGTTGTGTTTTTTATTTGACGGGTTGAATAAGAGTCTCCAGATACTTTGTTAATGCTACGCTCTTGTGTTGTTACGTCAAACGTCACACTGTTTACGATTATGTCTGCCATTTATGCCTCACTATACTTGCTGACGTAAACAGCATTTGCTGATGGCACTCCACATGCCATGTGTGTGTTTGAGGAAGCCAAGGCAGAGCCAACATTCATTGCAAGATCTTCAGGGGGAGTATAATCAAATGTCTTTTGGTATGATCCATTCTGCAACTCAAAACCATAAGTACGACCTCTGTTGATTTGTCTTGGTGGGAGCAGGGTACTTGATGCTATGATCTCACCTGGAGTTCTCCATCCAGTTTCTCCGACAATAATTTTAGTGCCATCGTTGCTAATATCAACCCCTCCACCAAACCGCGGTGCATATATAAACTCCCCCTCAACTGAGTCCCAAGGTGTGAACGTGTCACTATGCGACGGTGACGATAACGGTGACGCTACAATCCAAATCTTCTCATCGTTGCTGTACGTTGCTGTGTAAACAAAACCTTGTTTATAAGATGTCCAAGATGAGCCGTCTGATACTACATATGCCGCACCGGAAGAAGTCTCCTCAGCACTAGCTATTACTATAACACTTCCATCTTCGGACATACTGATTTTAATATCTGAGTTCAATAACTGAGAAGGTGTATTAATAAAGTTAGACGGTAGTGATAATGTTGCTAATGTATTAAACTGATATGTCAAGTCTTCCGTTTGAATGTATATCGTCAAACGAAGTTTGTCTGCAAGTGGAGACAAATCACTTTTAACTAAGTCAACAACAGCAAACACAGCTCCATCTGCAGAAAAACGACAAACTGTTCCAAAAAATGACCCACCACCCTGGGCCGTAATTGTTGACAATAACGTGTTCCACGTTTGAGCTCCATTATTGAATGAAAATAATCTTACGTTTCCGGCAAATTGTCTCGCTATCATTATTCCATCGCTTGATATTGCTAGTGGGTTTAATATCGAAGTAATGAACGTCAGCGTCCAAGCACTTCCGTTCCATGAATACTTTGCTATTTCACCCGTTGATGTACGAAATATAAACGTACTACCATTTCCTGGTGCTACCGTGGTTGGCTTTGTTGAATCGAGAACGAAGTTTGGACTAATAGTCGAGTGATATGTCCACGAAGACCCTTGCAAAGAAAAAACGACGATGCGTGTTGTTATTCCATTCAATAGTGAATTAACGAATAGTCGATTGCCGTCTTGTGAAAAAACGACCAGTGATCCAAATTGTGTTATTCCTGATGGTGATGGGTGGACCAACCTCTGTGGTGATACGACCGCCATAGGTGGTAGTTGGTCAGCTACAAGGGGGCGAAGGTTTGCATGTGTTACAAAGTTGTAAACTATCGGTGCACCATCCAACAACGCGACTGCATAATATTCATCGATGTTCTGGTTTAATCCTTCAAACGTAAACGTTCCATCACCCTCACTGTACATTGTTCGAATCAATTCTCCTGTTGGTTTGTAGTAAAGGTGTACTTTACACCCCCCAACAGGAACGTTATTTTCAATACACACCCCACTTATAGTTCCGTTATTAGGTGGTCCACCTTCATATGGAGGTTGAGTGGCAACGTGGTGCGGTGTCGTCAATGGTAACGGCTTTGAATTTATAAACTGTCGTTGAGGAGTATCCGTAATTCCAACCGTTGGAGTATTTCTGACAACAGTGCCTGGAAAGGGATCTATAACAAACGTATTAACAATTACATCAGCCATAGGTTATCCCATTATCAAAAAGAAGTTATCACGGTTCCGCGGTGGTGGTGGAAGAAATATAAACTCTACGTCATTTCCAGCTGGTGGAACATAGGTGTCCCGTAGCGTATTAAACTCTATCTGTACATCATCTCCTGGAGGTGCAATGTAGTCTGATGACATCTATTATTCCCACGTATTAGACGTTTCGATGAACACTTGCCCAGGGTTTCCAGTACCATTAGCAAACGCGGTGCATGACAATGCAACAAACGTCTTTCCTGACAATACCCCTGTTCCTGTAAAGGTGTCACTATGAGACAACGGTCGACCGTGCAACGGTGCCCATAGCCCTCGCATTGGACCGCGTAAGGAGTTGGGTGATGACACCTCAATTGTCTGAACTGGTGCGAGATACAAACCAGTATCAGGTCCATTAGGATATGCTAAAGCTGATGCAGGGGATTGAGAGTTTCCAAATATAACACCATTTGTCGTTGGAGCTGAACTATAAAATTGTCCGTAGCTAACATAGTTGATTCCAACTGCACCCGCTCCACCACCAAACGGACGTGGAGCATACCTGTGTTGTGTTACGGTCGTGCTACGCATATTTATAGCCGCCGCTATTGAAAGGTGAGCATTTGGTATAGATTGCGATGAATCACCATAAAGTACAGTTCCCCATACATCTGATGGGTTTAATGGTCTGAGTTCAGCAAAGTAATACAGGGTTGCACTATTGTATGTAGTGGTATCAGTGTTGAACGTTGACCACAAGTAAAAGCCACGCTCGTTACCAATTAATATCCATGGTCGAACGGACGCGTCAGCTGTTGATGACTTTGCCCAATATACGTTTGCGGCTTGTCCAACGAGTGGAAACTGACCAGTTCCCGTATTAATGTCGCTCATCGTTTCATATCCTCGGACGTTTGCATATTGTGCAACAGTATCGTCCACACGCAAGTACATTCCATTTGACGTACCCACTGGTTGACGATATACTGCAACGTTTGTCCCTGAAAAGGGCTTAGTCCACCCAATGGCGGCCTTGGCACCGTAACCGTTGATTAAGCAAGCATCAAGAAGTGCTATTAACGATCCTATCGTACCAGAAAGCGATGGTGCGCTTGCGTCAGCTGATGAGTAAACTGTTGTGGTCATTTTTTATCCTTAAGTTACCAAGTGTTAGATGTCTCGATAAACACTTGTCCTGTTTGCGACTGAGAGTTTAACGATAAAGCTATAAATGTTCTTCCTGCCAATGACCCGGTTCCTGAAAACGTGTCACCGTTGGCTAGTGGACGACCGTGAAGGGGTGCCCACAATCCTCTGAGCGGCCCACGTAGTGAATTTGGTGCGGACACCTCTACTGTGTGGGCTGGAGCTAGATATAATCCAGTGTCGGGTCCGTTCGGATATTGCATACAATTTGCGAGGTTTGTATCATTTCCATAAGGCACTGTGCCTGTTGAATTAAAAAACGAATAATCCAACAAATTAATTCCAACCGATCCCCCCACTCCACCAAACGGGCGTGCGGCATATCGATATTGTGTTACAGATGTTTGACGGGCATATGGTTGTGGTACTATTGAAAGGTGTGAGTTTGTTGTAGATTGAGGTGTAGAGTCACCATATAGCACAGTTCCCCATATGTCTGATGGGTTCAATGGGTTAAGTTCAACGAAATAATACAGTCTTGTGTTTGCATACGTTGCAGTGTCCGTTGTTACCGTCGTCCACAAATAAAACCCGCGTTCATTTCCAATTAGTACCCACGGTCGAACAGCAGCAGTTGGTCCATCAGATCGCACCCAATATACGTTTGCGGTTTGTCCAACGAGCGGAAATTCACCCGTACCAGTGCTAATCCCGCTCATCGTCTCATATCCACGAACGGTTGCTGAGCTTGGTGTTGACGATGTTGAATCATCGATTCGTAAATACATTCCATTGGAAGTGCCCACTGGTTGTCTAAACACGGCCACGTTTGCTCCCGTGAATGGTTTGGTCCAACCTATAGCAGCCTTTGCACCATATCCTGTAACTAAACATGCGTCTAATACAGCAATCAAAGATCCAGCTGTTCCGGACAGTTGTGGTGCACTATCATCACTTGATGAATATACAATTGTAGTCATTTATCATGTTCCTTTTTAAAGTATTTACGCATATCCTGCAACGATAGCAATTAAGTCATAAACATCATCATCCGCATCATAAGTAAATCCAAGCCGATCAACTGAGTTGGGAGCAGTTGAAAATGTTAGTATGTCTATGTCAGTTGGTACACGAACGGATGAGTCAAACGCAATTGTTCTATTGCCAACCCCATCCTGCTTTAATTTAATTGCAAATCGCTGACCATCGTATCCGCCCGTGAATCCCAAAGTAACGTTTCCTGATAGTGTTGTGCGGTATTCATCAGCGCCGTCAGATGCATCAATTATAAGTGTTGGTGCGTATGCAACGGGCTGGACAACAAATCTTGGGCGGTTGGTCCATTGACCGCTAATGTAAGTTAAGACATCTGTGTCTGAAGGGCTTATTAAGCTGACTCCACCGAGAGAGGCAAGGGTCATCGAATCGACGTATTGTTTCGTTGCTGCATGGAGATTGTTCGATGGACTTCCTGCCAGTGTCAATGCACCAGTCATTGTTCCACCCGAACGACTCAACTTGTTATCTTCAACTTGTTGAAGTACAAGTTGCACGTTGGCCGCAGTTAAATTTCCATATGATGTAAATGTAATCGTCGTTGCTGCTTGGTTATGTGGAAGAGGATTACGATCCCCTTCAATCCTTGGATCATTATCACCGACTACAATTGGGTTGGTTGGGTCTACAGCAGCAACGGATAATTTTGCAACACCAACGATTGAATTTGTTGCCACATCAACAACACCAGCTGGACCAGGCAATCCCCGATCTCCTACGCCTCCGAGGCCTTGATCGAAAAATATTGTATTCGGTGTAATCACTCGGCCGATTGCAGGCTTTCCAACTGGATAGTTTAATGGATCGGAAATATGTGGATCAACCTCTACAATAACACCGGAATTATCAACCCACAACTTAGCGCCTACTGTCGTAAAACTCCAGTCGGGATTTGTTACAGTTCCTTGCATGATTACTGTGCCAACTTCACCAATGCCAACCGTTTCCATTAACATCGCTATTGCGTGGGTTTGAAGATCATCGTACGTAGCAATATTAATTTTTCCAAACTCAGAAAACCTTACTGCTTGATATGCACTTAAATTTTCTAGTGCAGTTGCAGTCAACACGTTTGCTTCTAGTCTGATAGTGTTAACTGGTGAGCCGTTAGTAAAGATATCATCTTCTGTCGTAAAGAATCTATTATCCTGTCGACGGATAGGATTACCTGTGTCATCGATGAGGATCCTTCCTGCTGTTGTTGGAACACCATTTAATCCAACTTGGGATCCGGCGTATGGCTTTAAAGGAAAACCAACACCAAGGGGTGAAAATGTTGAGTTGTTAACCTTTGCAGCAAACAATCTAATGACTTCACGCCATGCATTGTTTTCATAAACATACATCTTCTTGTCTGTCGTATTGAAAAAGTGTTGATCTGTGGCAGGTGAAAGGGGAAAAGAAGTTCCATAACTAGGTTGTAATAGAGTATGTCCAAATGTTCTAACACCAGTTAGAAGACTAATATCCCAATACAACCAAACGTCTGTGTTTGCTGGAATCGGTCCCCACGCGTTTGGTTGATCGGTTGATTCTGTTAAGAGGTAATTGGTTATTCCATGAGATAACGTAACATCAATTCGTCCATTTGACGTTGACAGGGATACATAATTGCCTGTTTTTACAAGGAACGTTTGAATTGACCCCGAAGAAGGGTAAGTTATAATGCCTTGTTGAAAGTTAAGTTTCATTGAAATATCTCGTTAATTTATATGTGTAATATTTATGACTTATCAATAAATAGTTGGTAGAAGTGAGTGCTACTCACGTGGTATCTCAACTTAACCTTAACCCTTACCTTATGGCTTACATAGTAGATTACGCAATCACAGAAAACGCTGCTGGTGGTGCAACCTCTGTCACGGCGAACGTACCTGATCACCAAGCTGATGACTACCTGATCATGTTTGGTACCGTCAACGGCGCCGGCGTACCATCGGTAACGGGGTGGACGCAGATTGGTACTACACAGTCAGCAAACTCTTCTGGTATTACTTCTGCTGTTTGGTATGTTAAAGCGACTACATCGACGACAACCTGCACAGTTTCAATTTCAGTAGCTGACGATTACACAATCAAGGTGGTTTCGATTAGAGATGCTGACTTGACGACGTTCCTAGACGGAACCCCAGTTTCTAGCAATAGCGGCACTACAGCAGGATCATCTTTTACTTCACCCACTTTTAGTACTACTCAAGCAGATTCACTGATCATTTACTTCCACGGGTTAGACGGTACTACTCCGATGGCGCATACTAACGCAGGGACGATGTTCTTGGTTAGTTCTGACTCGACCGGTACTACTGCTCAAACTTCAGCAGGAAGCGCGATCGCTTGGTATATTCAGCGCGACGCCGGAACAATTCCGGCTGCAAGCTGGGTACGTAACGCCTCTGCTCAAAGGACTAACCACGTGTTTGCGATCAGAAACAAGTCGGGTGGTAGAATTCCAGCTTACATCGATGATTCTACTACTCAAGCAACGCTGATTCATGCAGGGTTTCATACCGGCACGTTGAACAATACAGTGGTCACCACGACGATGACCGCGACTGCATCGATCAACGGAAAAACGATGGGTACTTCTACCGGTACCCTAGGTGCTGACTTTGGCATCAACCCTTATTCTTCGGGGTTGGGTAACACTTCGGCGATCGTTGCAGCTGGTAACTTAAACGGATATCAGATCACGTTGACCGGAAACAGAAACTGGTCTACGGGTCTAGTTATAGGAAACTTCATTGCTCGAACTCCGAAGGAAGCTAGATACGGAATCGGCTCAACAAAGCAAGGTGGGTTGGTTGTTAGGATTGGCTCAGGTGCATCAAACTGGTGTGCGTATCAAGTTGGTGCCAAGGATGCGGTTCAGTCTCTTGAAACACGATCTTTGTTTGCCATAAAACCGGGGTATACAACAACCTCTTACGGTACCCCCGGTTCGGCAATAAACACTTCCGCCGTTTCGTTTATTCAATTTTATTATAACGCTCCTCTGTTTGCGTCGATTGCGTATCAAACAGACTTGTATCAGGTATTTAACACCGTGGTGGCGGGTGGTGACGCCACTACTCCCGTTGACATTGATGGCCTTGCTGAAGTGGGGATCAGTTATCGGTTGCCATTAATTAGAAAATCAGGCTCTGCTGTATTGTCATATACTCCAATCCAAATTGGAGGCGGCGATGCTGTAAATTTCCAGGTCAACTTGGGCACTATTCAGTTTCCAGGAAGATACAATGCAGCAGCAAGAGATTTATCGTATCACGCTGGTGATAACGAAATTGGAATTTCATTTTCAGCAAAGTCAGGTGATGTGTGTAAGTTAACCAATTCAGTTATAACGTCACCCAACTCATACTACTTTACGATAAATGCTGCAGCGACCAGTGCTGCAACGTGGGATTTTTCAGGTACTACTGTTGTGGGAGCAGCGGTGACACTCCGTCCTGTTACCACGTTCAGCTCAATGACGTTTTCAGGTGCAACCGCGTTTACTACCAATGCTTCGACAATTTCAAATAGTTCAATTATATCTTCCGTTGAAGTTGTTGCTGCTGGTGCTACATTCACAGGAGTAACATTCAGACAGACAACCGGTGCAAACGGCGCGGTCAGCATTACTGGTAGTACACAATCTGCCCTTCAGGCTGAACTTGATCGTTTTACAAACTGTCAATTTACTTCAAATACTTCAACGGGTGCACTAAGAATCATCTATACTGGAACTGCTGGACCGATTACTCTTAACATGTCATCTGGTACGTTTAGTGGTAACACTGCAGACATTCGTTGGGAGGCGCCCGCAAGTTCTAACCTGACCATCAACGTCAGCGGTACCGCGAATCCGGGGACGTCAAGTGCTACTAATTCGAACACCGTGACGTTCGTCAACACGAAGACGTTCATCGTTACTAATATCATTGACGGATCTGAAGTGAGAATTTTTAGACAGAGTGACCTAGTGGAACTAGGAGGGGCAGAGTTAGTTGGAGCTTCTCCGTCTGGATTAAGTAACGTTTCAGTAAGCTCTGATCCTGATAATGCAGGAAGGTACCGAATGTCTTATTCCTATAACTACGTAAGTGACGTACCTGTGTACGTCGTGTGTTTTCATGTTAACTATCAAGCACTACGACCCGCAGCCACTCTCAAATCAACGGATAGTTCATTACAGGTAGCACAAATTACAGATCGGCAATATGATATTGGGTCAATACCTTAATTTTTAGTATAAAGTGGTGTGTTTAGCAGTGTTTTGATAAATAAGAGAAACTAGTTTAGTCAGGAGAAAACTTAAATGGCATCATTCAATGAACTTAACGTAATTACCGATCCAGACCAACTTGCCTTTCAGGTAGACGTTGCTTTTGCTTCAGCAACGGAGGAAATCGTAATCAACACGACCGCAAAAACAATAGCACTCAAGGTTACTGGTAATCTAACGACAGACGGTGCTACCATTAAAGCCGTTTACTCAAAGCTTAAAGATGCGTGGCGTTCAAACACCACTCTAATTAAGTTTCCATTCCCAATGGGTCCAATTACCGATGAACAGTATGAAATGATTAACGGATGGAACTGGGACAAAGTGGAAACGTCTGGAT
>ERZ1066134.570-NODE-570-length-16062-cov-19.943587_pt1 | contig 16062 bp, 17 predicted proteins | sample MGYA00382781_ERZ1066134 | MGnify/ENA primary metagenome ERZ1066134 (study PRJEB33369, sample SAMEA5778364) | biofilm metagenome | biome: Industrial cooling water; feature: Water cooling tower basin; material: Biofilm | place: United Arab Emirates | collected... | reverse complement strand
TTTTAACTGGCCATTCGCACCAACTTAAATTCTCTAATGACAATTCTGGGATAAAGCTTTGTGCTTCGTATCAAGTTTGGTGCTGGCAGACAGTTTTGCGCTTCGAAATCGCCAACTTCTTATAGCTGCAAACCGTTACCACTTTAAAAAATCTTAAATCGTCACTCGCAAATCTAAAATCCCACCCTCATTTTCGGCCTGTCGCTCCGCGACACATTTGGGGCACTGCGAGATAGTAGATCAAAAAGATTCCTCCTTCAACAGATTGACCCAAAAAAAAAACTGCAAGACCTGAATCTCAAATTGATCCACTCTCAAATTCTCAAATTAACCCATTCACCGATTCACCAACTCCTGCTGATACTCCTGCACCACGTAGCGCAATGAGCGGTATGAATCTACCAGCGCTTCCTGCATCTCCTCCATCGTCATCCATTTCACCTCTTTGATGCCCTCCACCAGCTGCGGTTTCATCCCTGCGTCGTTTTGGCATGTCATGGCGTACCAATACGTTTTTTTCAAGATGTATTTTTGGTTTTGCATGTAGGTGTGCCAAATGGCCGTGATCTTCCAATCCACCTTGGCCAGTACGCCCGTTTCTTCTGCCACTTCGCGCATGGCACACATTTCTATCTGCTCGTTTTTGTTCTTCTTCCCTTTGGGTAGGTCCCACTTTTTCTTGCGGTGTATCATCAAGTACTTGCCGTTTTTCTCCACTATGCCGCCACCGGCCTCCACCACCTTGAACCGCGATTTGATGTGATCCGTAATTGTCTTCTTGCTTTTGCTGGCAAACGTAATCATGCCCACTTGTTTGAATTTCTTCTGCGTCATCAGGTGCAGCAGTTCGTCCACCAGTTCGGGTGTTGGGTTCTTGAACAAGATGTTGTCAACCAACAATTTCGGGTTGATCGTCTGCCCCGGACCAATGATCATGCTAAAGGCATGCTGGGAGCTCAATTTCGCCATACTTACGATCCGTATGGGAATGTCATTGAGGTAAATTTTCACGGGGTAGTGTTTAGGTCAGCCAAATAAAGCACCGCGCACCCGAAATCGAAAGAGAATTAGCGCAATTTTGAATTAATTTTCCAAAACAGAACATCCAAGCAGCTACATGCAACCCATCCTATCTCTCCTCCTGCTCCTTATCGGCATTGCGTGTGCACCTCCGCAAACGGAAGAAAAAGTACCCGAACCTCCTGCTCCTCCTGCCGAAATACGGCCGGGCGCTTGGCAGATGAGCCAATACCTGCCCTTGCTGAAAGACAAGAACGTGGGGCTCTGCATCAATCATAGCTCAACTGTGAAGGGAACGCCGCTGCTGGACACACTGCGGGCGTTGGGTTTTGGAAAAAATGTAAAGGTCATTTTCACGCCGGAACACGGCTTCACAGGCAAGGCCGATGCAGGTGAGCATGTGGCTGACGAAGCAACGGACACGTTCAAAATCGTCTCCCTGTTTGGTGAAAAACGCGCCCCCACAGATGCCGACATGGCCGGACTCGATCTTGTGGTGTTTGACATGCAGGATGTGGGCGTGCGGTTCTACACCTACATCAGTACCATGCACTACATCATGGAGGCGGCCGCCAGAAATAAGATTCCGGTGGTGGTACTGGATCGGCCCAATCCAAATGGCAGCTATGTGGACGGCAACATCCTGAAAGAGCACCAGCGATCGTTTGTGGGCATGCACCCCATCCCCACCGTACACGGGCTCACGGTGGGCGAATTGGCCAAGATGATCAATGGTGAAGGATGGCTGGGCAATGGCCTCACCTGCGAACTGACCGTGGTACGCGTGAAAAATTGGATGCGCTCCATGCCGTATTCCCTGCCTGTGCGCCCCTCTCCTAACCTGCCCAACGACCGCAGCATTGCGCTGTATCCGGGACTCTGCTTATTCGAGGGGACGATCCTGTCTGTCGGGCGGGGCACAGACTATCCCTTTCAGCATGTGGGTCATCCGGACTATCCGAACAAGGCATACAGCTTCGTGGTAGAGTCTAGAGAAGGCGCCAAAACGCCTCCCCTGCTCGGCGAGACGTGCTACGGCTTGAACTTCAGGAAAGGTGACATCATCTACGCTTATCAGATAGAGCCGCTCATTGATGCATATCATGCCATGGGCAAGCGACCGGATTTTTTCAACAGCTACATCAAGCTGCTGGCCGGTGACCTGGACGATCAGATAAAAGCCGGCATGACGGCCAAAGAAATACGCGCCACATGGGAGGCAGACTTGGAGGCGTTTAAAAAAATGCGAGCGGACTATTTGATGTATAAATAATGGCTATGACCGAACGAGATCGCATCAAAAGCTTGTTTGAAAAGCTGTACCATGGCGACCCGTGGCTAGACCTGAATATGGTAACGGAGTTGCAGGACGTCACGGCGGCTCAGGCTGCCAAGCGAGCATTGCCGGATTGTAATACCATTTGGGAAATCGTGAATCACCAAATCAGTTGGCGACAAAATGTGCTCCGTAGAGTACATAGCGAAGTAATCCAAACACCGAGCAATAATTTCATAGAGCCGATACAAGACACTTCAGCAAAGGCTTGGTCAGACACCCTGCGCCGACTCGGGGAAACCCAAAATGCATGGCTTGACTTTCTGACCTCCATGGATGAAGCAACTTTTGACGATGAGTATCCGGTAAATCGGCTCACGTATTACGAGCACATCCACGGCATCTTGCAACACGATGCGTATCATTTGGGGCAGATTGTTTTATTAAAAAAATTCGTGAAAAAGTAACGTCAAAAAATATGGTCAAGATCTCGTCTGTCATAAGAAAGGAAAATTATAAAGTAGAAATCACGTCCTCCAGCGGCAATGTGCTCATAGCAGACGAACCCGAAGATATAGGCGGAAAAGACTTGGGTTTTTCGCCCAATGAATTGTTGGCTGCCGCCTTGGCAGCTTGTACCAGTGCCACCTTGCGCATGTATGCCGATCGTAAGGAATGGGATCTGAAAGAAGTCAAGTTGGTCGTAGAATTGGACTACAATAAAGAATCTGCTCAAACAAACATTCGCAGATCCATCACTGTAGTCGGTTCGATAGACGAACAGCAAAAAGCCAGGCTGTTGGCCGTGGCTAATGCGTGTCCGGTACATAAGATACTGACGAATCGGATTGAGATCGAGACGGAGTTGGTGGGGTGACCTTCGGGCATCTACGTCCCTGAAGCTTTCAATCGAAATAGGGGTTCTATTTCAAAATGAATTTATATACATGGTGAGATTCATTTTGATCAGAAAGGTTCAACAAATACGCTCCCGGACTTAACCCTTTAACATCTAATTCTGTAGAATTAAATGAGCCTTTCATGACCAAATTTCCTTTCAAGTCTAGGACACTAAAGTTGACGTAAGCCGATACATCTTTGTTTAGGCGAACTGTCAATACATCCGAAACCGGATTAGGAAAAATAACCACCTCATTTCTAGTATTAAATATTCCCAAGGGCTCGTCTAAGTCTTGAATTTCTATTGTAAAACTCTTTTCGAAACTCAAGGAACCCTGATCGGTGGTGCGCACTCGAATCGAGTAACTGCTCTTTTGTTCAAAATCAGGACTCACACTTATCTCCAACACACTACCATCAATCGAAAATGAACCATTGTCCGAATCACCCGTACCTGCTACCAAAGAATAAGTAAACGTATTACTTGCATCCACATCTGTACTGGATAAAGTACCGACGGTGCTTCCTGCCTCAACTTCCTCGGCTATCGTCTGCGTGGACAAACTGATGTCCGCGGGCGCTTCATTGACATTGCTTATTTGAATTGTAAAACTCTTTTCAAAACTCAGCGAGCCTTGATCGGTGGTGCGCACTCGAATCGAGTAACTGCTCTTTTGTTCAAAATCAGGACTCACACTTATCTCCAACACACTACCATCAATCGAAAATGAACCATTGTCCGAATCACCCGTACCTGAAACTAAGGAATAGGTAAATGTATTGTTCGAATTAGGGTCAGCAGAAGTAAAGGTGCCAATTGAACTCCCCACCTCAACATTTTCGGCAATAGATTCGAGCGATAAACTAATATCAGTTGGTGATTGATTCGTATATACAGGATCATAAATATCCAATACCGCAGAATTAGAATTTGTTCCATTCCAAAACCCAGCCAAACCTCCATATCTATATTCAGAATTATCTAGTTGAAATCGACTCGCGATATAATAAGTCCCTACAGGCAAGTTTGTTCCCATAAATGCCACATACTCATCATCATTACCTATTGCCGTATTGAAGGTTGCTTCCGTCCAGTTTGTCCAAGTATTTGGGTTGGTATTTGAACTGCTGATACCAATCCAAGCCTTGATGGAAGCATGACCGCTTACCATTGACTGGTCTGTATACCCGGCCGCATAGACCCGTGCGTAAAAATTTTGAGGATTGATACCGGATGATGGGAACTGCAAATTGCACCAATTGACTTGACCCATCAACGGCGATACAATGAGCAAAACGAATAGTGCATGAAGAAAAGTTAATCTTAACATTGGGTACTGGTTTGTTTAACTGAATCAACGACCCAAATATCTGAATTAGAACTGAAAAAGTTCCACACTAAAATCATTCTTTCTTCAAGCTGCGGCGTACGCGTATATTAATCATCTCCACAAGCAGCGAAAAGAACACCGAGAAATAGATATAGCCCTTTGGAATTTCATAATGGAAGGAATCCAGCACCAGCATGAAACCGATCAAGATGAGGAACGACAAGGCAAGAATCTGAAGCGTCGGGTGCTTATTGATAAAGGCCGAGATGCGCCCTGAAAACAGCACCATGATGATGATGGAGACTACCACCGCTATGATCATGAGAATCAGTTGGTTAGAAAGACCGATGGCTGTAAGGATGGAATCGAAAGAAAAGACAATATCCAGCATGACGATCTGAAAAATGATCTTGCCCAAAGCCGCTTTGCCGGACGTTTGCACGTTTCCGTGTTCATCTTCCGTTGTTTCGATTTTGTGGTGGATTTCGGTGGTACTCTTGGCCAGTAGAAATCCTCCCCCGACCAACAAAATCAAATCACGCACGCTCACCTCGTGGTAAAAATTGAACATATCCACCGTGAAAAGCGGTGTGGTGAGTTGCACAATGTACGTGATGCCCATGAGCATGAAAATGCGCATGATCAGCGCCAATCCTAAGCCGATGTTGCGTGCCTTGGCTTGCTGCTCGGCAGGCAGTTTAGACGCTACTATGGAGATAAAAATGACGTTATCCACGCCAAGGATGACTTCTAGAAAAATAAGCGTAAGGAGCGCTATCCACGTGTCGGCTTGCAAGAAAATTTCCATGAGTTTGAGGATCAGTTTATTGAGGGAGCCAACTTAGTTAAATTTCAGACAGTTTGATACAAGGGGTCTGTCAATATTTTAATTTGAAGCCTGGCCTCCTACCAAACGACTCGGCAACAGAAAGATGGCCTTGATGAAACTCAGCAGGCCATCTACAGCAAAGCCAAGAATGCGAGAAGGCAAACTGATGAGCCACAAGACCGGATAAAGAATAAGAAAGGCCAGCGCCAGCGGCCAGCAAACAATCAGCAGTAGGAGCCAAAGCAGAAATTTCATACCTCACCCGTACGATGAAAGAAACTCATGAGTTTAAAAAATCCAAAATACGCCCATGGTTCGTATATCTCAAGCACACGTCCTAAGTAGTGTATTTAAAGCTGGTTGGTTCAAGGGCACCCGTGGTTGGGTGCCCTTACTTTTTTTATTTGCCGGTGAAGCGCTTGAACGCCTGCCCAAGTTCTTTCATAGCTTCATCCAAGTGTGGTCTGGCGTGTTCCCATCGCTCTTTGGTCTTCTCTCCTATGCCTTTAGATTCCTCCCGCAGTTTGTCCATGCTCGCGCGGATTTCCTTTATTTTATCCTCCATTTCCGCCGTTAGCTGATCCTTGTTCTTGCCCATTTCCTTCACAAGATCATCCATTTTCTTTCCCATTTCGGAGAGCATTTCTTCCAATTGTCCCTTTGATTTAGCCATTTTGTTTCGAGTTTAGCGTTTTGTGTCTGAATACTTAAAAGTAAGCTATCCGATGAATAGACGTGCATTTGCAAAAACAGTTGTCCTCACAGGCGCGGGAATTACGCTGCTGGGTTTCAAGCGTTGGCGTGCATATCCTGTAGATGAATTGCTCGGCCGGGTGGAGCCCGTGCTTATGGGTGATGGTTTTCGCATGCGCCGAGAAGCCGCAGAAGCTTTGCTGGATATGAAAACGGATGCCGCCAAAATGGGCATTACCCTGCAGGCCGAATCGAGTTACCGAAGCTACCAACGCCAAGAACAAATATGGACGCGGAAGTACACCGATTTCACCGCCAAGGGGCTTACGCCTACGCAAGCCATTGATAAAATCATTGAATACTCGACCATTCCCGGTACATCAAGGCACCATTGGGGCACGGAGGCCGATGTGATAGATCGCAGCAAACCTTTGCCTCCCGATCCGCTGTTGGCCGATCACTTCCACCAAGGGGGATTGTATGAAAACCTCAAGGCGTGGCTGGATGAGAACAAAGAAAAATACGGCTACTATGAAGTATACACGAATGCGCCCTACCGTAAAGGCTTCAAGTACGAGCCGTGGCATCTCTCCTACAAACCACTCTCCCAACCGATGCTCAGAGAATATCTAGAAATTGATTTGAAAGCCATGCTTCAACAGATCAAGCTGGTGGGAAGTGAGCACTTCACGGATGCATTCATCGCTCGGTATCAGAAGGAAAATATTTGTGACATCAATCCGGTGTTGCTGTAAGTCAGTCGAATGTGTAACAAATGTTACTACATACAATGTTTGCTATCCATAGATTTGGTTAAAAATGAATAAGTAGATGAAACTGTTGATTGTTTGCCTGCTTTGTGTGGGCCTAGTCACAGGATTTGTCCTTTTATTTCAATATTTCTCCTAACTAAAAAACACAAAAAAAATGAAAAAGAACATGGGAAATGCCGACCGCTTGATCCGAGTGATCATTGCCGTAGTGGCCCTCGTATTGTATTTCACCGGTACTGTCACCGGCACGTTGGGAATTGTGCTTATCGTCTTGTCGGGCGTTTTTCTCCTGACCAGCTTGATCAGCTTTTGTCCGCTATACACCCTGGTAGGGATCAATACTTGTAAAACGAAATAGCAAGAACTGCAAGGGCAAAAAAAAGCGTCGGGGTGCATTCCCGACGCTAAATATTATTTTTTAAACCAGTATGAAATAATATTTTTTTAGTTGCCTACCTGCATACCAGAAATCATGCCATCCCTGATTTCCATGCTGACTTCTACCGGACCTTGCTCCGTGACAAATGCCAAAACCAGCGATTCATCCATGCGATAGGCATTCGTCAATGATGCTTTTCTGAGATCGCCTCGCAATTGGCTCATCATCTGCACGTGATCACCCATAGGCACCATGTTTTTAAATCCCTGTGCAAAACGGGCACTTACAAACGCTCTCACTCCTTCTTCCCCTTCACTTTTCACCATCTCCAAGAAGGCATCTCTCACTTGTTCATCCGCGTTTGTAAGCGGCCCGGTTGCTGTTGTTACCTTTACTTTCGCCTGATACTCCGGCTGAAAAATCATGCGCGCTATTTCCCATCCGGCATCCCTATTGGTTTTGTTTACGGCATTTGTTCCAAACCAAATCACCACATCTTCGGTGGGATAGCGCAGAAAATCGGACTTGAAAATGCCATTACCTCCATTATGCGTGATCATGTCCGTTCCCCGAGGTGTGGGCACGATAGCCCACCCGTACCCATAGTGAGAGTTTGCACCAGCGCCTTCCTTCACATGCTTGCCGTAGTATTTGGTCTTCGCCTCGGCTGATAATATTTTCTCATCCGCCAAAGCAAGATGCCATTTATACATATCATCGGCATTGGACAAAACGCCTCCGTTACCTTTCAGGTGCCAGTAGGGACCTTCACTGCTCCACGTTTTCTCCGTTGGTTTGCCCCATCGGTTGTCATTCTTATAGCCTACGGCCACCTGTTCTTTTGAAAAATCAGGCAGCACATAACCGGTGACTTGCATGCCGGCCGGATCGAAGAGTTCTTTCTTCATGTATTGCTCGTAGGTCATTCCGGAAAGTTTTTCTACCAAAATGGCCAGCAGCGTATAGCCCACATTGCTGTATTCATACGAGGTGCCCGGCTCGAATAATAAGGGCGTCTGAAAGGCAGCTTTCGCAAATTCGTCGGCAGAAATGGCGGCATAATCATCACCGATTGCACCCGGAAATCCGGCCGAATGGGTGAGTAGATGATGCAAGGTAATGGCCTGCTTATCGGTCGGCACATTTTTGAAATAATTCGTAATGAGGTCAGATGTTTTCAGTTTGCCTTGCATCTCCAGTTTCAGGATGGCCGCACCCGTAAATTGCTTGGTGATAGATCCGGTAGTAGTGATGGTTTCCGGTGTGAAGGGAACATTCTTTTCACGATCGGCCAATCCAAAGCCACGTTTGTAGACTTCCCCGTCAACAGCCACTAGCACTTGCCCCGAATTGCCTGCCGCCTCTAGGTCGCTGAGATACCGATCAATTTTATCAAATACTTGATTGCCCTTTTCTTTGAATGCAATGCTCACGGTGAGACAAAGGAGCAGGGTGAATATAGTAAGTGAAGAGAGTTTCATGGCCTTGAAATTTGATACGAAACTATCGGGGCGAAATCACAACTACAGTTAAGGATTGTTAAAGGATGTGAAACGCTATTTATTTGCTCCAAAATCAACGCTTATGAAGCCCCTCCTCACCATCGGTCTGCTCGTTTTGTCCAATGTATTCATGACGCTCGCTTGGTACGGCCACCTCAAATTTGCCGAATGGAAATGGACAAGCAAACTCGGGTTGGTGGCCATCATTTTAATCAGTTGGGGCATTGCTCTTTTCGAATATTGTTTTCAAGTGCCGGCCAACAAGATTGGTTTCAAAGGCAATGGCGGACCTTTTTCGCTTGTGGAGCTGAAGGTGATGCAGGAGGTCATCACGCTGGTAGTGTTCACGGTCTTTACCCTCATTGCCTTCAAAACTGAAACCTTTCGGTTGAATCATTTAATTGGATTCGTCTTTTTGGTTTTGGCGGTATATTTTATTTTCAAGAAGTAGGTGCATGAAATGTGTGCTAGCAGCCCACTAATGAAAATGAATTAGTTGTAGAGTGCACGAAAATGGTTAGTTTCGATTGATCACACTTCACCATGGGGAAAGTCAAGAAGTTTAGAACCAAGAATGGCTACTGCCACGTGTTGGCGGATCGGTTAGTATTTACAAGACGAAATCTTTGGGGGCGATTGGCGGATTTGGCAATAGAAGGGCAGATGTCTAGACTGTTGATATTCTTTGGTGCCATCACACTGCTGGTTTTCTACTTTGCCTATTATCTTTTCGCCTTGGGCAATGTCGGTTGGGCACTGCTGTTCACCACCATTGGCGCTTATTTCATTTATGCCCTTATCAAGAGCAAGAATCAATCGGTCGCACCTATTATTGACCGTAGTAAAATTTCGAGCGTGACCTATGTGAGCCCGATTGAAGGTATTTCGCCCCCACTTTTAGAGATCAGATTTCGAGATCAGGCAGGGAAGAAAAAAAAGCGAACGGTCTCCTTGAAGTTTGGAGATGAACAACAGGCACTCGTGGTATTGCGCTTAGAGAAAATACTGGAATAGCAGCCCAATTTTCTGCGCGTGACACATTCCTGCGCTACACCTTCACGGTCTTCCACTTCCCTCGGGTGAATAACCAAAGGGTAAACAGTCCCACAGAAGTCTCGGAGACGAACACGCCCCAAAACACACCGGAATGTCCCCAATTTTGATTGATCGCTAAGTAATACGCCAGTGGAATTTGGAATAACCAGAAAAAGAAGAAGTTAATTTTTGTAGGTGTGGTAGTGTCTCCTGCTCCATTGAAAGCAGATGACGCCACCATCCACCAGCCATAGACAAAAAATGAGTAAGACAAGATTTGAATCCATTCGGCTCCTATCGCAATGACAGTTGGATCATCGGTGAAAATGCCTACCAATTGTTTATTAAATATGAAATAAACGACAGACACCAGTACCAGAAAAATCATGTTGTAGACACCTGTCTTCCATACTGAAGACTCGGCTCTGTCGGGATGGCCGGCACCTAGATTTTGTCCAACTAATGTAGCTGCCGCACTAGCCATTCCCCAAGCAGGCATCATGGTAAACATCATCAAACGAATGGAAATGGTGGCTCCTGCCACAGCTTCACTACTGATACCTGAGAGGATGCGCATCAAGAAAATCCAGGAAGTCATGCCGATGATCATCTGACCTACACCCCCAAGAGAGGTCTTTAGAATATTCAACATCACCTTACTGTCCCAATAGAGTTGCTGCATGGTGACGCGTATATGCTTACCGCCCTTGAAAAGCAGCCAAAGCTGAACGGCCACACCCGTACCGCGCCCGATGGTGGTCGCTATTGCGGCTCCTTCAATACCCAAAGCAGGTATGGGTCCCCAGCCAAAAATCAACAAAGGATCGAGAATAATGTTGATACCATTGGCTATCCACAATACGCGCATGGCAATCGCCGCATCGCCCGCACCACGAAAAACGGCATTAATGACAAACAAGAGCATGATTACGGCGTTTCCACCGAGCATCCATTGGGTATAGCGATAGCCATTTTCAATGGCCCAAGCATCGGCTCCCATTAGTCCTAGTAACTCTCTAGAATAAAAAATACCGGCAATAGCAAATGGCACAGAAGCCATTAGCGCAATTAAAATAGCTTGCACTGCGCCCACACCCGCTTCTCCGGTATGTTTCTCGCCTATCCGACGTGCTACAATGGCCGTGACTGCCATGGACAGCCCCATCCCTATGGAGTACAACAAAAACAAATAGGTCTCTGTGAGCCCAACAGTGGCAATGGCCGAAGGACCGAGTTTGCCTACGAAGAAAATATCTACCACTGCGAAAGTAGATTCCATTACCAATTCCAAAATCATGGGAACAGCCAAGAGAAAAATGGCTTTTCGGATACCTATTTTGGTATAATCCGCTTCGGTTCCGCGCAATGCATCTTTCAGTGCCGCCCAAACCGATTGTTTAGGAACGGGCAATTCTGTTACCTCTGAAGTGGTTGTTTCGTTTGCTTGCATCATCAAATGTATTGAAAGGTTTGTCACCGCAAAAAACAGCGTTTGAGTGTCAACCCTATGTCATCGGATTTTAATGTCCAAAAAAATTAAGAAGAAGGGAATAAAATGACGACTTACGCGCTTGGCTTTTCTGGACAGTTAAACATCCATTGCACACCAAATTTATCTGTACAACTTCCAAAATAATCGCCCCAAAACATATCTTCCAAAGGTTGTGTCACCGTGCCACCTGCCGAGAGCGCCGCAAAAAGCTGTTCTGTCTCCTTTCGCGTGTCAGGCATAAGATTGATGTAGACATTGTTGCCGAAATTCATTTTAAATCCCATGGATTCAGGAGCATCTGTTCCCATGAGCACATGACCCCCCAATATGGGCAATGAGACATGCATGACGAGATTTTTATCGGCTGCCGCCAACGGTGGCATGCCCTCCATAGCCGGCACATCGCCCATGCGCATGATACCATGACCTTCAAACTCGGTTTTGAAGACGGACTTGTAAAACAAGAAGGCCTCTTCGGTCTGTCTGGAAAAATTGAGATACGTACTTACACTGGCCATGGGATTACGATTTTGGTTTGAACAAAAGTACAGAACACTATCCGTTCTTTAGAATACCTCACACGGCTATCCTTTCTATGGTGAAATTCAGATGGTTTGCGGCTAGAATGGGTGTTGAGTAGCTTCACTCCAACTGTATGGATGGGACCGCCTTAAAATTACGTGCCGAAAATGCTATCTTTAGGAATCAACTAACCCACTACCCGCATGACCCACCGTCGTGATTTCCTGCAAAAAAGCCTCATGGGCGCACTTGCTCTGCCGCTGCTCAGTTTTGATCAAAGACAGCCCACTTCGCTTGAGCCGCTGAAACAAGCCAATCTGAGCACGGAAGACTATTGGCAACTGGTGCGCAAGCAATTTCCGCTCAAAGAAGGCCAGACGTATTTCAACAATGCCACGATGGGGCCAAGCTCCACGTATGCGATTGAGAAAATGATGCACCACATGCTGTACTACGGCGAGCATGCGGCAGAAATCGACTACAAAAACGAGTCAGGTCCGGAGCTGCTCACGGGTTATTTTCCGTATGTGGAACTGCGCAAAAAAGTGGGTGCCATCATCAATGCAGACTACAAGGAAATCTCGCTGATCCAAAATGCCACGTTTGGGATGAACTATGTGGGCATGGGGCTCAACCTGACCAAAGGCGATGAACTGCTGAATACGAATCAAGAGCACGGGGGCGGTTTTGGTGCGTGGCAACTGCTGGCCAAGCGAAAGAGCTGTGTGTATAAGCAAGCCACCATGCCTCACCCGGCCAACGACCCGCAGGCGGTGTTTGATGCCATCTTCAATGAAGTGACGAATAAGACAAAGGTGATTGCCATTCCGCACATTGTGTCGACGTATGGCACGGTGATGCCTGTGAAGGAAATCTGCGCCGAAGCGCGCAAGCGCGGCATTTTCACCATTTTGGACGGGGCACAGACGGTCGGTCAGATACATGTGGACGTGAAAGACATTGGCTGTGATGCCTATTACAGCAGTTTGCACAAGTGGCTGCTCGCTCCGGCAGGCAGTGGCGTGTTGTACATCCGCAAAGAAGTGGTGTCCAACATCTGGACGACCATAGCCAGTTACAATTGGGAAAACACCGAGGATCATGGCTTCCGACTGATGCAGACGGGTACAGGCAATCCGGCTGTCTTGGCAGGTTTTGATGCCGCCGTGGACTTCTTCAACACTGTGGGGGCAGTGCGGTGGATCGGACGCATAAAAGAACTGGGCGACTACCTGCGCGCCGGACTGATGGACATGAAGCATGTGACTATCCACTCGCCCACGCATCCTGCCATGTGCGCCGGCATGACCACATACGCTGTGGCGGGCATGAGCGGTCCTGCTGTGCAAAAGACCCTGTGGGAGCGCGAGCGCTTGCAGCCTCGTTCGGTGGGCGAAGATGTGGTGCGCCACTCGGTACACATCTACAATTCAAAGTCTGAGATTGATCGGGCGTTGGGGGTGATTGGTGATTTGAAGATGGGGTGAGTTGATGATGAATTAATTTGATGATTTGAAGATGAGCTGAATTGATGATAGTTAAATGGCGGATAGAATATTAGAATTTTACTTTTACTGTGCCGGATTGAGTTTACTCAGTTCAATTATTACGTACAATATCTACTTACCTAAAATTGGTCTTGATACTAACCCCAATGAAACAAACTCAGCCGGACTGAAGCCCTTCGCCAATCCAATTACGATCATTGATAACTACATACGAGGAGAGACCTTGGGAGAAAAATCCGTGAGGAATCTCAAAAGATTAAGGAATTGGTTTCAGTTGAATTTGACCCTATTTGCTGTAATTCCAATAGTTGTCATTTTGCAAATCTTGGTTTCTAATAGCCTGAGGTAGTGTATGTTCCCAACTTGGCGTAGATTGTACCTACGTCTTATCCTAGCATTTCCAAATGACCTTTTCGGAGCAAGAGTGTCGGAAAAGGTTAGCCCGACAGATTCCTCCTTCGTCGGAATGACCGCAAAGCGGAGAAAGGGCGCATGAGCGGCCGGCTCGTGTCAGCTCGGCTCCAAGCCGCCAGACAGGTGAACACGAGTCTTCATCTTAACTTTATTCCACACGCCCCAACCCCAAACCCCCATGTCGCGCCTACCATAGCCCTGATAGAAGCGGCGCGCAGCAGAGTGGATAGCAGGAAGGCAGCAGGTAAATACCCACACACTACCGCTCCAATTATTCTTCCACTCATTCCAATCCGCCCAAAAAGCAGTTAACTTCGCGCCTCGAACACTCGGCATCATGATCTCTACCTCCAACATCTCGCTCCAATACGGCAAACGCGTCCTCTTTGACGATGTAAATATCAACTTCACGCCCGGCAACTGCTACGGCATCATAGGTGCCAATGGTGCCGGTAAATCGACGTTTCTGAAGATTCTGTCGGGCGAGATACAGGCCAACTCGGGTACGGTGAACATAGAGCCGGGCAAGCGCATGGCCGTGCTGAAGCAAAACCACTTTGAGTACGACAACATACCCGTGCTGGATACGGTGATCATGGGGCACAAAGAACTGTGGGGCATCATGAAGGAAAAAGATGCGCTCTACACCAAGCTTGATTTCAGCGAGGCAGACGGCCACCGCGCCTCTGACCTGGAAACGAAATTTGCCGATATGGACGGTTGGAATGCCGAGTCAGATGCGGCGGCCTTGCTAAGTGGCTTGGGCATCAGCGAAGACAAGCACTACAAGCTGGTGAAGCAACTGAGCGGTAACGAAAAGGTGCGCGTGCTCCTAGCGCAGACGCTCTTTGGCAATCCGGACATCCTCATCTTGGACGAACCTACCAACGATCTGGACATCAACACCATCTCGTGGCTGGAGGATTACCTGATGGATTTCAAAAACACGCTCATCGTGGTGAGTCACGACCGTCACTTTCTCGACACGGTGTGTACGCACGTGGCAGACATTGATTTCGGCCAGATCAAGCTCTTCACCGGCAACTACACCTTTTGGTACGAGAGTAGCCAACTGGCGCTGATACAGCGTGCATCGGCCAACAAAAAAGCCGAGGAAAAGAAAAAGGAATTGCAGGATTTCATTGCACGCTTCAGTGCCAATGCCTCCAAGAGCAAGCAGGCCACCAGCCGCCGCAAGTTGCTCGACAAGATCAACGTGGAGGAGATTCAGCCAAGTAACCGAAAGTACCCGGCCATCATCTTCAACCAGACACGCACGGCAGGCGACCAGATATTGGAGACTCACAAGCTGAGCAAGGAAGTAAACGGACAATACCTCTTCAAAGACCTGGACTTGTTCGTGAACCGTGGCGACAAAATAGCCGTGATCAGCGACGACAGCATGGCCATCACCACCTTCTTCAAAGTGCTCATGGGCGAAGAACAGCCCACATCGGGTACGTTCAAATTTGGCCAGACGATCACCACTGCCTACTTGCCCAACGACAACTCGGCGTACTTCAAGTCCGACATGAACCTGATCGACTGGTTGCGCCAATACTCCGATGGCGAGAAAGACGAAGTATTCATCCGCGGCTTCCTCGGCAAGATGCTCTTCTCCGGTCAGGAGACACTCAAGAAGTGCAACGTGCTCTCCGGAGGCGAAAAAGTGCGCTGCATGGTGAGCCGCATGATGCTGCAAGGCGCCAACCTGCTCCTCCTCGACGAGCCCACCAACCACCTCGACCTAGAGACCATACAGGCGTTCAACAACACGCTCATGGCCTTCCCCGGCACGGTGCTCTTCACCTCGCATGACCACACCTTCACGCAGACCATCGCCACGCGCATCCTCGAGCTCCGCCCCGACAGCTGCATGGACACCCTCAGCACATACGATGAGTATTTGGAGAAGAAGGCAGTCAAGGCGTGAGTTAGGAGCGACATTTTTTCGCCATTCAGTTACCGCACTCCCGCCTGCATTCCGCTAGTGCTGCATTTAGTCAGGGCTAGGCTGGTAGTGCGGGGTGTTTTGGTAGCGTATGATTTCAATACACCATAAGCGTCTATCTCAATAATATCGGCTCTGAACCAATGCCGTTTAGTTCCATAGAAATGCATACCTTAGCTTAAGAGGTTGGCAAAATATCCGTGTACAAACGAGTACAAACGCTTACAAACGGGTAATACACGGATATAATACTGATTTTCAACAACTTATGAAATCAAAGCCTCTAAAAAGATAATAAGGAAATAAACGAACCTATTGCGGTTAGCCGCGAGTTACAGGCAAGCGTAAAGGACGACACCGCAAGACAAAAACCGACATTAAAAATCACAGCTGTCCAAAACGTTTAGGATTTGGATAAAAGTAGGTCAATAGGCTTA
>ERZ1066134.555-NODE-555-length-16592-cov-8.155530_pt1 | contig 16592 bp, 14 predicted proteins | sample MGYA00382781_ERZ1066134 | MGnify/ENA primary metagenome ERZ1066134 (study PRJEB33369, sample SAMEA5778364) | biofilm metagenome | biome: Industrial cooling water; feature: Water cooling tower basin; material: Biofilm | place: United Arab Emirates | collected... | reverse complement strand
GGTTTGAGTATGATGGTGCTCCTTTAGATCAATATGGTTATAGCAAAAATCAAAATATTTTTTATTTGTTTGAATTCCAAGACACAACAATTTCAGGTACAAACGTATGGGATTATGTAGGTTATTATCAATTTAAGACAAGTAATAATCTGTACTTTGATTTACATTTAGTTTATAAATTCTCTAATAATATAGATTCTGTTAACAAAAAAGCATTTGTTGAATCGTATAGAAAATCTGTATTCATAAGGGATAAAAATTTTTCCTGTGAGATAATAAGTAATAATGAATTCAAACTGACAAGTACTGTAAAATTAGCTGAAATAGAGTTTAATCATATATTAACATTTTATAGAAAAAAATGAGATTTGTCTTCTTAATATTACTAAATATTTTCTTGGTTAACTTATTGAATTCCCAAGACTATGAATACCAAAAATATTGGTACTATAGAAAGCGTCTCCAAGAAAAGTTTATGGTAAAGGGTAGTAGTGGAAACTGCGAACTTGGCAAAGGGGGTAAGAGTACTATAATAACTAATATTAATATCTATAGCCCTTTTAAAGTTGTTATAGCAGAAGACAAACCACCGATCAATTTGGTATCCGAGCCTTCGATGTTGGAGATGGCTCTATGCGCTTGGGTTGGTATATAGGAGTGTTGGCTACGGAGTACAAACTCCTAGAAAATGCCAAGCAGCCTACCGATGCAGTGATGCATGAGCTCTACCTTGCTCTTATGGCCTTTGAAAGGCTGGATGCGATAGCCGAAAAACGCTTTTCTAAAAATGCTGAAGATTGCAGAATAGACGGCTTCTTCGTGAGAGACAATGTAAGCAACGATTTTGCGTTTGAGTACATGCGTAGGCAAAACTGGATTCCGAGCAAAGATGCGTACATAAATGCTGCCGGTAGTAGAGATTTTACAGATCGCCATCCATTTTACAAAAGTGGTTATATTGAAAATGAGAAAGAGGTAGTGTGGCAGAAACCAACAGGCGATTACATGAGCAAAGACCACATCAGCCACATGCTGCTGGGGATGGCCTTGGTTAAGCGTTCGTTTGAAAACAAAGAATATAGTTTTTTAGATGAAAATGGAAACACAATAAATTTTAATTTTCATAGCCATGTGATAAATAAAGCAGACCAAATATTGAGTAATTTTAAGGTGTATTATGGAGACGATATAGCCCCGGCCCTTAGCAAAGCACCCTATGACAATCCTTTGGAAGCCATATCGGAAGCCATAGGCGATATTCTCAGCAAATTTCAAGACAAATTAAAAGATTACGCCAAATCTATAGGAGATTTTAGCGATGTACACATAGTAGCCCCCAATGGCAAATCGTTGGCAAATCATCTCGCAAATGTAAACGGGGAAAAAAGCACAGATGGATATAGACTTTATCACTTTGAACTTTGGGGTTGGGCCGAAATGGCAAACTACTTTTCGTCTAGTAGTAGCAGTACCCAATACCTCAAAAGTGCAGCCCAAAGAAATACAACTTTTAATTTTATGATGTGGCATGCAGTGCCTGTAGGGTATGATTTGGGTATCTCGCCTTCTCCTTGGACAATAAGTATAGTGCTTAATGTAGCTGCCATAGGCAATAGTTGGACTAAGCCAAAAAATTTTACCGATTGCCAAGCCTGTGGTTTAGGAATGCTCGCAATCCCTTTTGGCTGGGCTGCCGCGCCTTATTGTGTGTATGTGTGTGGAGTTGACAGAGAGTGTAACGATTCGGGTATTCCCAACCCAACCCACTGGACAAATGTTACGATGGAAGTGATGGATAAGTTTGCCAAAAAAGACGGCATGAAAATGATGATGTATCCCTTGTTAACCAAATATTTGCATCAGGGAGCCAAAACATCTGATGCTTGTAAAGAATACACAGTCAATACAGGCATATCGGCCTCAGAATATTTGGCTGATTTATCAACAGCTCCGTGCGATGGCACTAAGTATATGTATGGAGCTGATCCTTCTGTAAGCGACTTTGGCGGTACTCCGGGGTGGCGCCACAGCAACCGATTTGAAAAATACAATGATGCCGTGTATGGCCCCAATAGAGATAATAATCCGGGTGACCCTTGGGCCCAAGGAGAAGTAAGTGGGCTTGACTATATGTTGTATCACAATTTGTATAGACTGTGCTTTGAACCAAATTCTGCATCGAAGCCTATTTTGGCAGAGTTGGTAGACAACAGGCAATACAATACTGAAAATATTGTAAAAGCAGAAAACACAATTGTGTCTGCTTCAAAAATTATTGTTTCCTCATCGCAAGTGGAAGTGCCAAAACCCAAAAACAATACATCTCCCGGCAATACCGGAGGTGGAGGAAGTAATGTGCCTGCAAATCCACCAACAAAATCAACTGATCCAGTTAGGCTTGATGCCACAGACTCGAATGTAGTAATGATATCTAAGCCCAAAGAAAAGGAAAATCCAGATGAGGATATAGAATATGAAACAAAAACAGTTATCAATACCGGGAATGTGACTTACAAAGCATCTAAAAATATAAAGCTTACTAATGGATTTATGGTAAAAAAAGGTGCTTCTTTTGCCGGTAAAATTGAAAAAGGAACTCTGGAAACCTCATATACATGTTCAAAGTATGCACCTGATGAGAATTTTGATTTTGAAATTGAAGGTTTAGCCGTAATTGATATAAATTCCAAGCATCATAAAGATGGAACTTATTCAATAAGCAGCTACGACCAACTTAAGTATAAATATGGTTACTTCCCGATTAAATATACGGTTTCGCCCAACCCGTTTAAGACACAGACTTCTGGCGTTTATACTCAAAATGTTTATCCCTTAACGCTTTATGGAAATAGTGTTAAAACAGGATACTATAAAATACAAGTAGAGGTTTCCAATGGAAGAAAGACGGTTATAAAAGAAAAATATATTGCTATCCTTGATAATTCGTCAGTGAGAAAGCTAGATGAATACAATGGTGATATATTATTTGAATTATATCCTAATCCTACAAATGGGGAATTGAAAATTGTCACTAACTTTTCCGGTGAAGTAAACATATCAGTTTCTGATATCTATTCAAGAACAGTCAAGAATTTTTACATCAACACGTCCAAATCAAATATTATTGCCATTACTGACTTGCCAAGTGGTGTATATTATATACAAGTTCAAAATGATTTATTTAGCAAAAAGTTGAAGATTGTTAAAGAATAATGGTTGTCGATTAAATTAAAAATCAAACAACTCTTTATAAGTATATTTCTTTCGGGCTTTACGGACTGTCAAATTGAATTGAGCCTCCAGATTGTTATTAGAAAAATCTTATTTTGGGTATGTAATATGATTTCACATAGCACGTGTCTAATACACTGCTACTCACACGCTACTTAAACCACCAATAATTGATAAGCCATTGATGTGAACATTTTGTTAATTTTCATTGCAAGGCCATGCCATTCTCACATATATCATTATATTAGTGGTATACTGTATTATTTTAGGTGAATTGCATAATTCAATTTTCTTTTTTTATCCATCAAAACTGCTTTCGATATGATGAAAATTATTAAAAACACGTCAATGGGTATAGTAGCTATTGTGGCATTGCTGGTAGCAGTGTCATTTTTTTTACCTTCAAAGGTGCATGTGGAGCGCTCGGCCACGATAAAAGCTCCGGTAGATAGTTTGTTTTACATGGTGAATGAGCTAAAAAACTGGGGGCGTTGGAGTGCTTGGGCACAAATAGACCCCAACGGCACAAAGTGGGTCTATTCTGAGCCTTCTTCGGGCCAAGGGGCTTGGTACACTTGGGATAGCAATAACCCCGATGTAGGCAAGGGTAAACTCACCATAGCAGAGTGTATTCCAAACAAATACCTCAAAAACGAACTTGATTTTGACGAGATGGGTACTTCTGTAAGTGAAATTTTCTTTGATGAGGCTCCGAAAGGAACCACTACAATAAAAATGACCCTTGATTGCGACATGGGGAACAATCCCGTGGGCAAATACATGGGATTAATGATGGACAAATGGGTGGGAGACGATTATGAAAAGTGCTTTAAAAACATGGAAGTGTTGGCACAGCAGTGGCAATAAAAAAAGCGCTTCCGAAGCGCTTTTTTTAAAAATCAGGTAAAAATGAATTAACCTTGGGTGTTTTTTTTGTTTTGAACTTCAGTTCTGATGTCCTGAGCCAACGTTTTTAGGTCTTGCATACCTTTTCTTACACGAGTACCGGCAGCTTGATTTCCTTTGTCATAAAACTTTTCGAAGTCGCCCTCTAAAGACATAATTAGGTTTTTGATTTCTTCAAATCTTTTCATTAGGATAAATATTAAGGGTTGTTAAAAGAAAATAGCTTGTTATAAGTTTGATGCGTCTAAAATAAAGCATTAAAAAGATTCAACCAAAATATATTATTTAAAATTTGAATTTTCATTGAATCTTTTTGTACAATTTTAGTTTATGCCTTAACCATAGCAGGAGCTACATCCTGAGGATATTCTTTATTCAAGAGTTTATTTCTAATCTTTGAAAAAGTCTCTATGGTGTAGTTTACATCTTCAAGCGTGTGTGCAGCAGTGGGTATCACTCGCAGCATGATTACGTCTTTTGGAACAACGGGATAAATGACAATAGAGCAGAAAATACCGAAATTCTCTCTCAAATCGGCTACCAAGTGGCCGGCTTCGTAGCCTGTGCCGCTCAAAACCACGGGTGTCACCGGTGATTGGGTCCTGCCCAAGTTAAATCCTTCTTTTCTCAATCCGTTTTGCAGGGCGTTTACTATCTTCCACAAATTCTCTCTCAATTCGGGCTTGGTTTTAATTAATTCCAGCCTTTTCATAGCTCCGATTACAAGTGGCATGGGCAGCGATTTGGCAAAAATCTGCGAGCGCATATTGTACTTTAGGAAGGTGATTATTTCTTTGGGCCCGGCTACAAAAGCCCCAATACTAGCCATAGATTTGGCAAAAGTAGAGAAATATATGTCGATTTGGTCTTGTACTCCTTGCTCTTCTCCTGCACCTGCACCCGTTTTACCCATTGTGCCAAAGCCGTGGGCATCATCAATCAACAGACGAAATTGGTATTTCTTTTTGAGTGCCACGATTGATTTCAAATCGCCTTGGTCTCCTGCCATGCCAAACACACCCTCGGTAATTACCAATATGCCACCTTTGTTTCCATTTTCTTCTATCAGTTTGTTGGCTCGCTGTAGTTGCTTTTCAAAATTGCCCATGTCGTTGTGTGGGAAAACAAAACGCTTTCCTATAAACATCCTGAGCGCATCTATAATACAAGCGTGGCACTCGCTGTCGTAAACCACCACATCGTGGCGAGAAAGCAATGAATCTATGACTGACAGAATCCCTTGATATCCGAAATTGAGCAAATAGGCCGATTCTTTTTGAACAAAAGAAGCCAAATCTCTTTCCAACTGTTCGTGATAATTGGTCTGTCCTGACATCATTCTAGCACCCATAGGAGCTGCCAAGCCCCATTCTGCGGCTGCATCGGCATCGGCCTTGCGCACTTCAGGATGATTTGCCAAGCCCAAATAATTATTTAAGCTCCAGTTCAACATTTCTTTGCCCATAAACTTCATTCTGGGGCCTATTGCTCCTTCTAGTTTTGGGAACATATAATATCCTTCCGATATGGCGTGGTGTTTGCCCAAAGGGCCGAAATCGGTAACTATTCTTTCAAATAAATCCACTTTGTATGTTAATTTAATGTTATTTCTAATGAAATTCGTGCAAAAATAGTGTTTACACGCTATTACACAAATTTCATAGATTAAAATTAAACCTCAGTAAAGTAGATTATGAACACACTATTCCCCATATTCGTAAAGCTGGATAAAATAAATACCTTGGTGGTAGGTGGCGGAAATGTGGGTTTGGAAAAATTGGAGGCACTTTTGGCCAATAGTCCTGAAGCTAAGATTGAATTGGTAGCGCCTGTGATAAAAGATGAAATCATTGCGTTTAAAAGTGAGCATCCCAATCTGATACTTAATTTTAGAAACTTTGAGTGGGATGACCTAAATGACAAAGACTTGGTAATATGTGCCACAGACAATCGCATGCTTCATAAAAATATTTATTCAATTGCCAAAAGAAGGAAAATACTTATCAATGTGGCCGACACTCCGGAACTCTGCGATTTTTATCTTAGCTCGATAGTTAAAAAAGGAGATTTGAAGATTGCCATTTCTACCAACGGGAAATCGCCCACTTTTGCCAAAAGACTAAAAGAAACACTCAATGAAGCTCTCTCAGGAGAAAATATCAATGAATTGCTCGAATCGCTGGGTAAATTCAGAGATAAACTAAAGGGCGATTTTAACGAAAAGGTAAAAGCCCTCAATGAACTTACCAAATCGTTAGGTACTTAATTATATTATTTTTACTAATGTATTTGTGTAGAAACAATATGTATGGTTGATAAATAATGTGCCTGATAAATTAAATTACATCTAAAAATATTATAATATTGCTGTGCGTTTTGTAACACTATATAACAGTTCTTTTGAAGCGGAATATTTTCTATATTTCTGTAGTATTTATTTTTTTTATTTTTACTCAAAGCCTCTGTCTAGCTCAAACAAGGTCAGACCAGTTTGTTACGTTTGATTCCATTCCCGATTATTCATGTTTGGCTTCTGAAATCCCCTTGTTTGCTCGTGCAAGTTCAGGCTTACCCGTCACTTTTGAAGTATTGACAAACAATGCCACCATCGTAGGCGACAAGTTGAGACCCGCAGCAATTTCAGTAGAAAATAATCGCATACAAGCATCTATTGTAGTGAGGGCATCGCAAACGGGAAATGCACAATTTAACGAAGCAACACCCATCGTGCGGGTGTTTCGAATAGATGCATTGGGTTTTAACAATGCAGTGAGGGGGTTAAACAGTTATGGAAAAAACACTTATTGCGTAGGAGAAAGTATATTTTTTGGTGTAGAATCATTTACCGGTCTTTCTGCTGTATGGACGCTTCCCGACAGCAGTACTGTAGAGCGTTTTTCAATAAGCTATCCGGTAGCAACTTCCTCGTTATCAGGTGTTTATTCTTTTAAGGTTAAACAAGGCGTTTGCGAATCGTTTCGATTCAACACAGCCGTTACGGTGTTTGAAAGACCGTCTGTAGCTTGGACCAACAAAATTGATTCTTTAGAAAACGATTCTATCCCATTTTCGCTTTCTTTTTCGCCTTTGGGTGGAAGTTTGAAAATAAACAGTGTTCCCACACAGACATGGGTGCTCAATAACACCATTTCGGGCACTTATCGTTTTGAATATAGTTTTACAGATGCGAACGGTTGCAGTACTGTATTTAACGATTCGCTTTTTTTGAAACCTAAAATATTTTTGCCTCCGCCCCCGATTCCCGGCCCTATCGATTCAACCTATAGAGTAACTGTATATCAGACAGTTACGCCAAACAATGACGGTAAAAATGATGTTTTTTTTATTGAAAATATAGAAAATTTTACTGATAACACCCTAGAACTCTATGATAAATGGGGTAATAGAATATTTTTGAAGAAATCTTATAGAAATGATTGGCCTGTAGATGAAATTCCCAATGGGGTATATATTTACAAGCTTACCATACCAAATCACGACCCAAAAACCTTAATTGGCAATCTTTTGATTACCAAATGATTAAACATTATATTTTTAGATTATCTGTATTAATTTTTTCGTCATGCGCATTTGCTCAGCAAGATGTACTGTATTCGCAGTATATGTTCAACCAAATGGCTTTTAATCCGGCTTTTGCAGGTTCGCAAAACAAGCTGAATGCTTCTTTGCTGCATAAGCAATACTACATACCGGGCGCATACAACTCAAATTTTCAAAACTTCCAGCTCCATAGCCCTGCTTATCATAAAAAAATAGGCTTGGGCGTGCAGGTGACCAATGAACGCTCTTTTTTGACACAAAACCTAGAGTTTTCTGCCGTCTACGCATATAGAATAATTATTTCAAAAGGGGTTTTGGCTATGGGAGTGGGCTTTGGGTTCAAGCAGAGTAAATACAATTTGGAAGGCAGCAATGTGTTGATTAAAGACCCTGATGACCCTGTGTTAAACAATGTTCAAAAGCCCGTAATTTCTCCCGATATACAGGCAGGAATGTACTATCAAAGAAAAAATTGGCAATGGGGATTATCTGCAAAAAACATGATTTCAACTTTTGTAGTGAACAATTCTCCTTACGAAGTGCGCAAACTGCACCTTTATTTCCATAGCGGCTACAAAGCCAAAATTAGTTCAGAGTTGGAATTGATAAGTTTTGCATTGCTGAAATATGCAGTAGCATTTCCGGCTCAGCTTGACTTGACTACGCATTTTGTCTATAATAAATTTGTGTGGGCGGGCTTTTCATACCGCACCTATCAAGCTTTTTCTATTCAATCGGGAATAAAAATCGATAAAATAGTGCCTAAGCTCAAGCAAGATATAAAAATAGGTTATGCATTTGACTATTATGCAGGGTTGTCTTTCTCCTCGCATGAAATAATGTTATTGATAAATTGGGAGAGCCATAAATCGCCCGACAAAATCAAAAAACAAAAAGCCCAAATATCGCCCTTCTTTTAATTTTTATGAGGAGATTAGTATTGATTGTTGTATTTTTTGCATCTAAACTGCTTGTTGCTCAAGAACTTAACAAAGACATTCTGAGAGGAGACGCCTATTATCAAGTGGGGCAATACTACACTGCTATTAAGTATTATAAGTATGGAATAAAGAAAACCAATGAAGCGGAAGTATTGGGCCGCCTCATTCGTTGCTACCACAAAATAAACGAACCCGATAAATTAATAGTAGCATACAGGCAATTGGCATCGATAGATATATTTAAAAGCAAAAAATATAATTTAGAGTACTTGTCGTCATTAAAAAAAACAGGTAGATACATTGAGGCTCTTTCTTTTGCCGAAAAGCTATACAGAGCCGATAGCTTGAATGACAAAATAGCCATAGCCAGACAGTCGGTAGATACAGCGATGAGATTAATGAATGAAAAAAATAATTTTATAGTAGAAAATTTAAAAAATATAAATACAGAGTTTTCTGAAATTTCACCTGCAATCAACCGCAACACGTTGGTTTTTGCATCAAACAGAGAAGATATAGTGATAAAAAACAAACCGGGAGCGGAGGAATTGCCATTCTACGACCTTTATTACACCTCTTTTGACTCAGTGACATTGGCTATAGATAAAAAAGTGAAGCAATTTTCTTCGTATTTGAACACGGGAACTCATGAAAGTTCCGTTTCGTTCAGTGGCGATGGCAATCAAGTGTTCTTTACCCAACATTCTGAAAAAGTCGGGAGCGAAGCTTTGAATGCCAATGTAGCCCGAATGAAGCTGTTTTACTTGGAAAGAGTAGGAGGGCGTTGGGGAAATCCGCACACTTTCATTTTTAATGACAGTACAGTTTCGTTTGCACATCCTTATTTGAGCAAAAATGGTAAAATATTCTTTTTTGTAAGCGATATGGCTGGCGGAGTGGGTGGCACTGATATATATTTTTGTGTAAACGACAGTGCCAAAGGCTGGTCGGCTCCCACAAACATAGGCGCACCAATTAATACCAAAGGCAATGAATTATATCCATTTTATGACGAAATAAACAATGTGCTCTATTTCTCTTCCGATACACACCCGGGAATGGGCGGTTACGACATATTCAGAGCTGATTTGGACAGCGAACCTATAGCAATTTCAAATGTGAAAGCTCCCATCAATTCCACTTATGATGATTTTTCCCTCATTTTTGATAAAACGCTGAGTTATGGTTTTTTGTCATCGAACAGAAAAGGTGGTAAAGGTCTTGAAGATATTTACATAATCAAAAGAAAGGAATGAGCTTCTTAGAGCGTTATTTCCTTTATGAAATGTCTTTTTTAGTCAAAAAAACGCCATTTCATACCACATGGCCAATCTTGATATTACAGCTTATTGAAAGCATGTTTGTCTAAAATAAGTATTCAAAAACGAGTTGTCTAGTTCACAGGCATTTGAACAAATCCTGTAACGCCCTGTTTTTAAGTAAATTCCCTTTAGGAAACATGAAAAACGGTTCAATTTTGGTTTGGTTCAGGAACGACCTACGCCTCCACGACAACGAAGTACTCTACAAAGCAGTAAAAAACAGCGAAAATATAGTTCCCATTTATTGCTTCGATACAAAAATGTTTGAAAAAACAATTTTTGATACCTCAAAAACCGGTGCTTTCAGAGCGAAGTTTTTACAAGATTCTGTAAAAGACCTCCGAAATAATTTAAAAAACAAGGGCGCAGAACTCATAGTAGAATACGGTAATCCTACAGAAATTGTGGCTCAATTGGCAAAAGAATATGGTGTGAAGGCTGTTTATGCCCAAAAAGAGATAACACAAGAAGAAATAGCGATAGAAAATGCACTTGAACTTGCGCTATGGAAACACAAAATTCCACTTGAATTGATATGGGGCAACACGCTTTTTCACATCGATGATATTCCGTTTACAATAAAAGACCTACCTGATATATTTACTTCTTTCAGAAAAAAAGTAGAATCGGAAAGTAACATAAGGCCTCTATTTGATTTACAAGGGAAAATTATTTCACATCCATCCATTGCAGAGCAAAAGCCTTTTGAATTGAAAAAATACGGGATAAAACTGGCTGATAATAAGTACTTTAGGGGTGGAGAAACAAATGCTTTGCATCGATTAAAAGAATATTTTTGGGACAAAGATTTGTTGAAAGTATACAAAGAAACCAGAAACGGACTTTTGGGCATGGACTACTCAAGCAAATTTTCACCTTGGTTGTCGTTGGGATGCATTTCGCCCAGATACATATATCATCAAATAAAATACTATGAAATACAGCGCATAGCCAATGAATCTACCTACTGGTTGGTGTTTGAACTTTTGTGGAGAGACTATTTTAAGTTTGTTTTTAAAAAATATGGAAACAGCTTTTTCAAAAGTGGAGGTATAAAAAACATTGAAACTGCACCCATTGAAAATAGATTTACCGAAGAAGCATTTGAAAAGTGGAAAAGTGGCGAAACTGGAGTAGATTTTGTAGATGCCAATATGAAAGAGCTTAAAAACACAGGCTTTATGAGCAATAGAGGCAGGCAAAATGTAGCTAGTTTTTTAGTCCATGACCTAAAAGTGAATTGGCTCAAGGGTGCTGCCTATTTTGAAGAAATGCTGATAGACTACGATGTGTGCAGCAACTATGGAAATTGGGCCTACATAGCCGGAGTGGGCAACGACCCAAGGGAAAACAGAAAATTCAACATAGAAAAGCAGTCGAGAGACTACGATCCCAATCGTGAGTATATCAATTTTTGGCTCAATAAACAGATGGATTATGCAGCGTAAAACCATATTGAGGCTAATACTGGGCGATCAACTAAACATAAACCACTCTTGGTTTAAAGCCCCAAACCCCCAAGTGCTGTATTTGATGATGGAAATGAGGCAAGAAACAGAATATGTTGCACATCATATTCAGAAAATAGCCGGATTTTTTGCTGCTATGAGGTGTTTTGCAGCCGAGCTTGAAAATCAAGGCCATGATGTAAAGTATTTTAAAATAGATGATAGTGGCAATACCCAATCATTGGTACAAAATATTGAACGTATTATCAGTATCAATAATATCGAGCAGTTTCAATACCAAGAGCCGGATGAATATCGATTAGACACACAATTGAGTACTTTTTGTAAAAACTTGAATATCAAAAGCTTATGTGTAGATAGTGAACATTTTTATTCTACCAGAACAGAATTGGGTGGCTTTTTTAAAGGCAAAAAACAGTTTTTAATGGAGTCGTTTTACAGGCACATGCGAGTGAAACACCATATTTTAATGGATGGGCCCAAGCCCGAGGGAGGGGAGTGGAACTTCGATAAGCTTAATCGTGAAAAATATAATGGTCAAATTCCTGTACCTGAAGCTATTAGCTTTAAAAATAATCTTATTCATATAAAAGAATCCATTGAAAATCACAATTCAAAAAGCCTTGAACCAATTCAAAGTATAGGTGAGATAGCATGGGAAGATTTCAATTGGCCCATTGACAGAAAACAAGCTTTGCTTCATCTTGATTATTTTGTTAAATATTGTTTACCACATTTTGGTACTTACGAAGATGCGATGAGTACTAAATATTGGTCTTTGTTTCATTCTCGATTGTCTTTTGCATTGAATATCAAGCTGTTGACGCCCAAAGAAGTAATAGACTCTGCTGTCGGTGTATGGCATAACTCCGGTGGGAAAATAGAAATTAGGCAAATTGAAGGCTTTGTGCGACAAATTGTGGGCTGGAGAGAATACATGCGCGGAATTTATTGGAATCAAATGCCTGAATATGAGCATCTTAATTTCTTTAACCATCAATCTGCGCTTCCACAATGGTTTTGGAATGGAAACACCAAAATGAACTGCTTAAAACATACCATTACGGGCAGTCTCCATCATGCCTATGCGCATCATATACAACGCTTGATGATAGCCGGAAATTTTGTACTATTGGCGGGTGTACACCCCGATGAAGTAGACCGTTGGTACTTGGGGATATACATCGATGCAATACAGTGGGTGGAAATTACCAATACCAGAGGCATGAGCCAATATGCAGATGGCGGCATCGTAGGCACAAAACCCTATGTCTCAAGTGCCAACTACATTGATAAAATGAGCGACTATTGCGCGAAATGCTATTATGCCAAAAATTTGAAATATGGCGAGAGAGCTTGCCCTTTTAATAGCTTATACTGGCATTTTTATCATAGAAATGAAGAAAAATTGGCCAAAAACCCACGCATCGGCATGATGTATGTGACATGGAAAAAGATGCCCGATAAAGAGAAAAACAGCATATTGGCACAGGCAGAGAAATACTTATCAATTATTGATGAGTTGTAATTCCTATTTTCAGTAATATTTGATAATTTTCGCCTTAATTTTTTTAAACCTATGCCTAAATGAAATTGAAGTTTTTTGCCAAAAAATTTCAAATCGCTTTTTTTACCTTTTTATTAATACTTGTACAGACAGCTTTTTCAAAGCCTGTTCGTTTGGCAGTGCATTGGTATGAGTCTAAGCCATTTATCTACAAAAATAAAGAAGGGAAAATGGATGGCATAGAAGCAGATATTCTATATACATTTCAAAAATACTACAACCTACGCCACAAAGACACCCTTGTACTGGTTTGGAAAGAAGCTTCTTCGTTTGGTGACATTATTCCCACAGTGTCAAAATCGAAATACAATCAATCAGTGGGTATTTCGGCTTTCTCCATCACCGAATACAGAAAAAGAATTGTTGATTTCACCGAATCATATATCGCAGACATTTCGGTATTAATAACCAGCAAAGATGTGCCCATTGCCAGAAACGTGGCAGAATTCGACAGTATTTTTTCTAAGTTGAAAGCAATCACCATAAAAGGCACCACTTACGAACATGATTTGCAAAACTTAAAATTGGCTCGAAACATAAATTTTGAGACAGAATACATAGGCAGCGACAAAAATGTGTTGAAAACACTGGAAAAATGTACCCAATCTTTTGGATTCATAGATTTACCTATTTATTTGATGTATTTCTATCAAAATACTGAGATAAAAGTAGTACGCCAAAACCTCTTTCCAATCAAACGCTTGGGATATGCCTTTGCTATGCCCAAAAACAGTGACTTCAAGCCTGAGATAGATAGTTTTTTGCTTTCACCTGCGTTTAAAAAGCAAGTCAAATCAATTATAGGAAAGTATTTTGATGTTGATATTTATAACTTGATAGAGTCGCTCACCTATCAGCAAAACGAAGAGGTGGTGTTGTTGAGCAAAGAAAAGGAAATTCAGCAAAAAAGTATTTCTGAGAAGACCCAAATAATATTAGCCAGAGAGCAGCTACTGATTATCGTTTGTGTGCTCTTGGCAGTGATATTAATAGCCATTGTTGTTATTGTTTATTTATATAGAAATGTAAAAAAAGACCATCAACTGGTAAGTGTTCAAAAAGTAGAAATAGAGAAACAAAAAGATGAGTTGGAATCAAAAAATAAAACTTTAATAGAGCTCGACCAAGAAAAAAATCATTTGATAAACATCTTGGCACACGACTTGCGAACACCTATTAATCATATTCAAGGAATGGCCCAAATATTGCTTTTTTCAAGTGAAAAAGAAGGCAAGCAGCCCGACCCAATGCTCAAAATGATATTAAATACCTCAAAAAGGGTGGGAAAAATGATTTCAAATATTTTGGATATAGATTCGCTTGAAAACCATCAATCAAAATTGGTATTTGAAAAAATAAATGTTTGCGATGTTTTAAATGAAATAAAGTCAAGTTTCGAGGAGCAAAGCCTTAAAAAGAATATTTCTATTTATTTGCTTGTTAAAGAAGACTTTAATGTTGATTTATTTACAGACCAAGTATATTTTACTGAAATATTTGAAAATTTGATTTCCAATGCATTGAAGTTTTCGCCCAAAGAATCGAAAGTAGAGATCGAGATCAATCAAAAAAGTGACAGACTTTACATCGCTGTCAAAGACCTAGGACCGGGGATGACAGAAGAAGATTTGTTGAAGCTTTTTACAAAGTACTCAAAATTGAGTGCGCAACCTACGGGAGGCGAAAAGTCGATAGGTCTTGGCCTTTCTATCGTCAAAAAATATGCAGATATGTTGGGTGCCGAGGTTTGGTGCGAATCAGAATTTGGAAAAGGAGCAGTCTTTACAGTGTCGTTTCAGTTGAGTAGAATGGTATAACTTTTGTTTGCTTCTGCATTTTAGTTCTGTTTCAATTTGTTGGATTTTGTAATATGTGATAGTTTCTAAGTCTGTTTTTTTAGGGATGTATTGCCTGATTAGTCCGTTTAGATTTTCGTTATCCGCTCTTTTCGAACTGTGATAGGGTCTGGTGAAATAGAAAACTGGATGTTGAAAGTTCCGCAATGGCTTTATGCTCTGAAAACTCTTTTCCGTTTTCGACCGCGATGAATGGTGTGTAAATAAAGTTTCCACTTATGGAGCATTTGGACCACATTTTCACCATCCTTTTCGCTCGTTCCTTCATTTAAAGAAATAGCTCTTTCTATCAATAAGAATGAACCTACGGAGGCTTTTGCTAATGCGTTTTTCATTAAAGCATCAGATTTTCTTGCTGCGGCTTTTGAATACAGAAAATCGGCACAAGTGGCTGAAATAGCCGAAAAAGTGCTGGAAGGTGCGGAAGGATAAAATAGATTGTTTCCTTCAGGAAAAATTAACGGCTACTATTTCTTCATGAATGGTAGCCGTTTTTAATTGAGAAGCTCCCCTGGTTGAATTTTTAGAGCCTCGGCTAGAATATAGACAGTACAAATGGTGGTGTTTACACGCCCTGTTTCTATGCGTGCTATTTGACTTAGGGTGAGACCCGATAGGTCTGAGAGGTCTTCTTGCGTGAGATTTTTGGCTTTTCTTAGCTCTCGGAGTCTATTTCCAAAATATTGAAGCCTCTGTATGTCTCTTACTCGTTGCACATACCAAAACTCCGCTTGTTTATCAAAAAATGTTATAGCATATATGCTATATTTTAAATTAATACTATATTTGTGTTTTAAGGTAATATATTTGTAATGAAAATTGCCATATAAATAAATGAGCAAGTATTGATAGATTGAATTTGTTAGAAGTTTCTTGCTATTATAAATTCCTTATTTTGAACTAGTTAAATAAATATTTCTTACCTAAACCAATTTGATATGAAGCGTTTTTATAAAGTATTTATTTCTGCCATTCTTTTTCTACAAATTTCAATTGCTGGGTTTGGGCAGTGTCCAGAAATAAATGTAATCTCAACCTCAGTATTAGGAGTAAGTTGCACTGGAGGTAATGATGGGCAAATTACAATCAATTTCACTCCCAATACAACAAACGGAGTTTTTATGCGGTTATACAGAATGGGAACTACTACACCTGCAAGTGAGATTTTTTCGGGAGGTGTGGGCTCAATTACCTTCACGGGTCTCAAGTCAAATTCTTATGATTTTAGAGTAATTCATCATGCTGCAGGTTGTACCTCATTCAGTAATGTTTTAGGTGCAGTAGATATCACTGTTTTAGAACCAGAAGCCCCATATCCAGTATTACTCACATCAGATATTTGTAACCGAGATATTCAGATGGGATTTGCTAATAAAATAAATCCTTCTAGGAACCAAATAGTAGAGACAAGATGGATAATTGATGGCCCTTATCAACCAATACTAGACCCTGATTATTTTACAGACATTGTCTTTTTTAATCCAACGGTATCAGGCTTATATACTATGTATTGGACTGCAAGTGTTGCTGGGTGTGGACCTGCTTTGACTTCTACAGGTGTTAGTTTTCAAGTAAATGAGCTTCCAACAATAAATAGTTCTTTATTAACTACAATTTGTAGTGGTAATTTTATTAATTATACGATCACTTCAAGTACCGTTGGCACAGCTTTTACGTGGACTAGAGTTTCAAATTCAAACATTAATAGTGGTGTAACTAATTCGGGTTCTTCAGAAACT
>ERZ1066134.532-NODE-532-length-17101-cov-10.267805_pt1 | contig 17101 bp, 19 predicted proteins | sample MGYA00382781_ERZ1066134 | MGnify/ENA primary metagenome ERZ1066134 (study PRJEB33369, sample SAMEA5778364) | biofilm metagenome | biome: Industrial cooling water; feature: Water cooling tower basin; material: Biofilm | place: United Arab Emirates | collected... | reverse complement strand
GCCAACTGGACCTGCCAGCCAATATAGTATGGTAGGGCTGCTATGATGAATCGCGGAACCTGATCTAGCCATTGGGGTCTGACATTGACCAACCGTTTGGCACTGACTAACGATAGACCGGGTCTACTATAGTTCACTCGAATGGTGTATCGTCCGTAAACATCTGGCACAGTCAAATGTCCATGAAGACATGAGTCAGAAGAGTTCGGGGTCAGAGTGATGCGCTCTCTAGGATGCTGCATCACAAGTTCCACCTGCATGTCCGAGGGAAGATACGGTTTCCCGTCAAGCTGCAAACATGCTACAACTCTAACTTTTTCAGACTTGACAATGAGCCATTCTGGATTCTCTTGCTCTCCTTGATTAATGTCAAATGACGTAAGCGAAAGTCTTCCCAGATCGCCTTTGACCCATCGAGACAAGATACCCAGATATTTGTTGTTCTTGCAGAGCGCTCGTATGGAGCTGCTGACCAGCAGTCTTCCACCAGCCCTAGTATTCATTGTGGCCATAAATACAATGTCCTCGCCATAAACAACTTTTCCTTGATCATCTTTTGCCTTGAAATCATCCGAAGCCCTTAAAAGCGGCTGGATCAAATCATTGAATTTAGGATGGCCGGAAGGGTACATTGCGAAGGCTGCCTCACTCTGGTCAAAGGCGCTTGATACGTCACCATCACTTAGTACTGCGGACAAAAAGTGCTTTCGATTCATAATGCCTTTTTGGGAATGGCGGCCGTTAATTTCTCCTATCTTGTACAGCCCGAACTGACTGAGCAAATCCGGGTCATTGTCCCCTTCTAAAGCCCACACAAGGTTTCCCCCCTTTTCCATGAACTCGACAATCATATTCGACCTCAGATTTACCTTTCTAGAAATACAAATCACAGTCTCGAACAAGCGTTCTCCGTTGTCGACTATACCTTGAAGGCTTGTGGATTTTGTTGAGTCCGGAAAGAGGCTGCGGATTTTGTCCGCATAATCTATATTGTCTGCATCGTGGAATATTATGGTCTTGGAATTTACGCCGAGGGCTAGCTGCAAGAGAACAGGCACTAACGATGCGGCAACTAGTATATTGCGATTAAACATTCGGAGTTGACCCTGGCATTCGCGGCAATTTGGACCACAATCTGTTTGATGGCCAGAATCACGGTGAAGCCGTTCATTTCCATGTTCTGGTCTGTTCTACTGCTCGCAATGTCAGTTTTTGCGATCATCATTCTGGTAATTTATTGAAACTAATAATCAAAGTCATTATTGGGTTTGGCTTACTCGCTAGACTCGCCACAGGTTGCTTACGACTTGACGAGGACTGCAGCATATCATCATGCGCGATCTTGTTATATTGCGGCAGCGATATACGCCTTGTTTGCGGTGATAGCGAGCAGCCAGGTGTGGATTCATCTCAAGACATCGGCTGTAGGAGGCAATGTACCGTACCAGTTGGTTAATAATGTGTCACATTGATTCATCTCTTGGCACTATGCGTTTTCTAGGCCCCTTTTTCTGTACTTGTAAATGAAGTTGAAGATGACCACAGACGTTCAAGTAAAGAGGAGCCACTACCTACCGGAAAGCCTGACGACGTAGGAGAATTGAAATTCGGGAAACCAAAGGCGATTGAACTAAGACAATTAAAATAATCAGGAGCGCTTCTTCCATTCTTCTAAATTAATATGAAGTGTCTCGAGAAGTGGTTTCAAGGATGGCATTCTCTCCGCGACAACTCTAAACAATGGGGTAGCTACAGATGTCAAGAAAGTCACCTGGCTATTCGGAAAATTGTCTTTCTCCCTATCATCGTATACAGGACACTCGATACCAAGGTGTTTTTCCCAATCGCCCTAAAATATTAAACGCAAAAAATAAATACCTGATGGTAAAATTCCGCCTGTAGACAACACCCCCACTTCTCTGAGATTTCAAACGGCCTAATAACATTACTCAAATCCGCTGCTTTGATCAGCATTATCATATCCAACAATTTTTGATCAGGTACGCCACTCAAAACTGCCCGATGACTGGAGCAAGTTGAGGACCTCTGACATACGTGACAGTTTTGAAATTTTTGAACGTATTCAAAGTGAAAAAGCATGTCTGTAGCCAGTATGACAGATATGACAATCCTTCTGAATTCCTTCCTCATAGTCCCATCCCAATTGAGGAAAAATTGATGCTGTTGGTCCTCCAATAGGGAAAAGAGCACAAGACAATGGTAATTCTCCACCGGGCTTCTATCATGGTATATGAGAGTTAGAGGGTGACCACTCTCTATGACAAACTTATTTTTGAATCCGAAATGTCCAATGTCATGGGCAAAAGCAGCTATCAACAGTGAAAAACGCTCAAGAGGGCTGAAGTGACATTCTTCTTTGATGCTTTCCAAAAATATCCAAACACTTTGCATTACATCAACTGCGTGGCGGAAGTTATGATAAGAATTGGCTCGATAATTGAACATCACTGTCATAACAAAGTGTTTCAGGCGCTCGGAATCAAGGAAGAGGCTCTTTTCATATTCCATCAAGATTACGTACACCAACCCACACAGTTGATACTGAGTGAGACCGAATGTTGAGAAATGAAATGTCTTTGCCACCTCAATCAAATCATGTCCCATTTCAATACTCCCTTCACGAAAACTGGTTGATCTTAAAAACGCGTTGTTTAGGCATTCATTAATCCAGCTAGGTACATAAGGTTGATCACTTCTGACTGGTTTACTTGAAGAAAGCAGTTCATTCTTTCTAGCCAGTAAATACTCCCTTACAAAAGCTGGGTCGGGTGTTCCATGCTCCACATTCATTGTGCCTATGATTTGAGGCTCGAACGATAAGGTGATTATGTGATTTGAAATCGAAGAGTTCGAGAAAAATATGTCAAATTCACCGCATTTGGCGAGTTCGATGCAATACGGCCGACATTCGATTGGGATGTATCTACTATCGAAAGAACCCAGATCTGCAAGTGATAATTTTTTTGCCCCGGAGTGTATGATCAGGACTTTCCTTGGCATAGGCAGGTGCTATTTGGCAAAAATGACCGGTCGAATGTGCGAGCCGTTGTAAATGATATGGACCGGCAACTTTCTCTATTGCTGTGGACCGGGGTTATTTATGCTTTCGGCTTCAGGCGGCATCAATGCGGCGTCTGGGGTGAGGCACGGTGATTGTCTTGAGATTACATGTGGCTCAGGGAAAAAACTGTGTGCTATAAGAAAACCAGCTTGTCCTGTGGGTAGTTTTTCTTCTAAGAACTCTTTTGTTTTCTATAAGCTTTTGGCCGATGTTGAGCATACAGTACTCGTCATGCTTCTCACAATCGAAACACTACTGTAGATTTCGAAGGTCTCTGTGGATTCGCAACATACAATTTGTAATGGCTACGGGTATAAAGAGCTACTTCTTACAAAGTACGCGCCCCAAAAGTTTACTGAATTACTTTCGGATGAGGCCATTAATATTGAGCTGCTAAAATGGCTTTCAAAATGGAGAAGAGAGCCAAACGGTGACCAACATCCTATTGTTTTAATACATGGTCCTCCAGGATACGGAAAGACTACCATGGCTCATATTATAGCCCGCACGGCTCAGTTTGAACCCATTGAAATTAATGCAAGTGATGAGCGTGGAGGGGAGCTGGTGCTTAACAGAATTAACAACATCTTGAATTCTGATCCGTTGTTCAACCACAAACCTAGTTGCTTGATTATAGATGAGATTGATGGGGCGCAAGATACCTCTTCTTCGGGCTCTACATCTTTAATATCGTTTTTGGTTTCTTTGATTGTCAATAGAGACAAGCCGACGAGCAAACAAAGTGCCAGAAGACCTATCATCTGTGTATGCAATGACCTGTATGCACCTGCCCTTCGCTTACTTCGGCATTCGCTATCCAAAGAGTTCATTATATCATATGACCGACCCTCTAATACTTTGTTGGCAAATCGCCTGAAAAGTATATGCGATGAAGAAGGTATTGTGGCAGATACTCGGGCTTTACTTCAGTTGTGCACTCTCCATAATAGTGATATTCGAGCCTGCCTTAATTCTTTACAGCTTATTATCGCAAAGTCTGACAGGGTGACTGTTCGTTCTATCGAGAATAGTTTTGATCTAACAAAAGATGTGCATCTGTCACCACTGTCAATCTTAGAAGCATTGTTTTCAAGCGCAGGGAACCAAAGGAAGCACCTTCAGAAGATATTAAACAACATTGACGAAACTGAGAAAGTCATCTTTGGGTGTTATGAAAATTACGCCACAGCCAAGTTTTTTGACGATAAACGTCTTTCTCGAGTCAATATGGCACTAGATTGTATTTCTTGGTATGATCACAAAATTTCAGGAAAAGATATTGGGAATCGTAATCTAGCATGCTACTCGTCGACTGTGCTCCTTCAGCTACATTTATTGTTTGCTTCACCCACAAAGCAACATTTGTCGTACCCTCACCTTGACTATGATCTTATGATGTCGAGGAAAAATGCTGAGGTTATATTGTCTGAGTTTCTCAAGGCCATACCGGCGACTTTGAGTCGTTATATCAGCATACCATTTGCTATATCTGTTCTTGTCCCCTACTTGCTGACTCTAATCTCTCCGGATGTCACTGTGTTTCAATCAACCAATCAAACGTTGATGGGTGAAAAGGAAAAAATGGAGATGCACAGACTTATGAAGTTGTTCCGAACGTACGGGCTTAAACTCAAGCAAGAAAAAACCTTTGAAGGGATATATTACTTTTCTTTAGAACCGTATCTTTATCCTGTATTCACCATTTAGGCCCATCCATAGACTTCTGGAAGATGAAAGGCAACTATTTGAAGTAATCAATGACGGCGCACATTCCAAGTCATATTCGATTTATCAGATTCTAAATCAAGAGGTACTCTTTCTTATTCTCACCTTGATAACAGTTACACGGGAGAAACTCTATATCTAACGTCCAGCCAAAAACCTCCATCAATCTGGTTACTAATAAGATGAAACGGGACTTTTTTGGAAGAATAATATCACAAGAATCTTCGATCATAAGCCCCCAATCATCAATATCGAAGCATCAGAAGTTGATTTCATTCTGGTATAAGCACAACGAAGGTTATTCAAATGCAGTGAGACGCGATCTCAGAATAGATTATTTTATTGAAATTCTAGATAAATAGGCCTCTATAACATGACATCTAATGAAATCGATTTGATAGACCAGTACTGCCCTTTGTATGCCCCATTTTTTGGCTTTGCGGGAATGACCGCATCAATGGTCTTATCTGGTACATGAGATGAATCACCTTTAGCTATTGGAGCATCATATGGAACCGCTAAGTCCGGAGGCGCAATTGCTGCGGCGTCAATATTTCGGCCCAGCCTGGTAATGACATCCCTACTTCCAGTTATCATGTCTGGAATTCTAGGAATATATGGATTGGTTGTTTCCATATTTATATCCGGAAGCTTAGATGCGAACAAACCTTACCCGATATTTACGTACCTTTGGAAATTCTAAAACAGATTAGGGGCATGGTTCAATTTGGCGTGGGGTTGACTTGCGGACTTTCAAGCCTTGCAGCTGGATTCGCCATCGGAGTTGCAGGCGATGCGTGTGTTCGCGCATATAACAAGCAGACAAAGTTTTTGACAGCTCTCATGTTGATCATGATATTCGCTGAAATGATTGGACTATTCGGGATGATTATCGCCATGATGATGAACACAACTGTGAAAGGGGTTAAATGTTCTAGATAATTAAAAAGTATAAATGAGGGTACTTCACCATGGTTTGCAGATATTACGGCCCTTAAAAATTGCAAGTTGTCCCCCATTACTTCGAACCTTCCAAAATTCAGTGGAAAGAGCGGTTGACTTAAAGCAGAAGCCAAGAATTCGTCGAAGCATCGATCCTGCTCTAAAGTTTGATTCGCAAAAATCCTCAGTTATTCCCGATAAGGTACACATTGTAAGTTGACGAATCAAATCTAGGTGTTTCCAATGAAGGCTGTGTGCACAGCTGAAGGCTATAATCTGCATGGTTTACGAACTTTATTGAGGAAAAATTTTTCCATTTCAGAGTTGTCATACGCTTCATTCATACATGCACGTTCGTCGAATGGCCAAGACGTGTATTTTTTCAAAAATGGCTCTTTCGTTGTATGGGGAAGTGATAGGCCCCCCTCGCATGATACCTCTATTATGGCATTCGTCGATGAGTTACGAAAGTTGGTAAAGCCATTCGAAATTGGATCACTTGACCAGTCATTGATTGAATTAGAAGATATGGACTGGAAAGAAGTCGATAATGGAAAGACAAGAGTCGTAGATGATGCCGTAATAGAAATCAACAATTCCCAGCATGTACATCCAACTGAAAATGTTTGGATAAAGCTTGCTATCTCAAATGGACTTTCGGACAGTGTGAAGTTAGCTGTTCTTGAGGGTCTACTTGACAAACATATTGAGAAAATCAAATCTCTTCCCATAGCTCTCGAAGAAGGCCGTAGGATTCCTATAGGCCGGGCGGCAACTTTGAGACTAATAGGTGAATTGCTGCACTTTCGTGCTACTCTTAATCTTGACTCGGAATTCCTTGATACTCCCGAAATATATTGGTCTCACCCTCAGATGGAGGAACTGTACAAAAGCGTCTCTCGATCTTTCGATACAAAGCAAAGGATATCTACTCTCAACAAAAAAATGGACTACGCAGAGCAGATCTCAGAATTGCTCCGCACTCATTTGAACGATTCACACATGTTCAGACTAGAATGGGCTATAATATTATTAGTCGGATTCGAAGTTGTCAACAGCGTATTATGGTGGATGGTATAGACTTTATTTTGAACATGCATGATTCTCAGAACGGATGTGTTCAAACAGTTTGTTTCTAGTCGAGAAGCCCTTGCCGCAAGTCATACACGAAAATGATTCCTCTAAGGGTTTTTTCTTATTTGCCCTTCTTTTTTTCTTTGTGCTGATCGCACACTTTTCATCAACATTTTCGCTGTTTATCTGGAGATGGGCTAGATTTGATATCAGACCATATTCTTCTACGACCTCATCATCAATGCCGGTATTAATTTCCGGATCAGTTTGAAGAGATAAATTATTGTCCGTAAAGTCTTGTGCGGAATGTTCAGAGCTAACAACTCCATCTTTCGGAACTTCATATTCATAAAACCCAAGCTCCTTTAACCTGTCTTGATGCCGTTTTGATTTTGCATGATTGTCCCATTGATTTCTATTTTTGAAAGTCTTGCGACAAGGCGCGCAGTACAGTTCTACATGAATCATTTCTTCATGAGGCTCCTCGAAAAATGGGCCGGACCGATTAAGTGTTTTCATGAGGTCATCGTCGTTAATTCTAGCCCATTCTTGTTCTTGATAGTCGCTTACAATTGTATGATCAGACTTTTGCTTTGAAGTTTTCTTTTGCATTTGCTTTTCCGTTTTCTGCGCTACTTTCCATGATAGATATCGTGGGTCCCTTTTTTTGACAAAATTCGCCAATGCCCTTACAGTGTCATTAAATTCTTTTTTCTTCGAATCCCTCAATCTTTGATTCTCTTTAGCGGCCGCTCGCCTAAATCTTCTAGAGTCACGCGACGACTCTTCATATTTGTCTGCATAATAAAATTCCCGATCTGATGAGAAATTACACCATTTTTCATAAAACATAGATATTGTAGGTTCAAAATGCGTACTTGATGAACCAAAATTTGTTAGAACGCTCTCCAAGGACCTGGTTCTTCCGGCATTTTCTAAATCTTCGATAGCTTTAAAGATTTCTCTGTATACAGTAAAAAACCCTCGAGGACCATCATTAAAACCATCATAGCAACTGGCGCTAAAATAGGGCATAAGATCATCAATTTCGATTCTAGAACTCTGTTCTGAATCGTGCATCAGAATTTGATTTTTGTGCCTATCATACCAAGCCCGTTCTTGGGGATCTGAAAGCACCTGATAGGCATTCTGGACTTCAGTAAATTCTCTAGTTGCTTCCTCCCTTCGTGTGTGATTCTTATCGGGATGTGACTGAAAAGCTTTGTATTTGTAAGCTTTTTTTATTTCTTCAAAAGTGGCGTCATCCGGTACGCCCAGTACTTCATAGAGACACTTCCGTGGTTGATCGATTTTGGATGAATGAGCTCCCATATTTTTTCAACCCTGGATGGGGCTTCTGTTTGTGACTGTCGGCAGTACCAAATTTGACGATTTAATCGAGACCGTTTGTTCCGAAGGATTTCAGAACCGCGCTTTGACTCACGGTTACGATAGCTGGGTGGTTCAATTCGGCTCCTCTACTTGCAGATGTATCGGTAACATCGACCGTAGTAAAATAGAGTTATTGGCATTCGATTATAATGACAATATTGACGATTACTTTGCGATTGCTGACTTGATTATTTCACATGGAGGGACAGGTTCTATTCTGGATGGCATCAGAGGTCCAGCTTTTTTGGAGAAAAGAGACAGTATTCCCAAAGTAGTGGTCGTGCCAAACCATTCCTTACTTCATGACCATCAGTCTCAGATATGCGAAAAATTGCATGAACAAGGAGTTGTCGATATGAAAACGCTCAATAGACTGCATGAGATATTTAATCGTGAAGATAGTGAATACAGGAAGCTGAATTTGTGCAATGATTCGGTTTTCAAAAATCTACTCACTGAATTTTTGTCATAGAATCAATGGCAGCAAGTCTCTGCATTAGGGTGGGATGTGAGTAGTGGACGAGACTATAGAGTATATCGGGGTCAGGATTACTAAGATTTTCTCGGTGTATGGATACTAGAGCAGACTTTAAGGTCTGCCCAAGTCCCAATTTAACCGCATATTTGTCAGCCTCGTATTCGTGTGATCTGCTCAAATGATTACCACAGACATTCAGTGCAAATAAAATCGGAGATAATAAATACTGGACGGTCAGGAGTCCGACGATCACTGGTTTTTCATCAAGGAAACCAAATGTCGTGAACACCTCTTCATTTTTCAAAGACCACCAAAGCATCAAAAACAGAATTAGAATATTGAGTTGAGCAAATACCATCACTCTGAAAACATGACCTTCTTTCCAGTGTCCTATTTCATGTCCCAATATTGCCACAACTTCATCCGCACTGACCTGTTTGGCCAAAGTGTCATAAAGCACTATTCTTTTGTACTTGAAAAGTCCGGTAAAATAGGCATTAGAGTGAGAAGATCTGACACTTCCGTCCATTACGTATATTTCGCTCAAAGGGAAGGATGTCCTCTTAGCCAAAAGTTCGATTTTGTCCCGTAGTTCTCCGTCCGGTAATCTTGTAAATTTGTTAAACAGTGGTTGAATGTATTCAGGAACAATCAACATCATGACGATTTGACTTAACAAAGTGAACATCCATGCAACTATGACGAAATATCTGTCGAAGAAATATATGAGACGCAATAAAATATATAAAATAGGAGTCCCGACCAAAATGGAGACGGCCGAGATCTTGACACAATCGAGCACAAACATCGAAATGGTTTGATTATTGAAGCCATGCTTTCTTTCAATGCAGAATATGGAGTATACATTGAAAGGGAGACTCCAAAGGCTCCAAAATGCCCGTACCACAAATGTGAACACTATGGATCGATAAACTGGTCCGAAACTTGAAAACCAGCTCAAATAGCTGCTATTCCATATTAATGAGTACCATTTAAACTGAAATACAATCAGCTCAACTGCGAAAGAAAAGGATGCGTACACAATAGTAAACCACAACTTATCTCTCGAATAAGACAATGCTTTTGTAACTTTATCTTGACCGTAAAGTATTGTAATATCTTTGGGCGGTGAAAAGGAAAAGAAACGGGCCAATTGACGGACTTCCAGATATCTGTTTATGACGAATGTCACGACCAGGTTTGCGAATATCAAGTGTTTCATTGTCAATAAGCAGGGGCCACGTAAGTTCTCAGAAATATCTTCAATTTCCGCAATGCCCATCCCGTTTCGTGATCCAACTTATACCAAGGCAGCAATCTAACTAAACTCTCTGCGTATTCGATGGGTCGATTAGGACACTTCTTAGAGAAGTTGAACTTTGGATATAGGCAAATATTGATAATCTTATCAATTTCCACTGAACTTAATCGCAGGAGTTCGTTACCTACAATTGTTTGCAGGGCATCATCATGAGAAGAAATCGACAGAGTCACCAATCTGCCTTTCATGATTTTTTTGTTCAATAACAATGTGCAATTATACGCGTCGTAAATTGTCGGGATCTCGACATAAATTCTTTCTATCGTCTTACCTGAATTACGATCAATGGGTATATGAATCCAGGCACCCTGTACTCTACAGACCGGATTTAAGAATTCAATAACTTCAGATTTCGAAATATCCCACGAGATGTTGCCTATAGCTATCATGGCCTGAGGAACATTAGTATCGACAACTTGCATAATCTAAAGACTCCACGCTACCAAATATAGACAAAAGGTGCATTTTATTCGGAGAAATTGTACAGATGGTAAGAAGACGTTTCTGGCAGCTTAAAGAAAAAAGAAATATCTTCTTGGCTATTAATATCTATGTCTCCTGCAATATATGCTGTGGTAGAAAGACCAAAAATCTTCTCCAATGCGACATTCGTACTTTTGTGATTAAGTCTGATAAATGACTTGCGCTCTTTTAAAGAATCAAAATTTGCACGTTCCTGATAGTTAAAAGATGTGCCTGCAGTATTTTTTTGAGTCTCCATTATTCTAAGACACTCCATTAGTTCCTCCCGGCTAAGATGGTCGTCATTTTTAGACAAGAAAAACTCTATAAGGCGTTTGTAATCCATGCCGGGGCTTAGAATGGCTGAAGATTTTGATGTGTCAGCAGTAAATCAGGTACAGCACGAAAGACGAACAATAATATACGCTCAAGAAACACTCAAAATTTTTGAAAACTTCAATTATAATGCACTCGTGAAGTTGAACCCCTTTAGCCTGGCCCAAAAAAGTTTACAGAAATGGCTCGATGAAATAATTTGACAGTGTCTGTATTGATCGGGGGTTTTTGGTTGTAACTGAAGGTCCTTGTAAACTATCTTGAAGCCAAAAGTCCATCATTTGCTCGAAAGAAGACCAAAATGGAGCAGATATATTAGACATTTCAATGTTCTTGATATTGCAGATTGTGTGCAATATTTTTCTGAAGGAGATATCATCTGATGGTACAACTGCTAAGTAAATATCTTCATGAGTATCTGAATTCTTTTGGTTGTTTTTTGGATGATATTTATCAACATCGTGCGGTACCAGCGTCTTGCAAAAATGACTCGGACTTTTATACCCAGAGCAATCACCATCAAAATTAAGACACTCTGAACTGCTATTTACATCTGTATGTTTCAGTTCTTTGGAAAGCTCTGCAGCGCATGAAGCAACAACTGATAAGTACTCGTTGTGGAGTTTGATTATTTTGTGTCGGTTAAAATCTTCTGTTGCTAAAAGAACTTTAGCCATCAATTCCCGATATTCATTTAAAGACAGACATCCGTTTAAATATGCGGCCACCCCCTTTTCATACCGATGGAACTCGCTACCAAGTACTATTGATAATTCTTCTCTGAAAGTAAAGCATTTATTTTGAAAGCTGTCCATTTTTTCTGGGGTTCTTAGAAGTGATTGAAGGGCCCTGCCTGGTTAAATGCAGATAAGTAGGCCTCGTTTTGCAGTTTAGATTTGTGCACTCGTATGTGCTGAGCCAAGTTGTCTGATCTGGAGAACTTCTTACCACAACCATCAACAGGGCAAGTGAAGGGTCGCTCCCCGGTGTGAATTCTTTGATGTCTTTTCAAATGCTCCATTCTTTTGAACTTTCTCCCGCATCCGTTGACTTTGCATTCATGCTTTCTTTCGTAGAACTCCTTCTCGATTCTCCCCAAGGAGTTGTAAAGCTGGTTGCTCGAATTATAATAACCCGGGTTGAATACTGGCCTAACGTAAGTCGAGGGGTTGGTTGCATAAGATCCAAATTGCATATGTGCTATGGGATAGTTCTCATACGCGTCCCCTCCAAGACCAGTGACTTTGGGGAGCATCGGTGTGGGGTCGGTTATGTTGACAGTCCCGTCGATTCTCAGAATCTGAGTGTTCTGGTCGTAATTCATTTTGTAATGTTGCAAGGTCATCTCGTCGCAGTCGTAGTCTTCGTTTAGACCGGAATTGCCGGAAAGGAGAGGGTTGTTGCGCAAATAGCTGATGTTCATTACTCTCAGAAAGGGGTGAGAGCCCCCTTATATGCCTCTCAACGCTAACCCGATTTTAATTGGTTAGTTCGCGTTCCAGATTGGGTAACAAGGAGGCCAATTCAACCAATCGTTTCAATTTTAAGGCCAAAAGGTTGTCATTTTGGGAAACACTAATTGACTTCGGGTTTCCCGAATGTTCTATAATATTATTCGGTATTCCCGCAAGTTCGGCAGCCTGCGTTGCAAAACTGCTCGGACAGACACCTTCTTTCAGTTTGAATTTAAATATCAATTTTGATCCATCAAAAAAGTAGTCCATAAAATACTTGACTCCCCTCCCTAATGTAAACTGTATACAAGCATAATGAGTCGCAAACAAAGTCAAAGAGTTCGAATACTCCAGCTTGGGAATAATAGCCGAGGCAAGAGCGATTCTATGTTTAAGTAATAGGCGGGGTACCCATCGTATGTGCTTGTTCCTCTTCCAAATTCATCGATAATATATAATGACGGATTTCCAAAGGCAGCGTCATCCAATATTGCTTTCATTTCATCCAGTTCAACTAAGAAAGTCGATTTACCATACAAAATGTTGTCATCGCATCCTACATTTCAGTTATAAACACTCAAACATACCGATTCTTGCCAATATATTTTCAAATATAACTGCCTCGTAATGAGAAGCTGGGATGTGGGCACCAACTTGGGCTAATATGACGTTAAGGGCTAATTGTTTCATTAACGTCGATTTACCACCCATATTCGGTCCCGTTAGCAACATGAAGTTGCTTTCTTTGTCTGCATTAATAGTATTTGTCACAAACGACAATTCATCCCCAAATAATGGGTGCTTCATATCTTGAATATTTACGCATATGTCTCTAGCATGCCGAAATTTGGGTAGAGTATAATAAGACCCTAGAGTCATGCGATATTGATCCAAAGACAAGATGCAGTCTACATACGAAATGTGATCTAAAAGAACACTAAAGTGATCTCTCAATTTGACGAGTTCTTGAAGTTTGTTCGCGTCAAGATACTCCTGCCGCGCTCGGATCTGCTCAGAAATCTCGTCATGTTTGATTGCCAATTTCTTCAAGTCGTTATTCCAAAATCTTATGTGAGTTTTTGTTCGAGACATAACCAAAAATTCTGGTGGAAGAGTGATCATGCTAGACACCTCTAATAGAAAATGCTCCTTTCCAATATGTCTATAAGTTGCTGGACTACCCAATATTTGACTGATAGACATTCGAACAGATTCCAGGTCATTTTCGGTCTCCATTTTTTCTTTCATCAACTTTTGTAATACCTGGTCAGAATAGGCTGCATGTTCATTGCAACATGATATGAATGCTGCTTCTATCAATTCTATTGCTTTTGATACATCCTTACTGACTTGAAAGCCGATGCTTGCGGATAACTCAGTGACAGTCTACGATATTAGACTTCTATTTACCTTCATTATTTTAAAAGAACTCTCAATTCTGGACCAGACGGAATCTGGCGTGGTGGTTTTATTCGACGCAACAAGAATTCGATCCACGTCAGGAAGCCCAGAAAGATGTTTACGGATCAACCCTATAGATCAGAGGTCAGTATATCCAAATAAATACCTGAGGACTGAGCATTACTGCTGCACTGGCATACATGATATTGGCGATTCCTAATGTGGTCTGAATCTTTAAGTGGATTAATCAGCCAATTGAATAATTTTCTCCGACCACCAGCAGTTTGAGTAAAGTTAAATTTCTTCCACAGTGTGTTCTTCTTAGGATCGTTCGAGACTATGTCCAACACATTCAGAAGCTGCCCTGATAATGAAAATGAAAGCTCATTGACGCTGTGTAAACAATGAGGTTTCATGATGGGTATAACATGTGCAATGCACATGGTTTCGAAATACGCTTCCATCATTTTGAAGCAATTAGAATATTGTTCCTCTTGATAATAGACTGGTATATCCGGGAATGTAGATAGCAAAGACACAGAATCCTTCTTCTGGACTTTGGCGACCACAAATTCTTTCGGCTTATATCTTAAAACAAATGAAACAAGGTCATGCTGACGGTCCAAAAGTATGTGATCTTCAAAATATATGCAAATGGACACATCCGCAATCAATACGTCGACGTGATTCGGACTATCAAAGTGTAGGAAGGCACAAAAAGTATGGTCATTTTCCACTATTAGATCCGGATCACTGATTGTACCACGTGTATAAGCAGCAGTGACTTCTCTGCCAATCACATTAGAGTCCTCAATGGAGGTTGTCGAGTGTGTTCGCTTTCGTATATTTTTTGAGATTGAATTTTCCACTTGATCAACGCGAAGCACCCGGTACCCTGCATTGATGAACCGTGCTGCCCATGTGTAGAAAGATGCCTCAGGAACACCAGCCATCTTCATGTTGACTCTTTCAGCGACCTTCAAATCGAATAAAGAGGCTGCGAGATCGGCATCATTTTCGTAAAGCTCGTAGAATTTTCCTTTTTTAAAAAAGACAACGGAATCAAAATTCTGTTGCTTGATTTCCCAATACTGTTTCTCGAAGGGCGTAAATTTCTTCCATTGCTCTTGAGGTATAAGTATAGTAGAAGGATTATACTCTTCATCAGAAGGCGAATTTCCCTTGGCATCTTGTATATTGACAAGCCATTGGTACCGTTCTTCACAACTTTCCAACCCAGGCGCTTCATTGCCTTCATAACCGTCATTAAGCGATTCAGACCGAATGGTCTTGCACGGCGTGAGTCCTTTTGATGCAGGCTCAACGACAGGCTCTGACTGAACACCATTGGACTTTATTGGATTGTTGTTTTCATCGACACTGTTGAAAAAGGACAGGATACTGGATTGTCGTCTTGACATTTAATAATGACCGCGGTTAATGGAATCCGTCTTTTTTACAACGATAGAGCAGAAATAGCCAGCATGAAGTCGCCAATATATGCGGTGTCCACTTCGCAAGCCACGGGAAGTTCTTTGAATACAGCGTAATTCCACCTTTTTGCTACAAAATTGTCAGTGTTTATTGGGAATACCAGCGACATCAATATCAATATAGTAATTTAGCGATTTTTGATAACAATGTATTTGTCCGTGCAGATTTCTTCAAATTTTCGGGGTTCTCTCTCTTTTCACTCCTAGCTCTAGCGAGTTCTTTTGCCATCCTCAAGACCTTGCCCTCAGCCTTTTCTACATTTATATTTAGACGGTGATTGACGATTTCCTTTTCCACTCGTCTAACTTTCGCCTCTAAGCGCTTAACCTGCGAATACGTATTGAAAAGCAGAACAAACCAGCCAACTTGAAGTAGATATGAGGGTATGGTTTCGAAAAACAAACCGACCTCAAAAAGCAGAAATCCAATCAATATATTGGAAGACAGAGCATCCGAATAGCAAGAATATGCGATTAGGGATAATACCAACGAGAATTCAATGTTGTATACGACAAAGTAGTCGAGAATAGAAGATACTAGTTGCTCGGAGGCCATTATTAATTAAAATTTACTGATTTCTATGAGCCGTTATCCGGAAAGAGGCCGAATGGGCTTGGTCGTCATTGAGGGCAGACGTGTACGGACCGGAAGAAATTGGTGGCGGGAAAGGCTTTGAATTGACTTTGGCCATAACTTCAAGATAATACTCGCGCGAGTAGGGCCGATTGACCTGGCTCCTCAACTTGCCTGCAGCGAATCGGATATCAGACGAGTCGACGCGCTCCTTTCCGGCCAGTTCCGACACCTTTTGGGCGGTTGATAACAATTTACTTACAAAGCTGAAGCTGTACTCTTGCAGAGCACTAATGACCTTGGGTTCACATTCCACGATACCGGAGGCATGCAATAGCAAAGAGAGCAGCTTAGCCTCCTTTGGGACCGTCTCCTGAGTTGACATTACTGGCCAGGGTGGGAGCTGCAACGATACCCTTTTTTTTATGCTCTCCTCTCTTGGAGGTCACCGAATTGACTTCAACCCTTCGACCTTTGATAAAGATGGTGTCTTCGTAGAGATGATTGGGGTCGAATAAATGATCAAAGCTAGCAAAGCAGTACAGTGAATCGTTTTCCTTTTTCAATGCGACACTTCGAACGTCTCCATACTTTTGCATTACCTTGGTGACGTCTTCAGTTGTTGTTTCCGGATGCAATCGCGTTATATGCACGCTCAACTTGCCAGTACCCCACCGCTTCTCTAGATTCCGCCGATCCCCATAGTCCAAGGGAGGCCGAGCCTTTCTCACGTCCAGCTGTTTCCTATCGAGAACGTGTATCTTTCGCAGAATGGCTCTACCGCAAGCGTCTTCGTCCACCTCTATAAATCCGAATCCTCGCGACTCTCCATATTCATCCTTCATTAAGGTCATCGAGGTGACTGTACCATACTGGGAAAAGTACTCCTTGATCCTGTCCTCGCTCGTCAATCTGCAGATACCTCCAACGAATATGCGCATGTTCACAGGAGCTTGAGATGACTGATAAGGGGTTTGAGAATTGTTTGTGACCCTGGCAACAGGGCAACCGCTGTCAATACATTTTCCGGCTTTTCAAACCATTCGTAAAACCGGATTCCTTTTGCTTCGAGTGTCTGCTTTAATAAACACCACTGCTCCATGGAGCTTTCAAGGACGACCTTTCTCATTTCACTCAACTCGCTTTCCCGAGTGTACGATTTGTACGCTTCAGAGTTGTGATACAGTGCCATACATGCAGTGACTGCATGACAGCCTTGCGCCACGATCGCTCCCAAAGGCCAGCCAGCAGTATGCTCCTTGATGATCAGAATATATTGAACCAATTTCGCCATCAAGATGCTTACACCCCTGCTGCTAAATTATGCCAAATATGGTCGTCAACGTCGGGATTAACGGGTACTCCCC
>ERZ1066134.531-NODE-531-length-17103-cov-19.371481_pt1 | contig 17103 bp, 1 predicted proteins | sample MGYA00382781_ERZ1066134 | MGnify/ENA primary metagenome ERZ1066134 (study PRJEB33369, sample SAMEA5778364) | biofilm metagenome | biome: Industrial cooling water; feature: Water cooling tower basin; material: Biofilm | place: United Arab Emirates | collected... | reverse complement strand
AACATCCGCAACAGCCGCAACATCGGGCCGAATGATCTGGTTCTCGGCCGCGTCGATTTTCGGACAGCATGGGAAAACGCGTGTCGTGAGGCAGGCATTCCGGATCTGCAATTCCGCGACCTCCGGGCGACCGGTGCGACCCGGATGCTCCTTGCCGGAAACTCCGGCGACCTGGTTCGCAAGGTCACGCGCCACACAAAGGCCGAAACTTTCCTCGATCACTACACCGCGGTCGATGCTGCCAACGCCCGCATGATCGGCCAAAAACTCCAGGAATTCAATGAAAAGCAGCGGTCCAGGGGGAAAGTTAGGGGTGACAATAAAAACAAGGGCACCGGATAATTTCACCGATGCCCCGTCTTTATTGGTCGGGACGGCGAGATTTGAACTCACGACCTCTCGCACCCCAAGCGAGTTGCACAAGTTGGACCGCGATGGATATGAGACGTTCCGGCCTGTAAATACAGGGTGTTACAGTAACAGGCTCTGTAACAGGAACGTCTCGAATGGATGCAAAACCACCATCCAGGGGGAAAATCACCCCTAGGGTTGTTCGCGACGACGAACCTGGTCGCGAAGATTCGCCTTCGTTTCCTTCTGCACCGTGGTCCGCCCTTTCCGTATCTGCTTTTCGATCATTTCCTTTTGGGCCTCGGGCGATGCCTCGATATATTCTCGCGAGTTGACGAGATCCTGCACGCGGCTGTATATCTCCGTGAGTGCTTCGCGGCGGTACTTGTCATATTCCGCATCGTCCAGCGGCACCGTCTGACCTTTATAGACGGTGATCTTCTCGGCAACGTCGGGTATCTTGATCTCGTGCCGGTCGAACTCGACGCTGACGGCCGGCGGCATCGGAGCGTATCCCGTGATCCGTCCACCCAGCGACTCCAGCCGTTGCTTCTGCTCGGGCGTCAATTTGCGGTCCTTCTCCGCGTCTTTCATTTTGCGGTTCAATAGCGGCATCAGTTCCTGCCGCTCTCGGTCGCTGGCAACCTTCATCACCGCCTCAAGCATTTCAAGGTCGAGCCCTTCGGCCTTGTCTTGCAGGAACGTCTTTTGCAGAGCGTCACGTATCTTGATCCGGTGCTGATACGTGATCTTGCCGTCTTTCATTAGCTGCTCGACCTCGGCCGCGATATATTCACCGCGCCTGGACCGTGCAACCAGATCCTGCACGAGTTCGCGGGTTTTCTTTTCCTCGGCGGTTTCGGCCCCGCGCTTCGTGAAGTTCCACCCGGCTGCCTTTGCGGCAAGCTTCTCAGCCTCGGTTACGGCCATTTCCGGCCGTGACTTATATGTGCTGGCTCCGATTCCAAAGAATGCGAACGGGACGGTTTTAGCGACGCCGATCCCGCCGTCCACCTGGTAAGATTCGCCGATCTCCGAAAGCGTCAGCGGGATAAGCCGCTTCATAACGCCGCCGAGTTCGGTAAGATCTGCCTTGTCGTCACCGGCGAGTCGATGCACGGCTCCCGGCAATGCTTGAAACTCTTGGCCAACGTAGTCAGACCCGGTAACAGCATCGACGCCAAGGCTCGCTATCGGTGAAAGCTTGCCGCGCAGGAAACGCCCGATCTCGTTGATCATCTTATCGCCCATTTCGCCCGGTATGCGGTTACCGCGAATGCCCGCGTGCACAAGGCGGATCATCATTCTTGCCGGCTGCAGGAGCCCGGCGAACAGGTCATACCGAGTATTGCCGATCTTGATCTTGCCGAAATCACCATCGTCGTCGTCCCACGAGACGAGGCCGAACGCAGTCGCAGCCCCCATTACCGCTCCGAGCGTGGTGTAGAACCGCAGTGCCGACCTAAAAACGATCCATCGGGCTCCGGCTGGCAGTCGATAGTATGCGACTGGGTTTAGCGTAATATTAAGAAGCTGGAACCGCGAAAGCGTGTATCGCGGAGCGAAAAACGGCAAGTCGAGTATCAGCCGACCCGCCCTGCCTCCGGGCATTGTGCCGCGGCCTGTCGCAATATTGATGAACCGGGCAATAGCCTTGAACTCCGGAGTGTCAACATCGAACGTATATCCGGCATCCATCAATTCCCGAGCGAACGTCTCGAACATGATCATTCGCTGCGTGTCGAGAAAGGCCGTATAGGTGCGTTCGGAGGGCTTGACGATGCCCTGTGTGATCAGCGTACCGATAAGCGGCACCTTCTCGATCGCGGGTTCGCCGCGGAAAAGTTCCTCGCCAACGGCACTTGATCCCTCGTCCGACATTCGCCCGGCCATGGCAAAGTCGATTCCCGACCGCTGGGCCATTGCGAATAGTGGGTTGTTCTCAAGGTCCATGATCGTTCGCCCGTAGCCGCGCTCACGGATCGAGCTGAACATATTGACCCAAGCATCCTTTTGCAGTTCCGGCTTGGCGAACATAAAGAATCCGCCTTGGCGGAGTGCGGCCGAAAGGTCGAAGCTTGCCATCATGGTGCGAAAGGCATTACCCGCATCAACCACCTGGCCGAATCGATAGGAGTATTCGCCTGAGCGGACGCGTTGGGCCTCGGCCTCGATCGCCTTTGTGATTTTTTGGTGCCGGCGTCGGTGCTCCCACCGCATATCGTCAACCGCCTTGAGTGCTCCCTTGGTCGCGAGTAGTTCGTCGGCCGCGGCATCCATTTCGGTCTTATGCTGGGCCTTGGCCTCGCGGTAGATCCTGTCGGCTTCGCGGAATATTTTGCGGTACTCCTTATCGCTTTCGATGCCGAGATTTGCCATGCGGTCCGCGATCTGTGCCGGCGTCATGTTGTCGGCAATCATGGCCGCAACGATCGCCACCTTGTCACTTTGAGCCTTGTCGGCGATGATGCCGACGATAGCCTCGTAGTTCTTGGGACGCTTGAGAGCCTTCGATTCGTGCTTGTGGAACGTCTCGATTGCCCGGCGTCGTGCCCGCTGGTCGCGTCGTTCGCCAAGAATGACCTCGATCTCATCATCGGTCAGGTCGGGCTTTTTCTTTTCCTCGCGTATGCGGTCGTTCCGCTTTTCCTTGCGTACCTGGTCGAGCCACTTTTCGCGAAGCTCCCATGCCGCCTTATAGACGCTAGGCAGGTGCGGTTCAATGGCCGGGCCGAACTCGGCGAGCATATCCGCCCGGAACTCATCCGGCGTGTACTGCCAATCCTGAGCCAGACCGTCGAGCAGTCGCATCGCTCCAACCTGGGCCAGATCGTCGATCGGGAAGTCGTCGGCGAGCGCCGACTTCTGCGTCGGCGTCGATGTGGCAGTCGGAGCCGGGGCCGGTGGTGCCAGCTTTGCTTTCAGCTTCGCGGCGAGGTCCTCGATCTTATCCCGCGGAGCGATCTTCTTTTCGATCAGGCTGACCAACCGCTTCCGGGCCGCTGTGTTCCGTCGCTTGGCCGTCTCTTTACCTGCCAGCTTATTCTCCAGCCGCGTGATCTTCGCTTTCAGTTTTCGCCTTTCGGCTCGGTCGGCCGCAAGTAGAGCGTGGGCTTCTTCGAGTTGGCGTCCGAGGGATTCGATATATTCCCATCGTTCAGGGCTAAGGGTCTTGTCGCCTTGGTACTTATCGTCAAGGATTCCCTGGATCGAATAGACCAGCGTTTCGGTCGTCGGACCGATCACCGATGGTATGCGCGTAAACCGGCCCGCTCCGGTGGCCTTGCGAGCGTGGCTGCTAGAAAGCTTCAATGCCTGCTCGCGGCGACGGTTCGCCTCTGCGGGGTCTGTGGATTGGATGGACGCGGCATGATTCAGCAGCGTCCGCATTATCATAAATGAAAGGATCGCGTGCTGGGCGTCGAGTGCCGATGCGGGCAACTCGTCGAGGAAGCGAATAGATCCCTCGATGCCGTACTGCTCCAGCAGGCGGGTCGCGTCGGCCGTGGCGGCCTTATCGCGGTAGATCTCGTACACTTCATCGATCGCTTCGATGCCTGCGGCCCGCATCGTCTTTGGCAGACTGCGGAGACGCTGGCCCGGTTGGAGAACGATGTCGGGCACTTCTTGCTCGAAGTCGTCGGGCGTTATGGTTTCTTCCCGCGGGCCTCCGCGATCGCCGTCCTGGTCGCTGCCAGGCGTTCGCGTTGGTTCATCTGCGGGTTCCCCACTATCGCCTTCATCTTCTTCGCGAGCTGCCCCATCCGGGTCTTCGGCTCGGTCTGCGACGGCTTCTCGGGCTTGTTGCGTGAATCGTTGGACATTGAATTCATCTATATCGAAACTGTCGAGAGATTCGACGCCATTCTTCTCGGCGTATCCCTCGAACCACGTCAGGACGTAATCGTCCACCATATCCGGCGTCAGGCCAAGTTCGGCCAGCCGTTCTTCCGATGATTCTAGCAGAAACGGCACGATTTCGGATCGAATAAGTGCTTTGCGGTAGGGCGAATCAGAGAGACGCCGGTACTCGTTCAGCAGCGAAAAGTGCTTTTCCCAAAGCACCTTTGCCACCTTATGCCGGTCGAGACGGTCCTTTGTTCGGTCTGAGTGGCGGTTCAGGATCGACTTATCCGCTGCGTTCTGAAAATCGACTTGGTGAAACAGCTCGTGCGGCAGGGCTTCCGGCAGAGCGTAAAGCACAACGGTGCCGTCTCCGGCTGCGGCGGCGTCGCGAAGGGCCTGAGCCGCGTCTTTCAACGCCTGCACTTCTGCGGCCGTGTATCCCAGCGATTCGGCCTCCGCTGCCTTTTCATTCAGGATCTCGATCATGCGATCAACGGTCTTGGCGTCGCTGATGAACTGCCCCTTGAATAGATCCTCATAGTCCGTCGATCCGCGTTTGATCTCACCGGCCCGTATCTTTAACTCCTCAAGCACGCGGCGGTATATCTCGTGCGACCGCGGATTCACAAACACCCGGCCGCCGGTTCGGTCGAATTTCGGTTCGGCAAGTATCTCGGACCATTCGGCAAACGGCAGCCGTCGCATCTCGTCGATGATCTCGCCCCGTTCTTCCGGTGTCAGGTAGGATGCCATCGCCGATTTCAGCGATAGCGGGCGGTTCTCGATGGCCGAGTCCATTGCCTGCTTGGCCGCATCCTCTCTCGCCTTCCGGTCGGCCCGGATCTTTTGAATGTTGAACATTCGCCAGATGGCCTGAATCTCTTTCGCGGTCAGTGCCGGCGGCAAGGCAAGCCCCGCATTGGTCATTTCGAGGATTAATGCGTTCATTTCCGCCCGAGCCTCGCTTGCTTCCGTTTCAAACTCAAACGGAGCGTCCAGGCGGCTTAGTATCTCGTCTCGCCGCTGCTCTAGCTCGGCCAACCGTGTTGCGGCTTGCGTTTTCTCGCTGTTCAGCCCGTTTATCACGTTGACAATGCGCGTGATCAGCCCGGATTCGGAAAGGTTGCTAATCTCCGGTGACGACACCTGGTAGCCATCTATCAACGGGAATTGTGCCTCTCCGATGCGGATCACGAGTCGCGTCTCGATGCCGCTCCGAGCGGTCCAGGCGGACACCTCGGCCCGCATCTTCCCGAACACACTCGCGATCGTGAACTTAATGGGCTGTCCGTTGGCGTTGATGATCTGCTTGTAGTTCTTGGCTACCACGGACTGCCATGCGTCCTTCAACATCTGCCCGAGTTCGGCATTTGTCTTGTCAGAGTCCTTATTGAACGTCTCGCCGTTGATGGTAATTTCGAAGTTTTCCTTCGACACCTTCTCGGCCGGTGCGATCTTGATTGCCGCTTCAAGTCTTTCGAGCTTCTTTTGCTTGTCCGATATGCCGGTCGGCCCCTGAATCTCGCGAAGCTCTGCGAAAGCTCCCGCTCGGGCCGAGTTGTGGGCGTTCTCGAGACGGCCGTACTTCTCGACGAGTCCGCGAAGTTCCGCAAGCCGCAAAGCCCGCGGGTCGCCGGATGCCAATGCCGACGCCATTGCGTACTGCGACGATTCGCTGATGTCCTCAACGTCGCCGTCGTAGTTGCCGGTCATGGCATCTTCGATCGCCTTCGACTTCCGGGCGATCATTCCCCATTGGGCTTCGTCGTACGTTCCTTTCGCCGCGTACCAATAAATTTCGATTTCCTCATTCTGGTTGCCGTGCCGAATGATGCGACCGTGCGGCTGCTCAACGTGCGCCGGAAACCACGGAGCCATACCAAAGTGCAGGGTTTTTAGGCGCGTCTGAGCATTGACGCCGGTGCCCATATTGCGGGGATCTCCGACGAGTATCTTTTTCTTGCCTTCCCGAACTTCCTTGAATACCGCTTCTTTAGCCGTGCTGGTCGGATAGTCCCAAATAAACGCTATTTCGTTCGCCGGGATGCCCGCTTCGACAAGCCGCTGCTTCATCCACCGTTTCGAGTCAAAACCACGGTTCTTAATAACCTGCTGTCCGAATCCGCCGAATGAGAAAACAATGTGGGCTGCCCCCTTGATCGGGTACGGCTCGCCGGTCGCCTTGTTGATGTACTCCAGGTCATTGTGAGCATGATAGCTTTCAATGATCCCGTCGATCATCTTGTTTAGCTTCGAGTTCGGATCGTTCGGCGATTCCGGGTAAATGTACCGCATATCGAATGCGGCATGCTGGCCGTCGCTGATAATCGCGATAAGCGGGTCCGGGTTGTATTTCTGATCGCGCGTCGGTTTCCATTTCTCGGACTGCTCAATCCTCGGTGCGAGAACGTCACTCAGATATTGCTCAAGCAGTTCGGTTCTTTCGGTGACAACGACCTGCGGGGCAGCCTTGCCGTTCGAGTTCAGTTTGATCTTCGGGACCTTGATCAAGTCACTAAGCTGCGAAAGCGTAACAACGTCCATGAATGCCCGGACGCGTTGCATTAGCACACCGGTATTAACGAACTTCGAGAACCGCTTGACTGCCTTATATCCGCCGGCTGCGTTTGCCTCGATGTTTTCTTCGACCTCACCGAATTGCTTTGCCCACATGTCGAAGTGATCCAATCCGTCTTCGATCAGTGCCTTATGGCCGAGGAACCGCTGAATCGAGAACAACTCGGCCATCGTGTTGGTTATTGGCGTTCCGGATGCGAGCACCATCGACCGACCAGGCCGCTGCGTGTCGAGCCATCGCGACTTGACGAGCAGGTCGAGGGCCTTCATCGATCCGGCCGGATCGACGCCCTTGAGGTTTGTTTGACTCGTGGTGAAGTCTAGCTTTCTGAATTCGTGGGCCTCGTCCACGTAAAGAAAGTCCACCCCCAGCTCCTCGAAGTTCAGTACATTGTCCCGGTTCGAGTTCATTCGGCCGAGGAACTTTTGCGTTATCGCCTCTATGCGGGCCTGGATGCGTTTAATTGTCGCCGTCTCTGCCATCGAATCGCCGACCGGGTTTCCCTTGCTGTCGGTGCCCGTCGTCAGGGCGTCCATGGCCTCCTCCATTTCGGCCAGCAGGTCTTTAAGCACCATGTTGGCGGTGTCTTCACTGCTTCGCAGCAACCCAAAGGCCGAGTGCGTGATAATTACCGCATCCAGGTCGTTGAGGGCGGCCTGAGCAATAAACCGCTTACGGTTATCGGTATGAAAGTTTTGCTCGTCCGCAACCATGATGTTGGCCAGCGGGTAGGCTTCCAGGAATTCGGATGCGAACTGCTTCAGCACTTGATTCGGGACAACAAACATCGGCTTGCTGATAAGGCCGAGCCGTTTTTGCTCCATCGCCGAAACGATCATCTCGAGCGTCTTGCCCGCACCGACCGCATGAGCCAGATAGGTATTGCCCGTTTGAATGATCCGCCATATTGCCCGCTTGACGTGATCGTGAAGCTTGAATTTCAGCGACAATCCCGGCGTCGTCAGGTGTCGGCCGTCGAATGTCCGATCGGCCAAGACGTTCATCTTGTCGTTATAGAGTGCGACCAACTGCTTTGCCCGCGTCGGATCCGAGAACAGCCAGGGCTTGAAAGCCTGATTCATCTTCTCGATCTTCGATTGCACGGCCTGCGCTGCGTTCTTGTCGGTGTATGTCCGTCTTGGGGGCCCTTGTTCAGTCCGAGTGATCGTTACGCTTTCGCTGTTGAGTGCCGCTTCTAATATCTCGGCGGCGTTCCGGTCGTCAGTGCTCCAATCGCCAGCCTTGCGGCCGCTCTGCGACCCCTTGCCATGGGCGGCCGGGACTATCCACCGTCCGGTGGCTGCATCGAATTCGACCGCGGGTGACATTATGTTGCGATAAGTGGCTTTCGGATCCGGCCGCATAACGCCTTCGACCTTGAGCACCTCGGTCGCAAACTGTGCAACCACATCGGCGGGCACCCACGGAGCACCGATCTGGACCGTGATTTTTTCGGCCGGTAGCGGTAGCGGCTGGACCCTTCGCAGTGCTTCGACATTCCGAGCAAACCGCGGATCTGACGCTGCGGCTTCGGCCATTTGCAGCTTTGCCTTGACGTTACCGGATAGGTATTCATCCGCCATTACCCATCCGCCGCCTGGCTCCTCATAGATCAGATCGCCAAGGCTGTCGATAACCTCCTGCTCGGTCATCGGATCGACCGGCGCGATCAGGTCAACGATGTGCGGAATATTGAGCTTTCCGAGAGTGTCCAATGACACCATCAACGCGTCATTCAGCGTTTCGATCTTTGGCGGGGCAGGCGGCTTGATCTGCCGGTCCTTGAGCCAATTCGACTTGACGATGTCGCCGTCGTCTGTGACTTTTTCAAGCGTCCAGACAAGCGGGCCTTCGACATCATGCGCCAGCAACCGTTCATTCTTGAACGTTCGCCTGATTGACGACACCTCGTTGCCGTCCTCGTCCTTCTTCACCGTCTCGCGTTCGGTGAAAGCGAGAATGTTGCCATGCTTTTTAACAAAGGCGTCGTAAACCCGGTTGAGTTCGGCCAAGGACGCCTCCCAATCGACACCTTCCTTCTCGGCGTTAAGCTGGTCGTACTGTGCCTGTTTGAGTGCCGTTCGAAGTCCGACGTAGTCCTTTAGCCATTGCTCTTCTTTCGGAGTTATCTTCGTGGTTGCGGCCAAGGCCACGCCCGACCCACCCTCGCGGATCATTAGTCGTCCGTTCTCGTGAACGTAAAGCGATCCCTCTTTTTGTGCGGTCGGCGACCAATCGCGTTCGGCCGTCGCCTGGGCAATCTCCTGAGCCTTGGATTGTTGGGCGAACACTGCTTTCGGCAGCAGCTTCACTGCCTCGATAAAGTGTTGTTCAATATCCCCCTCACGCGGAGTGACCGTGTACTCGTCTGATTTGTACATCGATCCGGTGAATGCGTGATCACCGAGGACCATTTCGGGATGCTCGGCGTAGTATTCATTGATCAGACCGGTGACGTCTTCGCCCGCCTCGTTCTTCGCAGTTATCTCTGCGTGCCCGAGCCACTTCTGCCCGCCCGGTTCTTCGCCGGCCATTCGCTTACGGAAAAACAGGACGTCAGTCACAACCTCCGTTCCGGCGTTCTGCTTGAACGCGGTTTGCGGTAGGCGGATCGCTCCGAGAAGATCAGCCTGGGCGGCCATATACTCACGAGCTGCAGCGTCCCGTTTATCCATCGTGCCCTTCGATGTTACAAACACCAGGAGGCCGCCCGGACGAACGGCGTCAAGCGATTTCGCAAAGAAATAGTCATGCAGCAGGAACCGATGTTTTTTGTATTTCGGGTCCGCCATAATCTTGATGTTAGCGAACGGCGGGTTGCCGATCGCTACGTCAAAGTGGTTTTCGGGTAGTTTCTGTTTGATGAAGTCATTCTCGATCACCGCCTGATCGGGGAGTAACAGCTTCGCGATGCGGGCCGTCATCGAGTCGAGTTCGATACCTGTGTATCCTGAGTTCTCGATCAGATTCTTAGGTGCGGCGACCGGGAATAGGCCGATGCCCATTCCGGGCTCAAGGATCGACCCTTTAGCGAATCCGAACTGCTCAAGAGCGGACCATATACCGCGGATCACCTTTTCCGAAGTGTAGTGAGCGTATTGGGTCGATTGTTGGGCGGTACGGATCTCCTCCGGCGTCATTACCTGGTTCAGTCGGACGCGAATATCGTTCCATTCGGGCGACGACCGGGCCTTGTACGAATCGGGATCTATGAATACGTTGTTGGCAAGCTCCGAGGCTCCCCATCCAACGAACTTCACAAGGACCTTCTGCTCCTCGGGCGTTGCGACGCGGTTCTCCGCTTCGAGCCTCTTAGCAAGTTCGATGGCGTCAAGATTGTTTGTTGCTGCGGTTTTCCAGGAACCTTCGCGGGTTAGGCTGCCTGCTGGAGCAAGGTAGTCTCGTCGGGGCCTTCGCTCGGAAACTCCGTCGCTTGGGCGACTATCAGTTCCATTGCTTCCCTTTCCATCTGAAACGCCTCTTGCATCCGGGCTATCTCCGGAGCCTTCGACGTTGCTACCTGATTCATTGCCTGATTTCTGAGTTCCGACGCTGCCGCTAGAGCCGCTTCCGCCCGCTCGTGGGCCACGCGATCCAGCCTTCCTGCCGCTTGCAGTTCCTTGAACATCTGCGGGGCTTTGGCCTGCATCGCCTGCTTGACCATCTCGGTCAGTGTTTGCTGCGTCAGTACCATCTACTTCTTCTATACTCTCATTCGTGTCCGATTGCAAGGAAATTGTTTCAACGTCGATCGCGTCAATATCGGCGATTGCGTCCATCCCCGCGTTCTCGAGGCCGGGGTAGTAGTACGCTCCGGCGTAAACGCTTTTCAGATACGGACGGATCGCGTCGCCGAAGTCCTCGATCATCCGACGAGCGAAGTCAACGAACTTACGAGCCCCACCTTCGATGTAGAACACGCCAAGCTCGGTCGCGTCCCGCATCAGTTCAGGGTCGGCCGGCAGTCCGGCGTTTAATTGAGTGTTGGATCTCTTGAGTTTGGCCTTGATCCGCTTTCGCAGTTCTTCGGCCCGGTCGATCGTTACAAGCGTATTATCCGATCCAAAGTCCTTGTCCGGTCGCTGTTTTGGCTTCTTTTGTGTTTTCTGTTGAACGTCATCGGCCTTTGGTGCTATATTGGGAGTGGAGGCACCGACAATGTTCCCTGAAACCGAAAAGAAATTAGCCGCCATGTCCGTCGAGGACAAGCGGGCCGCCGAAAGGTGGGTCGAACTCAACACCAACAGCAAGTCGCTCGCTTCCTTCATCGAAGGCGTTGAGTCCAAACTGAACCGTCCGTTTGGCCCCATTGACTCGATGGTCAAAGTCGGCAAATTGCTCTTTAAGGCCGGAGTCGCCGAAGGATATTCTGATCCTGATTTCGTGTCTTCGGCATAGGCCGCGTCGTATAGCTCCGCCATGTAGCGGTCTATCTTGTCGCTTTCCTCTTGCAGTACCCTCTTATCTTCTGCCGTCAGGGCCGAGGAATTCTTCGCAACATCTTGAATATCCTTTTGCCGGTCGTATTCGTAATGGCCAACCTTCTTGGCCTCGAACATCGCTGGCTGGATCAACTGCAATTCCCGAACGACCGGATCGCCCTCTTTAACAAACTTTAGGTTGATGTCCTTGTAGCCGGGGGCGGCGTCCTCGAATCGGTTGCTTACGTCCGCTCCGCTTTCGGTGGACGAATCGGCGAACAGCGTATAACCACGCTTTGCCATACCGTCGATCACGAACGCGGCAAGCATCGTCGACCGCTCCGGCGGGCCGGGCGGGATAACTATCGTCGACCGCAGTAGGTCGGACGGCACCTTGGTCTTCTTGATCGCGAGCTTCTTGTTGAGCGATTTCTCGGTCTTGGTCAGAAAATCATAGATGTCCTGCGGCACTGTCGCACCGGGGATCGTTTCCGCCACTTCCTGAATATCTTTCCAGAATTCGTCTTTGACCGTCTCGGCGTAGTCGCGAACCTGATATGCAAGGTCGGCAACCTCGCCGGTCGCTCGGCCTGGGTCGGCTTCGACTTTCTTAAAGCGGGCAACGAGTGCGTCGGCCGGTGCCTGTTGGCCTACATCCTTGACACTCTTGAACGACGCTTTCGGAAACGCCTTCATCAGTTCGAGAGCTTCCTGAGCAGGCAGGTCGATTCTGAGGATGCTGATTTCTTTGTTTGGATCGATCTCGCGAAGACGGACGAGCGTGTTGTGGCCGTCAAGCAGGCGATTATCCGCTGAGACGATCAGACGCTTGCCTAGCTTGTTGTCAGGCAACTGCGCGGCTTGCCGCGGGTTGTATTCGATCTGTGTCGGTAGCAGGTCCTTGACCGCAATAGTGTCCGGCTCAACATTCTCGTTTCGCTCCTGGGCAAACTCGATAAACGCCGGCTGATCATCCTCGCGGATCTGCGGCATGTCCTCACGCTTGATTCCAAGCGAGTTGGGGAATTCGGCTCGGGTTGGAAGCTCCTTGGGCTGCTGTTCCTTGATGCGCAGGTTGTAATCCGGCGAACGAATCTCGGTTATGGGCATACCGAGGGTCGGCTCGCCTCTCAGGATTCGTTCCTTTTCCTCACGCAGAAATTTCATTTCCTGCATGATTTCGCCGACGTTCCCGCCCGCATCGCCAATATTGGCCATTGCACCGGACAACCCGAGCAACTCCTTATCGATTGCTGCGATTCGTTTTTTGTCGGCGGGGGTTAGCTGTCTCGGCTTTGGCTCTTGCGTTTCTCGGCCAGCCGCTTCATCGCCGGTCCGGCTGTCGGCTTCTTGCTCGGCATCGGTTTCTCGTTCTTTTCTTTCGACATACTCTACTCCAAATACCTGCTTGATCGCCTCCGCTTTCGATACGCCCTCGGTCGCGTCGGTGAACATGTCACCCTCGGAACCGTTGACCGCATCGGCGTATTCGGCAAATCGATTCTTGACTTGACGGATGGTTCGGGCCGCGATCAGCGTTTTCGCTATCGCGAGTTCTACCGGCAGGAACGTATCCACCGGCGACGCGCCAGCAAACATATCCGTCTGCCTCGACCACGCATCGAAATCCTCGGCCTTCGATTCCGTGAACCGGGCTGCGGCAATTATACCGTTTTGAATTTCAGTGACAAGCGACGCCCCTGGCGGCACCGAGAAGATCTCGGGCAGCGAACCTTCGACACCCTTCTTGCCGTAGTACGGCAACAGGTTTTCGAAGATGTTCGGAAGATCGGGATCTCCGTTGTTGTAAAGCAGGTGCAGAACGACATCCTTGATGTTCTCAACGCCGCGCGGAGTGAACTGCCCTTTGTCGTTGGTCAGTGTTTCCAACTGCGTCGTGTTCAGGATGCCTTCAAGCTGTTTATAAACGCGTGCTTGTCCGTCGCGGATCAATTGCGTTATCGTCGCGTCCTCGGGGGCATTGAGGAATATGGCTTCAAGAAGCTTCTGCTTCTGCTCCGGCGTCATTCGCCGGGCGGTCTGTATCGGGTCGATTTCCCGCTTGCCGCCTGATGTGACGTCCAGGTCGCCGTAGTTCCCGAGTTCGATCGCTTGCTCGTCGCTTACCCGTAGTACACGGACGAGAACGGGATTTTTCATCCCTTCAACGTCCTCGCGGTTCAGTCCGAAGCTTTCAGCGTTTTCGATCAGATCTTGGCGATACTGCGTGCCGCCGCGCGAGTAGTGCTGCTTGAGCCCTTCGCTCCGGTTGTTGCCCTGGATCACTTCGCCGCGCGTATTTGTGACCGGGGCTCCGCCAAAGGCCGTATAGCCTTCGGTGATCTCCTGAAAGTTCGGGGCCTTAGCGATGGAGTCCGCGGCCTGCTTGCTCGCGTCCGTCGTTCGCGATTTGGGCTGGGCCTCCGGTACGAAGTGCATCGGGTTGCGATGGCCGCCCATGTGCGACGGCTGCAGAGTGTCGGCCTCGACCGCTACCCACGTGAATTCCGGTTCCACGCCCTCGGCAAACTTGACCTTGCCGGTGGCTCCGACCGCACCGCTCCGTCCGATTTCCGGCTGCCGTTCGTAGGTTTGTCCGTCGAATGAATAGACGCCCTTCTCACGCCGCTTCGGCCAATCGCTCGACACCTCATCGGGCAGAGCGTCGATAGTCTTCGGTTCGCCTTTCTTTCGAGTCTCGATCTGTCTAGCAATCCATTTTTGCCAGATAGCGGTGTTCGGTGCCGACGCAATCAACCCACGAGCACGTATTCGCCCCCACGCTTCATCGACCGAAGTCGATGTGTCCACAATCTGCTGCACGGCCATCTCAATGGCCTTAACCTGCAACGGGTCGCCTATTACCTGATCCCCTTTTTCCTGACCGTCCTTGATCAGGGGGAACGGGTTTGCTTTTCGGAACGCGGCGAATGAAGGCTCGTTATATGCGCTGTCCGGGACGGGCACGCCACCGGAAACATGAGCACCGCTGCCGCTCGCCGGCCGCTCGTTCCCTTTAGGCTCAAGCTCCGCTCCTTTTGCGATGATCGGGCCGGTCGGCTTCGCGGGCTTGTCGATGCTATCGACATCGGGCTGTTTTGTGTCGATGTTTTGCTCTTTCTTCGACACTTCGGGCTGCGTTTCTACCGGAGTACCGCTAGTTTCGCCTTGAGCCTCAGTATCCGTCTCCAATGGAGCCTCGCCCACAGGTGCGGGCGGTTCCTGAATTGTTTGTGCTTCATTGACCTCCGTGAGTCCTTGTTTTTTGCGGAGTACGATTCCGCCCTTCTCGTTTTTGACCAGGACCTTATCGCCTCGATCCTCGACTTCCTCAAACTTCTGGCCCTTCTTGTCAACGTACACGGTCGGGCCTGCGGGCTGGGCCTCGGCCTGCGTCGCCGGTTGTTCGCCCGCCGCTGCGGCCATTTTGCCGAGTGCCGATTGCACGTCCGCGTCGGCCTGTCCGGGCTGTTCGATGATCGGGCCTTCGGGGACCTTCACGCCTGCCTTTTCCGCGATCGCCTTCGAGGCTTCTACTTGGATCTCCTCAAGCTGCTTCGTGATTGCCTGCAAGTTCCACATCTTCCGCAGAAGCTCTTTTTGCTCCGGCGAAAACTGCTTCTCTTTGCGGGCCGCGGCCTGAATGTCCTTGATCTGGCCTTGCAGAGCCTCGATGCCCTCGCGGGTCTGGTCGTACGTCTGCACCAGCGGCTTGATCTCGTCCGTAATATCGACCGGCGTATCGAAGACGTAAAGCTCGCCATCTTTGTACCGGCGGACGATCACTCCTCGGGCCTGTTCCTGCTCGATCAGTTTCTTTAGGGCGTGTCGGTTCCGGGCGACGTTCAATATCGTCACGCCACCGGACGCCAACGGGGCGGCAATGCCAGCCGTGATCAGGTTGTCGTACAGATCCTTGTCGAATTTTCGTTCGGGATCGTAACTCAGCTTCGCAATGATGTTCGATGCCGTGGTTTGGAATCCCTCCTGGCCGAGTTCTTCGGGGATTTCCTTTGCACCGGCTCGCCACGCTTCGCCCCAAAGCCGCTGCCAGGTCGATACGCCCACACCAGAGTTGAGACGCTTCAGGGCCGAACCGATACCAACCACTTCGGTCAGTCCGAGGGGGGCGTTCAGAAGTCCGGCGATCTGTGCTTCAGCCTCCGAGGCTCCTGCTTGTCGAGCCTCTTTATACGCATCGCCGCCCATTGCCAGCGATGAGAAGACGGCAACACCGACGCGCGGAGCCTTAAAGGCCGCGCCGACGAACCCGCCGCCCATCATGCCGATCGTCGATCCGATGCCTTGTGGCAGTTTTCCGGCGAGAAATTCTTGTTGCAGATCCTTATCGGTCGGCAGGTACGTGTCAAGGAAGCTATCAATACCGTCCGCCAGCTTAAACGTCAGCCGATCCTCAGCCTTCATGTTGCGTAGGGATCGGTCGGCGTCCGTCAGGTCGGTCCATTCCGGCAGAGCGTCTTGCAAAACATCAGCACCGAGAGCGATACCGCGAAGCGTCCCCGACACTAGCGTCGAGACGGCGGACTTCGCCGCGTTGAGATGTGCGTCGCGGTACGTTTTAACGAGATACTCCGGCCACGACATCGCCGCCACTCGGGCCTGTCGGGCTTCCTCCGCCTTTTCCTCCTGCTGCTTAACGGCGTAATAGTTCGTCGCCGATCCGTGACGGCTAATGAGTTGGCGAAGTAGTGTGTCGGATTCCTTTTGGGCTCGGCCCTGCCAATCCGCCCCCTTTCCGGTGAAGATCTTCGGGTCGAACTTTCGCGAGTGGTCGCGGACAAACTCCTCGCCGCGGGCCTTGTCGAGCATTTCTGCTTCTTTCTCGCTTCGCAGTCGGGCCATATCGTCGATCTCGCGTTTAGCCTGGTCCGGCGTTATCCATTTCATCGCCAGCCGGGCATGTGTCGCGGCATTGTCCGAAACGGCCTTGTCCGGGTGCTTACTGAGAGCGTCGAGGTACATTTCGTACGTCTCGCGAGATTTATCAACCTCGTCCTGGAACTTGTTACGCTGAACGGTGAAATCGTTCGGGTTGAGTCCCATGATCTGAAACGCCTTGTCTCGCGTGAGTCCGATCTTTTCGAACTCCCGCATCGCCTCGTCGTTCAGCTCGCCGCCGCCGGCCAGATAGTCGCGCAGTGCGTCCCGTTGTACCTTGTCGAAGTTCTGCTCCAGGCCGCCAAGGTAGTCACGCCACGCGGCCATATCCTCGCCTTCGATAACAAAAGCTCCCTTGAACGGCTCGCGTTTCTGATTCGAATCGCGATCAAAGACGAATCCACCCTTTTTACCTCGCTGGAATTCCGTTATCGCGTTTATCTCGAGTTCGGTGAGCGGCCTCCCCATGATCTCAGGCCCGGCTTGCCGGACCGCCTGCCGAAAAACGGCCTCGCCCCGGTCTTGCCCCTCCTGCACGTCGTAATCGGGGTCCACCTGGGCGATGAACGGCATATTCGTCATTTTGGCGTCGCCATAGAACGAATCGTCCTCGTCGAGAATGCGCACGTCGGTTTCCGTGCCGGGAATCTGCGGCACCTCGCCGCCTGCCATTCGGCCTTCCACGATCGCTTGTCCGGGCTCCACGGTCGTCGTCGTCGGCTGCGATGGGAATTGGGCCTTTTGTAATGCGGCTTCCTTCTCGATGTTGTTCGGGTCGGTCACGGCTGATGCTACCAGCTCCGTTCCCGTCCGGGCGTCCCGCGTGACGACGCCGGGCTTTCCGGCCGTATCGTTCGTCGGTTCGACCTTGCCGCCAAGTAGCGGCGTGAAATCGACCTTGCCCTGCATCAGATCAAATGACGTGATGCCGTTTTGCTGCAATGCCTGCTGAAACTTTTGGGTGTTCGATCGGAGTACGCTGCCGTCGGGTAGCGGAATGTCCGTCTC
>ERZ1066134.527-NODE-527-length-17359-cov-8.517279_pt1 | contig 17359 bp, 16 predicted proteins | sample MGYA00382781_ERZ1066134 | MGnify/ENA primary metagenome ERZ1066134 (study PRJEB33369, sample SAMEA5778364) | biofilm metagenome | biome: Industrial cooling water; feature: Water cooling tower basin; material: Biofilm | place: United Arab Emirates | collected... | reverse complement strand
GCCTAGAATATCGGCTCCGGCCCTGCACTGAGCTAGTGCCATTTTTGCTAATATTTCTAAAGTTTTATCATTTACTATTTTGCCGTTTTCTACTAGGCCATCATGGCCATCGCTGCTATACGGGTCCATGGCCACATCAGTCATTAAACATATTTGTGGGAAATCTGCCTTTATTTTCCTTATTGCTGAGAGATAAAGCCCTTCATCATTGACGCTCTCTGTGGCAAATTTGTCTTTTTTTTCTTCAGAATATTGGGGAAAAAGGCAAAATCCTTGAATACCTAAAGCTATACATTCATTTATTTCTTCTAATAATAAATCGAGTGAAAATCTACTTATCCCCGGCATGGAGGCCACAGGTATTTTTTTATTGTTTCCTTCTGTGATAAATATAGGGAAAATTAAATCATTGACTGTAACAACATTTTCTTGAACCATATTTCGTATGGCTTCCGACTTTCTATTGCGTCTGGGGCGAATGAGCATGAAATAGATATTTAACGGGGGCAAAAATAGGTATTATTAGTGAATTAAGGATTTGTAACTTAATACATAATACATGTTTCTGCACAAAGTTTTGGATTCGTATTCACTCAAAATATTGTCTTTTTTTGTTTTATATACTTTTAGAATAATATCAAAACTTGTTATATTTGCAGCCCCTAAGAGCCCAGGTGGTGAAATTGGTAGACATACTACTTTGAGGTGGTAGCGCTGTAACAGGCATGCGAGTTCGAATCTCGCCTTGGGCACTAACCCCGATAAGGATAACCTTGTCGGGGTTGTGTTTTTTTAGGCCAAATACACAAGGGTCTCGCCATTTTCAAAAACCACTTCCACATGCTCTTTCATGGTAGTTGATAGTGCATAGCCTGTAAAATCAGGGGCTATGGGAAAGGACTTATACCCTCTGTCAACCAGTACTGCAACCTGAATGCGCTTGATTTCTGTTCTTAAAAATGGATGCAAGCTATAGACCAAAGTTCGGCCGGAATTTAACACATCGTCAACCAAAATGATAGATTTGTCTCTCAAGATAGAAGCTTCAACATTTAGTTTAATTTCACTCTGGGTTGGAGAAAATTTGTCTAATTCTACTTTTACCAATGTAACAGACAATTTGGGAGCAATAGATTGTAGCTCTTGAGTAAAAATTTCAGCCAAAGAATAGCCTTTGTCATATATTCCTGCCAACAAAATTTCCTTTTCTTGGTAGTTATTTTCGTATATTTCAAAAGCCAATCGCTTAATGATGAGCTTACTTTGTGTTGCCGATAATATCAGTTGCTTGTCCACAGGATATAATTTTTCGGAATAATATAAAAACTGTTTGAATAGTCAAAAGTAAATTCTATTTTTGCATCCCTTTTTAGAAAAATCGTTTAAAAATCATAAAAATGAAAAACGGCATACACCCAAAATATTCTGAAGTAGTGTTTGAAGATTTAGCTACCGGCTTCAGATTCTTAACCAAATCCACCATGGGCTCGCGCGAGTCTATCAAGTGGGAAGATGGTAACACATATCCATTGGTTAAAATGGAGGTTACTTCAAAATCGCACCCATTCTACACAGGACAAAAAATGTTTGTGGATACAGCAGGACGTATTGACAAATTCAACAAAAAATACGGAAAAAAATAGTATTTTTAAATATAAATATATCAAAAAGGCCTCTTTATGAGGCCTTTTTGTTTTCTTCATTTGCCTAGTGGATTTAGTAAATAATGTGCTCTTAATTAAATAGTCTTTGTAGCTATACCATCATAATTATTGCAATATTTATCTATTCTTCATAGCGTTTTTATAAAAGGGTGATAATACATCCCTCAAAATCAACAGTTTTGTGTAGAATAGGCAAATAAGATATTTACCAATCAATATTTTCTATTAAATATTTCTGCAAGAACCAAAGCCTTTTTTTTGCCGGAATTGGTTTTCAAATCAGCTAAAATAGGATGAACTGCTTTGGATTTTTCCTTAAAGACATCAAATCTCGATTGATTTACAATGTTTTTTACCAATGAGGTGGTATATTCCTTTGTGTTTGTGGTAGCAACCAAGGGCTTTGTAAACTCGTTTTCATAACTTTCGGTAGTTTCTGCCACCTCAAATATAGGATGTTGAAATTCTATGCCCTTGTTAAAAACATCTTCAACTGTAAGCTGTTTTTTATGATGTGAGTGTGCAGTAGATTGTGCTAATGCTTTTTTGCGTGCTTCTTCCTCTTCCTTTTGCTTGGCTTTTATGAACTTATAGGCATAATATGCTATCAAAAGTATTGTGTATATGACTACGTAGTTCAATGTATATGGAGTTTAGTTGATTTTTGAAAGCATTTCTACCACAGCCTCTTCCTTTCCGGTGGCGTTGGCTTCTGCCAATTTACCATTTACAAAAGTGGCTACAAAAGGTAAATTATTTACCCCGGCTATTTTTCTTGCTTCGGGATTTTCTTCTGCATTTACTTCTAAAAATGTTACTCCCGAAAAGCGCTCATCTTCCGACAATCTTCTAAATTTTGGGGCAAATAGCTTGCAAGTACCACACCAGTCGGCATAGTATTTCACCACTACTTTGTCGTTTGTGTTTAAAGCTGAAGAAAATTCGGTGTCAGATGTTGCTGTTACCATAATTATGTAGTTTTTAATGAACACAATAACTCATTTCCGTCAAATTGCGTTCAATTTATTTTAAAGTACTCAAATATTCAACTAAATCGGTCAATTCTTCTTGGGTCATGGCTGCGGCAAAGCTTGGCATGAGCGAGCGTTCATTTTCTGTGTTTTCAGCTATATTTGACTTTGGAATTTTCACCGATTTTCCGCCCTGCATTCTCAACTCTATTTCTCCGGCCGTTTCGCTGCCGATAATGCCCACAAACATGCTCCCATCTTTTAATTTAAGTGTATGCCCTTCAAATCCGTGGCTCACACCTTCATCGGGATAAAGTATGGCTTTATAAAAACCTTCTTTTGATAGTTTTCCGCCTATTTGGGTCAGTTCAGGGCCAAATTTCACGCCTTCTTGCTTGGCCATGTGGCATTGGGTGCAGTTTTTCGAAAACATGGTATGACCCTTTACTGCATCACCTGTGCCGTTTACCAACAAATGTATGGGTGGAAGCGGCTTCCCGCCCTTGGCTGCCGGTTTTGGGATGTATTTTTCTGCTTCTCTTTGAATAGAAGTCCTGTAAACACTAAATAAAATACTACCTGCCGTTGGTTTTAACTCGTCAGGAAATGCAGGATTTTTTACAGCTTCCAATAGTGCGCCTTCACCCATCCAGCTAGAGCCTAGCGCCTTCACAGCCGCTTTGCGCACATCCCACGATTTCCCTGAATTGAAAATGACTTTTTTGGATATTTCCAGTGCTTCATTGTATGGATTCCCCTTCAATGCGGCTAATATGGCTTGCGAAGTAGCATCATTTGCTTTGGCTAGTTTGCTTTCTACAAATTCATTTTCCTTGAAATTGATTAACAAATTCATGGCCGATGCTCCCAACGGTGCTTCAGCATTGTCTATGGCTAGCTGAAGTACTTCTTCTTTTTTATTCTTGAGTTCAAATCGTTCTACCAAATTGAGATAGGCATTAGTGCCACTTACATCTTTTAATGTAGTCTCCAAAGCTTTATTTAATTTTGGATTGCCTTTTAGTCTTTTTCCATCTACATGTTGCAGTGCCAAGGCTGTATATTCCTTTTTCGGACTGTCCATGATTGAAAGCAGTACTTGTTGCTTGCTGTCGTCTTTGTGAAAATCAAAAGCTCGGAAATATCTAAGTGCCTGATTTACAGTATCTGTTTGTTTGATGATTTCGGCCAATAGAGGAATGGCATCTTTGCTTCTTACACGCCAAACAATATCTCTGTTTTTGTCTTCATTCCAGGCGTTGCCTACTTTATTTAACCAAGCCGAGAAAAATCTTTCTGCTTGCAAGTCAGATGCTATGCCGAGTGCTTCAAGATACCAGCGGTCTTTGCCATCGTATTGCATGGCAAGTTCTGCCCATAATCCATCTGCTCCTTGCTCTTTACAAAAACGCAGTGATATGGCTATTTCCCTTCTCACTTCGGGCGATTTATCGTTTATCAACTTGCTTAATAGAGCTACTTGCGGCAATCCAGTTTGTCGCAATGCTTTCACAGAAGCCAGCCTTATGTTTGGATTTGGGTCTTTTAAACCTTCAGTTATGTATTTTTGGGCAATATTTTTGTTTTGCACCAATACCCAAAGTGCTCTGGCTTTGAAAACAGGATTTTCTGAACGCCACATTTTATCCAAAGTTTCTATAGCAGCATCGCCTTGTTTTTTTAGGTTTTCAAATGCTATGTATCGAGTAGAAATGTTGGGGCTTTGGAGAGCCACTATATTCCCTTCTATGGTCTTAAAATTGGGCTTTTTGAAGTCGTATTTAGGCTTTTTGTATGATATTCTATAGATTCTGCCTTGCACGGCATCGCCCGCAGTGCCTCCTCCAACTCCGGGGTCGTACCAGTCGGCTACCATAAGAGAGCCATCGGGCGCTACCGCCACATCCACAGGCCTGTACCATTGGTCTTTGCCTTGGTTTATGTTTGAAATTTCAGCTTTAAAGCCTGCGCCACTTTTCTGAGTGATATATGCCCTCACCACATTGTACAGAGGCTCGGTGTGTATCATTTGGCCTTTGAATTTTTCAGGAAGTAAATCTCCCTCGTAAATAGTGAGCCCGGCAGGCGAACCGGCTCCCGTTACGAGTAAATTAGGGATACTGCCGGGGTCATTTTGGTGCCAATGCCTGTCAGGAATTTCTTTTTCTATGTTTGTGCGGTCTGTGGCCCATGCAGCACCCGTTATTTCGTCTTGGTAGCCATAGTTGCCATATTCCATCACATAGTTTACCCTACACGATTTGTTGCCGTCATCGTCATTGTCTGTTGTCCAGATGTTGCCATACGAATCAAGAGCAGCTTCGTAATTATTTCTGAAATTATGACCCAACACTTCCAAATTGCTTCCGTCAGTATTGCAGCGCAGCACATGGGCTGCCCAAAACGGCCTACCTTTATTGCTGATTTCAAACCCTGATTTGTCAAAAAGTTGATTTCCCTTTTTGTCTTTTATGCCCCCGGCATAGTTCCCTTGGGTGAAATAAAATTTTCCGTCTGGGCCTAAAAACATTCCATGAGTTGAATGATCGCCACCACCACTGTAATCTGTAAACAAAGTATCTTTTTTGTCTGCCACATCATCGCCATCGGTGTCTTCAAGCACTAAAATATTGGGGCTTTTAGAAACGTATACTTTATTGCCTGCTAGCATGATGCCAATAGCAACATTTATATCAGTACCTTGATAAAATACTTTCCTTGAATCAGCCTTGCCATCACCGTTTTTGTCTTCCAGTATCACTATTCTATCGCCTTTCTTCTCTTCCTTTTCAGGTGATACATCGTAGTTGTACGACTCGCAAACCCACACACGGCCTCTGTGGTCTATATCAATGCTAGTGGGGTTGGTTAAAAAAGGTTCTGCTGCAAAAAGCTGTATGCTAAAGCCTTCGGCTGTGGTCATTCCTGTAAGAGCATATTCCGGCTTTCGTGCTCCATAGCTGCTCAAATCTTCAAATTGGCGTTGTTTATAGTCAATTTTAGGTGTACAGGTCGATAGGATTAATGCAAAAAATATCAGCGATGTTATAATTCTCATAGTACAGTTATTGTGCAGCAAAATTAGCACATTACTTATAATCAATTGTAGAAAAAGATGGTTTTTAGTTTTTCAGAAAACAGGCAGGAAACAGAGATGCTTTCCATTAAATCGAATTAAACACAAGAAATATTTTTCATTAAAATATACCCTTACGGTGATAAATAAGATGTAAAAATTTTATTTATACCTTATATGATATAATAATTATATTTTATTTATATTTACGCCCTATTGGGTATAATTTTATTATGAACAGCGTTTCCTCATTTGTCAAATATCAGCGAAAAAGACTCAAATTAACGCAAGAAGAACTGGCCTCAAAAGCCGGGGTGGGCATTCGTTTCATTCGAGAACTGGAACAAGGCAAGGAGACATTACAAATGAATAAAGTTAATTTGGTGTTGGATATGTTCGGATTTACACTATCACCAAGCAAAGTACAGCTTGACCCGTATGATGTATTTTTAAATTATCTAAAAAAAAGTATAAGAATAACCCTTGCTAATCTGATTACGAAAGAGGGCGTTCTCATTGAGGGAGTGCTAGACAAAAAAGAAAACAAAATTTACTCTTGGAAATTTTTACCAAATAAAAACATTATTAAATACCAACAAAAGCCCGATGATGGCTTGATAGAAATAATTTTGCATAGTGATATACAAACCATTGAAGAACAATAGATAATGAAAAAGGGGTGGGTATATAAAAAGGATATTTTGGCAGGAATAGTTTGGGAAGATGAAAACGGTTGCCATTTTCAATATGATGAATTATATCTTCAAAATCCGGTTTATGGGAGTATTAGTAGAACACTTCCGTTGCGCTCAGAAGAATTTTCGGACAAAAATATGTTGCCATTTTTTGACGGACTCATACCAGAGGGTTGGTTGCTGGAAATAGCTGTAGAAAACTGGAAACTCAATTCACGAGACAGAATGATGCTATTGCTTACGCTTTGCAAAGATTGTATTGGAGATATTTCTATAATATAAGATGTGAAAATGAACTGTTTATTGTGCTATAAACCCATAGAAGAGGAAAATGGCTCAGAATATCATTCAAAGTGCGTATATAATACTTTTGGCACAAAAGAAATGCCTGCCATAGATATTAACGCAAGTGACTTGGCTTTTTACGCAAAAAAAATGGTAGGCGCAAATACTACCATAACTGGGGTACAACCAAAATTAAGTCTTTGGCTTGAAAAGAAGAAAAAAAATGTTCGTTTTACAGTAATTGACAATAAGAGCAACTACATTGTAAAACCCCCAAGCGAAACCTACTATTCTTTACCTGAAAACGAGGATTTGTGCATGCATTTAGCTGAAAATTTTGGTATAAAAACAGCAAAACATGCCCTCGTCAGACTTCCAAGCAATGAATTAGCATATATTAGCCAAAGATTTGACAGAGAAAATGAACATAAACTCGCTTGTGAAGATTTATGTCAACTCTCAGAAACATTGACAGAACATAAATATAGAGGGAGCTATGAGAAAACAGGAAAAGTCATAAAGAAATACTCTACACAACCCGGACTGGATGCTTTGCACTTTTTTGAAAGGATAGTATTTAGTTTTGTGACAGGCAATGGAGATATGCACTTGAAAAATTTTTCGATGTTGGAAACAACAAATGGACAATTCTCTTTAAGCCCTGCTTATGATTTAATAAGCACCATGTTAGTCATAAAAAATGAACAGGAGCAAATGGCCTTAACGATAAATGGAAGAAAAAATCAAATTTCCAAAAACGACTTTATTGCTTTTGCTGCCAATCTTTCACTCACAGAAAAACAAGTTGAAAATGTTTTTCGTGTATTTGCACAAAAGCTAGCATCGGCCATTTGGTGGATTGAAAATAGTTTTTTGCCAACGTATCAAAAAGAGATTTTAAAAAATATTATTGCAACTAGAATCTCTTTGCTGATAGACATATAGCAAATTTATATGTTTGGGAAAGAATTTACTTTCCCATATTAAAATTCAAAATGATAACTTAGGCTTTTTATTTCAAAAACTATGAGACTACCAATACATGCCATCTTTTTATCCTTACTTACAACTAATATTTATGCCAATGTGCGCCTACCTCGTCTCATTAGCGATGGAATGGTGCTCCAGCGAGACAAGCCTTTAAAAATATGGGGATGGTCTGAGCCGGGCGAGAAAATATCGGTATCGTTTTATGGAGATATTAAACAAACTGTGGCTTCAAATGAAGGAAAATGGCAAGTAGAACTAGCTGCAAAACCTGCCGGTGGGCCGTTTGAGATGCTCATCAAAGGAAAAAATGAAATAAAAATTTCCAATATTCTACTGGGCGATGTGTGGCTGTGTGGCGGGCAATCAAACATGGACTACACTCTCAATCAGCTTGATTTTTTTGAAAATGAAATTAAAAGCAAAGAATTTGATGAAATACGCCAGTTTAAAGTGGATCGTTTTCGCTCCGATACGCTTTGCAGCGATGTCACATCTAAAGGTTGGCTACCTGCCACTCCTGAAAATTTGGGCGAATTCTCTGCTACAGCCTATTTTTTTGCCAAAGAGATATACTATAAACACAAAATTCCTATTGGCTTAATCGGGAGCAACTGGGGCGGTTCTCCGGCCGAAGTATGGATGGACGAACAAAGTCTTATTGCTTTTCCTGAGATAAAATCAGCTTATCAAGAACTTGAAAGTAGCATCAAAGAACGCGAAAAAAGCATACAGTCGAGAGAGGCTAAAATCCCACAATACATACAAAAGGCAAAAGATATGGATGAGGGCAATGGGAAGTATCAGTCGGTAAAATTTAATTTTAGTAAATGGTCTACCGTTATGCTACCCGAAAAAATAAAAGAAAAGGATGTAATAACTGTAGATGGAACCGTTTGGTTGAGAAAAACGGTGGATATACCGTCTGAATGGCAAGGTAAAGACTTGGTTTTTGAGGCAACTTCTATTGACGATGCAGACGACACTTGGGTAAACGGAGAGTTAATTGGCAGCACCAATCAGCATGATAAAATTCGCCACTACACCATTCCAAGCAAGTTCACAAAATTAGGTAAGTTATTTATAGCTATCAGATTGATAGATTATGGAGGTGACTGTGGAGTGACAGGCAATTTCAGGCTTGGCTATAACAATACTTTCTTTGAATTGGCAGGTAAATGGCATTATAATGTCACCTATAATTTAAATACTTTTTCAGAATACACGCAGCCAGATTGGGGCAGATTTAACAACTGGCGGCCATCAAAATGTTACAATGCGATGATAAACCCTCTGTTGAACTACAGTATCAAAGGAGCGATATGGTACCAAGGGGAGGCTAATGCCTCTCGTGCTTATCAGTATCGAACACTTTTTCCTGCACTGATAAAAAACTGGAGAGAAAAGTTTAATCAAGGCGATTTCCCTTTTTTGTATGTCCAACTTGCCAATTTTTTGAAACCTGACACCATGCCCAAAGACGACCCTTGGCCTGAATTGAGAGAAGCGCAAACTTTTGCACTTAAGGCACTGCCAAACATAGGGATGGCTTTGGCGATAGATTTGGGGGAAATAAACGATATACATCCTAAAAATAAAGCAGATGTAGGTAAACGTTTGGCCTTGCAAGCCTCAAAATTGGTTTACAATGATAAGAAAATCGTAGCCAATGGTCCATACTTTCAATCAGTAAAATTTGAAGGAGAGAGAGCCATTATTACTTTTAAAAATGAAGCCTCAAAATTGGTAGCTCGAAATGGTGAATTGAAGGGTTTTGCGTTGGCAGGGGAGGATAAAAAATACTACTATGCCAAAGGCAAAATTATAGATGCAAACACAGTAGAAATATATTGTGAAAAGGTTTTAAGTCCTTTGTATGTTCGCTATGCATGGGCAAACAACCCTATCGATGCCAATTTGTATAACTCAGCAGGACTACCCGCCTGCCCTTTTAGAACAGATGAGTTTGAAGGTGTGACATATCAAAAGTATAAAATTGATTAAATAATTCATTTAAGTAAAAAACGGAATTTTTTTTAGGAAAAAACTACATTCAGAAAAAAATATGTATTGAATTGCATATATTTAAAGTCTGTTTGGTTTTGAAATATTAAAAATACCACGTACTTGAAAAGGAAGCGTTTCTTTAATTTTAATTTTTTACGTTTTTCTCCCTCGGGTTCGGGTGCATTTCAATTTTTCCATAAGCTCACGGAGTGGGCAAAAGGATTTATTTAGTATTATAATGATTTTTGAGTCGCTCGACTCGTCCTACATATTTATTTTTTATTACTAATCATTATAAATTAATCATTATTTCAAAAATGTTTACAATGCAAGAAACTGTTTCGGCTACAGAAAGAGCCATTCAACTAGAAGATATATACGGAGCACATAATTATCATCCGCTGCCTGTGGTATTGGAGCGAGGAGAAGGTGTTTTTTTGTGGGATGTAGAAGGAAAAAGATATTTTGATTTTCTTTCTGCTTATAGTGCTGTAAATCAAGGGCATTGCCATCCACGCATTATTAACGCCATGATAGAACAAGCCCAAAAGCTCACGCTTACTTCAAGGGCTTTTTATAACAACAAGTTAGGTGAATTTGAAAAGTATATATGCGAACTCTTTGGCTACGACAAAGTGCTGATGATGAATTCGGGAGCAGAAGCCAACGAAACTGCCATAAAACTGGCCAGAAAATGGGGTTATAAAGTAAAAGGTATCCCCACAGACCAAGCGGTGATAGTGGCAGTACAAAGAAACTTTCATGGACGCACTACAGGAATCATTTCTGCATCTACCGACCCAGATTCTAGAAACAATTTTGGTCCATTTATGCCCGGTTATCAAATTATTCCTTACGATAATTTGAATGCAGTGGAAGAAGCCTTAAAAAATCCTAATGTATGTGGTTTTTGGGTTGAACCAATCCAAGGTGAAGCTGGCGTGTATGTGCCTCAGGAAGGCTATCTGAAAGGTGTACAAGAGCTGTGCACCAAATACAATGTAATTTTGATGATGCACGAAATCCAAACGGGTTTTGGCCGCACGGGAAAGCTGCTTGCTTCATATCATGAAGGTGTGCAGCCTGACATGGTAATACTTGGCAAAGCACTTTCTGGAGGCACTATGCCTGTGTCGGCTGTGCTTACCAAAGATGAAATAATGATGGTGATAAAGCCGGGCGAACATGGGTCAACTTTTGGAGGGAATCCACTGGCTTGTGCAGTGGCTCATGCTGCTTTGGAGGTGTTGTTGGACGAAAAATTACCCCAAAATGCAGAAAGATTAGGGCATATTTTTAGAGACAGGCTCAAGGCTACGAAAGCAAAAGCACCTTATATTCAGCATTACAGAGGGAAAGGATTGCTAAATGCCATTATTCTTGATCCGGAGTACAAAAAGGTAAATGCTTGGGATTTGTGTATGAAGTTTGCCGAAAATGGCCTGTTGGCAAAGCCAACACATGGAAATATCATTCGTTTCGCTCCTCCGCTGGTAATAACCGAAGAGCAAATCCATGAATGTGCCGATATTATAGAGAAAAGCATCTTGGAATATGTTTAAAAATAAAAAATCCCTCCGTTCAAGAGGGATTTTTTATTTCTATTAATTTCAATAATAGCTTGTCTAATTATAAGCTACTATTTATTATTATTTTACAGAAGCCATGTAGCTGATAAGGTCTACCACTTTGTTTGAATAGCCCCACTCGTTGTCGTACCAGCTGATTACTTTTACAAACGTGTCACTCAATTGAATACCGGCTTTGGCATCGAAGATAGAAGTGCGTGCATCGCCTAAGAAATCTGTGGAAACCACTTCGTCTTCAGTGTAACCCAATATGCCCTTCAATTCACCTGCAGCAGCTTCTTTCATGGCAGCTTTTATGTCTTCATACGTAGTAGGCTTAGCCAAACGTGCTGTTAAATCTACTACAGAAACATCAGCCGTAGGTACACGAAACGACATACCTGTGAGCTTGCCTTTCAACTCCGGGATAACCAAGCCTACAGCTTTGGCAGCACCGGTAGAAGAAGGAATAATGTTTTGGTACGCACCACGTCCGCCTCTCCAATCTTTAGCAGAAGGACCGTCAACTGTTTTTTGCGTAGCCGTAGCAGCGTGTACGGTAGTCATCAAGCCTTCAAGGATACCGAACTTGTCGTTCAATACTTTTGCCAACGGAGCTAAGCAGTTGGTAGTACAAGAAGCGTTTGAAACTATTTTTTGGTCTTTAGTGTATTTTTTGTTATTCACACCCATTACATAAGTAGGGGTATCGTCTTTGGCAGGCGCAGACATCACCACATATTGGGCTCCGGCTACCAAATGTTTTTCAGCAGAAGCTTTATCTAAAAATAAGCCGGTAGATTCCACCACATATTCAGCACCTACTTCGTTCCACTTCAAGTTGGCCGGGTCTTTTTCGGCTGTCACGCGGATAGATTGACCGTTTACTATCAATTTACCATCTTTTGCTTCAGCAGTACCGTTGAATTTGCCATGAGTAGAGTCATATTTCAACATATACACCATGTAGTCAACATCTATCAAGTCGTTGATACCTACTACTTCAATATTAGGGTTGTTTACAGCAGCACGGAAAACCAAGCGTCCGATACGGCCAAAACCATTAATACCAATTTTTACTTTTGACATTTTTATGATTTAGTTTAGGGGTTAAACAATATGAATATTCACACAAGGATGTAGAGGGCGCAAAAATAAAATAAAATTATGATTTACACAGCCAATTGCATATTTTTGAATATTAACCTTGTGTGAAATTAATGATTACTCATGCTCAAGTTTTAGAATTTTTAAAAGAAAGTCCTGATTTGGCCATCCTAGTGGAAGAGGCTCAAAAAATCCTTCATGAAAATAACCAAAAGAGAATAGATTTTTATAATAAAATTAAAGAATCAGACAAGGCTGAATATGTAAACGGAGAAGCCATATTTCACTCTCCGGTGAAAGCAAGGCATGCCCTAGTCTCTAGTAACCTATCTTATTTAATCAATCACCATATCAAGTCAAAAAATATTGGCGGAAGACTTTATATAGATTCTGTAATGATAGAGCTCACCCGCAACAGCTATGAGCCTGATCTTTGTTTTTTTAGAAAAGAAATTGCAGACAAGTTCAAAGACGACCAAATGTTGTTTCCAGCGCCCGATTTTGTGGTGGAAATACTTTCACCTTCAACTGAAAATATAGACAGAGAAATAAAATACAGAGATTATGCTCAACATGGCGTAAAAGAATACTGGATAATAGACCCTGAGAGGCAAACCATAGAGCAATATCAACTTAAAAATACAGAATACGAACTCCAAGTAAAGCTAAACAAAGGTCTGATAGAATCGAAGGTGATAGAAGGCTTTCAGGCAGATTTAGCTGATATTTTTAAGTGAAATGTTATTGGTTTAGATAATATTAAGTCTTTAAAAATAGAATATTTAGTGTTGGCTTTTTATGTTTCCAATTGAAAAATATATCGACCAAATAAAACTTCTTTGTGAAAAATACAAGGTTAAAAAGCTGTTTATATTCGGTTCGGCTTTGACAAATAACTTTAAAGCAAGTTCAGATATAGATTTTCTTTACGTTATGAAAAAATCAGATCCGATAGATATGGGGAATAATATCTTGGATTTATATATCGATTTGGAGTCTGCTTTAGGTAGAAAAATAGATTTGGTTAGTTACAATTCGATTAGAAATGCTTATTTCAAAGAGTCTGTTGAAAAATCAAAAGTACTAATTTATAATGCATAATAGCAGGAAGTACTTTAAAGACATATTGGTTTGTATTGATGAGATTTATTTGTTTATAGACGGAATCGATACGTTTAAAAAGTTTCAGAATGATATTATAGCCAGAAAAGCAACTGAAAGAAATTTAGAAATAATAGGCGAGTGTTGTAAAAGACTAGCTAAAAGTAATATCATTTTGGAAAAATGCTTCTAAAATTATTGCCTTTAGAAACTTTATTGCACACGAATATGATAAAATTGATGATGAGATTGTGTGGGGTGTTGTCAAAAGGCATTTGCCGTTGCTGGAACAAGAAATTAAAATACTAAACAATTCGTAAATTTCAAGTGAAGTTTAAGCTACCTTTGGAAAAGTAAAGCATATTATTGCTTTACCTAGTGATTAAAAATATAAAATGTCTAAAAAAAAGAACAATAAAGCCGGAGGCCGAGAGCGTAAAGAAGATAAATTCGGGAATCAAGGCAGGCTGATAGCAGAACTTCAAAACTTTCTCGATAAAAACTTTGATGAATCTTTTACCAAAGCCATGTTGGTAAAGATTTTAAAAATTAAAGAAAAAAAGCATATTTCCAGCCTGTTTTCTGCCATCGACACATTGATAAAAAATCAAAAAGTGTCTCTAAACGATGATGGCAGCTTTCAATCGGTATTCAAACCACAAGTTTTGGAAGGAGTGGTTGATTTTGTGAACCCACGAATGGCTTATGTGATTTGTGCCGACAGAGAACAGGATGTAATAGTTCCTGCGGAAAATATAGGCGAGGCTTTGGATGGCGACACGGTTAAAATCATGTTGATTCCATCAAAAAAAGCAAGAGATGATGGCAGAGACACAGGAGAGGTAATTGAGGTGTTAAAAAGAAAAAGGGAGGAATATGTGGGCAAAATACAGATTCAGCGTTCTGTGGCTTTTGTTGTGCCGGATTCAAAAAAAATCCATACAGATTTTTTAGTTGAGCACGATGATATCAACGGTGCTAAAGATGGCGAAAAAGTACTTGTAAAGCTTGCAGGATGGAGCAGAAACGGAAAAAATCCAAGAGGTGTAGTCACTAAAATATTAGGCAAGGCGGGCGATAACAACACAGAAATGCACTCTATCATGGCCGAATTTGGGCTGCCTGTAGAATTTCCTACAGAGGTAGAAAAAGAAGCCGAAGCCATTGAGTGGAGTCTGCCAAGCACCGAATTGGCTAAAAGGCGTGATTTCAGGCCTATTCTCACTTTCACTATCGACCCCGTAGATGCTAAAGACTTTGACGATGCGCTTTCTATTCAAAAACTGGAAAACGGTAATTGGGAAATAGGCGTTCACATTGCAGATGTAAGTCATTACATAAGAGAAGGAACAAAGTTGGAAGAAGAAGCTTTCAAAAGAGCTACTTCGGTATATTTGGTAGATAGGTGCATACCTATGCTTCCCGAAAAGCTTTCAAACGACCTTTGCTCATTAAAGCCAAATGTAGACAGATTGACATTTTCTGCCGTTTTTGAACTAGACGACAATGACAAAATCAAAAAAGAATGGTTTGGACGCACCGTAATCCATTCAGACAGAAGATTCAGCTACGAAGAAGTGCAGGAAATAATAGAAGCAGGCAGTGGGGAACTTTATGACGAAATAAATGTGCTTAATACGTTGGCTAAAAAGTTGAAAGCGGAGCGCTTTAAGCGTGGTGCTATCAATTTTGAAACCGTGGAGGTGAAATTTAAGCTTGATGAAAATGGTGCTCCGCTGGGTGTGTATCCAAAAGTGCGCAAAGATGCCCATAAACTCATTGAAGAATTTATGCTCTTGGCTAATAAGCGTGTGGCTCAGTTTGTGTTTGATTTCAAGGCGGGGAAAGAGAAAAATGTGATGGTTTACCGCACCCACGACCAGCCCGATATAGAAAAACTCAAATCGTTTGCTCTTTTTGCTAAGAAATTTGGCTATAAACTAGAACCGGAAAGCAATAATATCTCCAAAGAACTCAACAGCCTCATGGAAGAGGTGGAAACCAAGCCCGAAGGCAATATGCTGCAAAATCTTGCAGTTAGAGCCATGGCCAAAGCCAAATATACCACCGATCCTATGGGTCATTTTGGTCTGGCTTTTGAGCATTATTCACATTTTACATCGCCCATAAGGCGCTATCCCGATGTGATGGCTCACCGATTACTTCAAAAATATTTGGATGAAAACATAGCCAATATTCAACGAAAAGACTATGAAGATAAGTGCAAGCACTCTTCTGACATGGAAAAAGTGGCTTCAGAAGCCGAAAGAGCTTCTATCAAATACAAACAGGCAGAGTTTATGCTCAAAGTCATAGGCCAGTCGTTCGATGCCATTGTTTCTGGCGTGACAGAGTGGGGCATTTTTGCTGAAATTATAGATACAAAGTGCGAAGGATTGATTCGTTTTCAAGACATGAGCGATGATTTTTATGACTTGGATTTAGCCAATTATAGGGTGATAGGTCGCAAGCGAAACAGAGTAATAACCTTTGGAGATACGATAAAAGTAACTGTGAAGGGTGCTGATTTGGACAAGAGGCAAATAGACTTGGTATTGGCTGAATAATATAAGTGGAAATGCTTTTTAGCCAAGTGGACACCTACAATATTTAATTTTCTTTTTAAAATTTGTTTTTTATTACTTAATTATAGAAATTATAGCTGATTGCTATAAAATTGGGGTCATGTAAAAAATAAATGCTCTATGTAGCCTTGAAGATTATATGAAGAAAATTGCAGCTATTGGCGAAGTTCTCTTTGACAATATTAAGGGAAAAGATGTATTAGGCGGTGCCCCGTTTAACTATATATATCATATCAATAGACTCAGCGAATATTATTCTTTGGGTTTTTATACGGCTGTTATCAGTAAAGTAGGCAACGACCCACGTGGCGAAAAGGTGCGTGAAGAGTTTACAAAAATAGGTCTGCCTCTTAATTTATTACAGATTTCTGATACTTATGAAACAGGTATTGTCAATGTCAATTTAGCTTCCAATGGCAGTGCCAGCTATGATATTTCAGAGCAAGTAGCCTACGACTATATAGATTTTAGCCCCGAAACTAAAGAGTTTATAGCTTCTGATATGGCATTTTTTTATTTCGGAACGCTTTTTCAGCGAAGTTCTCACAATAGAAAAACACTTTTTCGCTGCCTTCCCGAGGAAAATATATTTAAGCAGAAAGTATTTTTTGATATTAACCTGCGAATGAAGTATTACAATTGGGAAATTATTGATAGCAGTTTGTTAGAAGCGGATTATCTTAAAATCAATAATGAAGAACTTAAATTACTCAAAAACACCTATTTCGCTGAAAAAAACCTTCATTATGACCGAGACTTCATAGATTTTTTGATAGAAACCTATGTGCTGGATGCTGTTATTCTCACCAAAGCAGAAAAAGGTGCAGCCATATATTTTGATGAAATGAGCTTTTGGGAAATGGAAGGAAAAATATGCTACAACCTCAAGGACACCATTGGCGCAGGGGATGCTTTTTCGTCTATTTTCACTTTGGGTACTCTTTTGGGCTGGCGTGGAGAGCAGATTTTGCAAAGAGCCATAGACTTTGCTACCGAAATTTGCAAAATTGAAGGTGCCATACCACAAGATATTGCGTGGTATGGGCAGTTTAAAGATTGGTTCTCAAAAGCCTAAATCTACCACTTGTTTTATATCAGGGTCAAGACTATGAGCCACAGGGCAGCTGAGGGCTGTATTTTTCAGTATCACCTGCTGTTCATCATTCAGAGTCATCCCATTGAAATCAAATTTAATGTGTATTTCAGTGATTCTGCGTGGTTTATCTGTGCTCATGACTTTAGAAATATCCATATTCATGCCTTTGAGTTCCCAACCATGACGCTCGGCCACTATGCCCATGGTCGTCATCATG
>ERZ1066134.525-NODE-525-length-17423-cov-6.709811_pt1 | contig 17423 bp, 10 predicted proteins | sample MGYA00382781_ERZ1066134 | MGnify/ENA primary metagenome ERZ1066134 (study PRJEB33369, sample SAMEA5778364) | biofilm metagenome | biome: Industrial cooling water; feature: Water cooling tower basin; material: Biofilm | place: United Arab Emirates | collected... | reverse complement strand
ACCTTCTACCTCCGATTTCCCGTTCTTCGCTGACTCCGCCAAGTAAAGCATTTAACTGTCCCCGTTGCAAGGGTTTGGGGTCAATTAGTTGTAAACCTGGGGCTAATGCGATCGCATACTTTTCAACTAAATACTTTTGCTGTTTTCGATCGTAAAGCACCGCCATCGGAATATTCCGCAAGTAACCATCCAAGACGAAAACTAATGTTTTTACTCCCGACTTTTCTAACTCGCTTTCCAAAGGTTGGATCAACCAATCATACACTTGCTGGGACAATTTTTTCACATCGTTTATTCTATCTGGCTCTCTGAGATATTGCTGCAATTGAGATAGATTACTTTCTACTTCATTTTGGGTGGTTTCGGTTTTAAAGTTGCGAAGATCGCTGTTATTTGGTAATTTCAGTATAATTTCTAAACGATCTGCCAAGATAATCGGATAGATAACGGCGGCTTTGGAGTCGGTTTTATCAATTATTTCGTCAATTTGTTGAACTTTAGCTTGCAAACATGCTTCGCGAAAGAAGTTCTCTAATTCGCTCAGTTGTAGTGCTTCAATTACCCCACGTGCTTGTTTTAAATTTTGTTGGTTGGTGGATTTTGGTTGTAATAATAAATCAACTAATTGTCGATATACGGGTTCGACGTTATCTCGAAAGGAAAACTGCACATCTGGATTCAGAGCGACTAAATCGTTGCGTAAGGATTTGAGGGTATTTACTGCTTCGGTGTAAGAGGCGATCGCTGCTTTCTCTTCTCCTTTAATTTTTAGTAAATGTCCCAATTGCCATTGCCACAAATAAGCAATATCCGTAGCTTTAATCTCTTGGGCTAATACTAAAGCTTGTTGGGTTAATTCAACGGCATGAGCAATATCTTGTGCCTCCATATACAATGCACCCAATGCGCCCAAACCATAAGCTTCTGAACGACTATCCCCAATGCTTTTTGCTTGTCGAATTGCTGCTGCTAAATCTTGGGCAATTTCTTTCCAAGAGGGGACATCTGCGCTGGTGAATTGTTTTAAACATACCACATTATTGGCTAATTTAATTTGGGCATATATTGCCGATTGAGCGGGAGGTATTTTAGTTAATTTTAACTGGATATTTGAGGATAATTTTTGCGCTTCTGACCAATTTTGCAGTTCCAGCAATACGCTTAAATGATTCAGTTGTGCCTGAATTTGTCCGATTGGTGAGGGAGATGTAGCGGCAGCTTGTTCGTAAGATTGTGCTGCTTGTTGATAATAGTTTAAAGCCTCGCCTGAGACGGTTCTTTTGCTACAATGTAATGGTGTAGGTTTTTCTTCGCTGACTGTATCTTCGGGCGATCGCGCTCTGTTTCCTAAAGCTATTTGCGCGTTACCTAAACTGAGTAGAGTAGCAGCTATTTCTGTGGGAGATTGCAATCGTTCAGCAATTTCTCTACTTTGCTGCAAGAAGTTGAGAGACTTATCTAAATCTCCAACTAATTGCAGAATATCGCCAAGACTGCGTAAGGCTGTCGCTTTGATGATATCGGGTTGGTTTTGTAGGTTTTTCTCAACTTGTTCTAAAGTTGTCTTTGCTTGCAGGTAGAAACCTAAAGCTTGTTGCGCTTGGGCGATGTTGATTTGGCTGCGAATTTTGCCAAGTTGATCGTTTATTTGAGTATAAATATGATTAGCTTGTTTCCAAGTTTCTAATGCTGGTTGCGCTTTTCCTAGTTGTAATTGTAAGTTGGCTTGAATGTCTAAAGTTTGGGCTAAAACTTGTTTTGATTCTTGAATGTTGTTTAAGATTTTTAGACTTGCTTCGATGTGAGAGTATGCTGTTTCTAACTGTCCTAGTTGTTGAAAGGCTAGGGAGAGATTGCTGTGTGCGATCGCTTCCCCCACTTGATCTCCTTTAGCCTCGAAACCCGCTGTCGCTTGTTGCAATATTGTTGCTGCTTGGGAAAACTGTCCCGTTTCGTAGAGTTTTCGACCTTGTTCGACTAATGCTTCAGGATTTGAGCCATTTTGGGGTAATTGGGGGAAAGCGGGTAGGGAAGTTAAGGTGCTTGCGATCGCGAAGGCAAGCAAGAAAGCAAGTATAATTTTTAGGCGAGAGTGGCGCTTGAGCTTCCCAAAAACACCTCGCAAAAATTGTTGTATTTTCAGCTTTTTTGTTGCCATTTTCTTTACTATGAGGTAGATGATATTATCGCGATTCAACAGTTTCAGGACAGGATGAAGGAGTTAACAAAAACCGATTGTGCGTGCTATTGGGTCTAGAGGCAATCAACACCATTTGACCTTTCTCGTTAATTATCCAACCAGTAGCTTCTACAATCTCACCTGCTCCCCCGCTCAAGGAGTCACCTGCATCTATGCTTTCTGAGTCGCGCGTCACCCAATCAACCGATACTGTATTATTTGCGCGCAGGAGTTCGTTAGGGGAAGGTGGCAAGCCTCCGCGTCCGGTGACGATAAAAGAATTGCCTCGATTAGCTGGACAACCTTGGGCAATTAATCGCGTCGGATCGACAAAATCGACAGGTAATTCTATTAATCCAGAACTGGGGTCAACATCGGGAGTATTGACCGTGACTGTGCCTTGAAATTCGGGGCTTTCCTGTTGGGAAATCGCGGTAATATCGCTAGTGAACAATTGTCTGGGATCGGCATCTTTGGTATTGAGGAGTAGTTCAATTTCTGCTCTGGTGCGTGCGACTGAGCCAAAAATAGCGTCAGCATTGATGGTAATTTCTCCTCCTTTACCTTCTTGTGCGTTGGCGGTGATGTCGCTGTTTTCTAGGGCAGCTAATATGTCGGTATTGAGGGTGATGTTGCCGCCTTTGACTTCAATGCCCTCTGCGTTGGTGGTGATGGTGCTGTTGTCGCGCAACTGCAAGAATTGCGAACCGATGATGATATCGCCGCCCCTTTCTCCTCCAGTGGCGTTGGTGGTGATGCTGCTGTTGTGCAAGGTGATGGTAGAGGAGCGCAAGTCGATGCTACCGCCACCTGCTTTGGTATTTGCATTCAGAGAACCTTTGTTATAAAGCTCGATAGAGTCAGCAAAAACCCGAAGCGTGCCTGCTTTTCCCACTGCAAGACTGTTGACACTTACCACAGCCCCATCCCGGACGATTAAGCGTCCTGTTTCAATCATCAAATCGTTTCCATCTCCTGTTGAGCCTCGCTGGGCTGAAGTAAACAAGCCGCTAGGAATTTGACCATCGGCAGTCGTACCAATCACTTCGACTGAATCTCTTGCCCGAACTGTTAAAGTTCCCGCCTTACCTTGTCCAAAAGTACCAGCACCTATCTGCGCCCCATCCCGGACAATCAACCGTCCCGTTTCAATCATCAAATCGCCTCCATCTCCTGTTGTGCCTGGAGAGGTTGGAGCGAACAAGGCGCTGGGAGCCTTACCATCCGGAGAAGTGCCAATTACTTCGACAGAATCGGCTGCTTTTACCAAAAGAGTTCCTCCCTTACCAGGCCCTAACGTATCAATGCTTATAAATGCCCCATCTCGGACAATCAACCGTCCCGTTTCAATTATCAAATTGCCCCCATCTCCTGTTGAGCCTTGCTCGGCTGATGCAAACAAGCCACTGCCACGCTTACTATCGGCTGATTCACCAATCACTTCGACCAAATTAACTGCTTTTACCAAAAGGTTTCCCGCCTTACCTTGCCCCAAAGTACTAACGCTTATCTGTGCCCCATCGCGGACAATCAATCTTCCTGTTTCAATAATCAGATCGCCTCCATCTCCTGTCGATCCCACATCGGCTGATGCAAACAAGCCACTGCCATATAAACCATCGGCTAGTTCAATTGAATCCCTTGCTTTTACCGTCAGATTTCCCGCCTTTCCTGGCCCAAAGGTCCCAGTATTTATAAATGCCCCATCTCCAACAGTCAGCCGTCCCGTTTCAACAATTAAATTGCCTCCATCTCCTATTGAGCCTTGATTTGCTGAAGCAAACAAGCCGCTGGAAGCTTTACCATCGGCAGAAGTGCCAATCAGTTCGACGGAATCGGTGGCTTTTATCGTCAGATTTCCCCCATTAGCTTGCCCAAAGGTGCTGGCGCTTACCTGCGCGCCATCCCGAATAGTCAGCCTTGCTGTTTCAATTATCAAATCGCCAGCAATGCCTGTGGCTTTGGGTTGGGTATCAGTTGTCAAGCTTCTGAGAAACTCACCGTCAGCTTTTGTGCCAATCAGTTCCACTGACTCCGAGGCACGTATAATTAGGTTTCCTCCTGAATTGCTGCCCTCAGTCAGGTTCAAAATTGCCGCACCATCGGCAAGCGTCACGCGCCGTCCCTGCACCTGAATACTTCCACCTCCACTGCCACTGGCATCCACTGAAGCTGCATTTGTAAGACTAATATCCTGGAAATTCTGCACTCCTTCATATCCCAATTGCCAACCTGAATTTGTTGGCATAAGAGTAACTAAACTCCCTGGTGCTACACTTCCTAGTTCAATTCGTCCAGAGGAGGCCGTCAAATTTCCCCCGTCCAGGGTCAGGTCACCGCCAACAAGGGCTAAAGTTTGATTGGGTAGTACCCCAAAACCAATCGGCCTATTATCTCTAATAATTACTAATGTGTCTGGGTCGATACTCAAATTATGACCCGCGCCTTGGACAGCGATCGCACCATTTAAGCCAGAGCTATTGCTGCCAAATTGCAAACCAATCGGCACATTAATCGTCAGCAAAGGTGGCGCATTAGTATTAGTAGCACTGAACTCTATCCCATCGGCAAACCTAATGCTACTCGCAGTACTCGCCAAAAAAGAACCGCCAATATTCAATCTGGCATTTGGCCCAAAAATAATCCCATTCGGATTAATTAAAAATAAATTAGCAACACCGTTAGCGCGAATCAATCCATCAATATTAGAAATATTTCCCCCCGTAACGCGGCTGAAAATATTTTGAATCTCTAGCGCATTGTTAAAGAAAGCCTCTGCACCATTAGGAACGGAAAAATCTTTAAAGCTGTGGAACAAATTCGTGCCTGCGGTTGTTCCTCCTTCAATAATGCTAGTATTTCCCTGTTGCATCACGCTGGAATTGACTGGTAGAGTGGCATCCGGGACAATTTGTGCTGTTGTAGCGTTGGAATGCAACAGATAAAAGAGGATACTGCTGTTAAAAAGCCAAAAGCGGAATAGAGGCTGTTTCATGCGGTTAGATACTTACCTGGTTGTGTGCAGATTATCAATATTTCAAATTTATTTATCTAGCCAAGGAAAGATTTTAGCTGAATCTATACTCTATCTTGGGATAGATGCGATCGCTGCGGACGCTGGTGTTGGGGCTGTTTTTCTCGGTTGACATCAGTTTTCTCCGGTTCTGTTTATCTCATGGGTGGAACGGGAGTCTGTTTATGCAGCACCGTGCGATCGCGCGGCGTGCTGGAAGCATATCGCTGCATAAATCACCTTTGCTTAGACCCATTAGATAAATAGACCTTCCCAAAAACTCTTGTGGGGTAGGCAGGAAAGCTTGCCCTCAGCAATAATGAACCTACAAAGGAAACAGGAAGCTTTGAAAACAGCGAGATTACGTGCGATCGCCACCTCACCGAACCATCTTTTTGACAGCGGCATCAGAAACCCGGTTTTTTGAAAAAACCGGGTTTCTGGCGCACTCGTGGAGGCGTTAAACGTACAAAATATAAATATCCCAGTCAGCCTTCGAGCAACGCAGTCATGCTACCAGAAATTACCCCTGGCACTTTGATCGACAATCGGTATCAAATTCAGAAAGTTCTCGGACAGGGAAGCTTCGGACGAACATATTTAGCCTCTGACACCCAGCGTTTTGGCGATGCTTGCGTTTTAAAAGAATTTGTACCTGTAAGCAGAGCGGAATATACAATTAACAAATCCCGCGAATTATTCGAGCGAGAAGCTCGAATATTATACCAGATTAATCATCCTCAAATTCCTAAATTTTTAGCTTGGTTCGCAGCACAAGAACGGTTGTTTCTGGTGCAGCAATATATTAATGGTATAACTTACTCTCAACTATTGTTAGAACGCCAACAGCAAGGTCAGTCGTTTTCTGAAGCGGAAGTTACCCAGTGGTTAAAGGATTTGTTGCCAGTTCTAGACTATCTGCATCATCTCAATATTATTCATCGGGATATTTCTTTAGAAAATATGATGCTAGCTCATAATCAAGCGCAACCTGTGCTAATTGATTTTGGGTTGGTTAAGGAAGCGATCGCCAAAATCGAGTCTACCGATCTCAATGCTCAAAACCATTATGATCAAGCTTCGATTGTGGGAAAATACGGATATGCGCCACCAGAACAAATCCGTCTGGGACACTGCTATCCTTGTAGCGATCTTTACGCACTGGGTGTTTGCGCCCTCGTGCTTCTGACTGGGAAAAGACCAGATTTGTTAGTGGATGAATCCTTAGAATGGCAATGGCATTCTTATATTAATATCGGCGATAATCTGACTCAAATATTAGATAAAATGCTGGCGGAGAAACCTAAAGAGCGATATCAGTCAGCTAAAGAAGTTCTCGAAGCTCTCGCTCCAGTAATTTTACCCCAGAATCCAAGGGCGAATCTGTCACTGAAAAAAGTGTCAATTAATATCGATCTAGCTAAGAAAGAGCGCGAAGTAGCTGAAGTTGTTGAGTCGGATGAGTTTAAACTTTTAGAACAAAGGGCAAATAAGCTGAGGAAAAGGACCGAAATAGATGGTGGTGAGGGGAAAAGAATTGATCGACCTAATCAACCGCAATTAAAAGCAGAAACTCCCAATTTGAATACTGCTTGGTTAGGGCTGGATCTCGATCCCCCCAACCCCCCTTGCCAAGGGGGGCTTAAGAGGGAGCCGAGCAATATTACTCCTGCGCGTCTGGAGCCAGTATTTTTAGATCGTTGTCGGCAAGAATTAAGCCGTTGTATGGGGCCGATGGCTAATTTACTATTGGAAGAAATATTGACTCAATCTCCGCAATTGACTCCTGTGCAATTGGTGGAAGCTTTGGCGGCAGAAATTCCCAACGTAAAAAGAGCGGCAGAGTTTATCAAGAGCATCCAAATCCCTGCCAAAGCTGAGAAAGTTAATATTTCTGGAACGGATATAGGTTTGCGATCTGCGCTTCTAAATCCAAAATTTTTAGAGCATTGTCAGCAAGAACTCAGCCGTTGTGTGGGGCCAATGGCTATGTTTGTATTGGAAGAGACTTTGGCTCAATCTCCGTATTTGACACCCGTGCAATTGGTGGAAGCACTGGCAGCAGAAATTCCGGATGCGAGGCGGGTGGAAGAGTTTAGAAAGCGGATTAAAATTCCCGATCAAGCTTAATCCCGTAGCCAACCGAACCGAGGCAGAGCCTCTAGATCTCGTTCCCAGGTTGAACCTGGGAACGAGTGATGGGAGGTTCCACCTCCCTTCGCTTGGTGCAAGATCTGAGCATATATAAAATCTATCTTTGGATAGATGTGTAAGTTTGTTTAACCCTTATAAAGAGGCTTCTGTATTTTTTTAGGGATTTTTCCCAACACCTGCATAAAGCGATCGCACTTCCACCCATTAGATAAATAGAAGAGTTGGTTGGCTGAAGTTTTGGTACAAACCAACTCGAAAAAACTCACTTGAAAATCAAAGGAGAAATCCCATGTCTAGCGCAATTCTCAATCAGTTTGTCCAAGACATATCACAAGATACAAATCTGCAACAGCAGCTTCAAGAGATAACAGATCGGGAGAGCTTAGTGAATAAGATGGTAGAGCTTGGTAACGAAAAAGGTTACAGTTTTACTCCTAGCGAGGCTGACGAGTGGCTAGAGTCAATGGATAACCAGTCAGGTGCTTCAGGCGAGTTGTCGGAGGAGCAATTAGAGGCTGTTGCAGGGGGCGGATGGTTTGAGGAGGTGATGAAGCAGTATAAAAAGAAGAACTTTAGTCCAAGATAACTTTCTACTCTAAAGTTCCCGAACCAAATACTATATTCGGCACTGTGTTTGCTTTCAGGTGCTTTTGCTATTCATTAGACCTCTTGGGGAATTAGCATAAAACTTTAACAGGTTATTGTCTGGTGTTGGGTTTAATTACCTCAATTCAACCTACTTTCATGCTAATTCTTATAATCGGGCGATCGCTCCTCATCTTCCCTGTGGAGAAAGAGCGATCGCTCTCCAATTTGAGCATAACTTTGCTATTCTCGTTCAACCTGGAAACGAGTTAAGGGAGGTCGAACCTCCCTACTTCTAACCAGGGATTAATTAATCGTTCTTTCATCGCCAAAATCAATGCGATCGCGACTTTTAATTCGATATCGCTCGAATCTCTTAATTGCCATTGCTAAACTCAGCTTCATGCGAGTAAATGCTTCTGCTAAATTTCCTACTTCATCGTTCGATACTTTTTCAAACTCAGCCTCCATATCGCCAGTACTCACCGCTTCCGCAACTTGGGCAATCTTCTTGATCGGTCGAACAATAAAGAGTTTCAGCCAGAGGTTAGTTATGAGTATTGTTACGGCAAAGACTATAGCTACAACTCCCATCACTAAAACAAACGATTGACGCGCATTTTGCAAAACTTGACTCGCTGGAACAGAAACAATCTGAGTGCCGATAACTTCATGTAAAGGCCAGTTAAATCCATTAGTTGTACCATAAATGTCAATCATCTTTTTAGGTGCATCCTCCGGTATGCCGTGACATCTCAAACAACTAGATTCAGTCAGCGATAAGGGACGAGCAATATAGAAAAAATCTTGATTTCCCACCCCACGAAATCCTTGCAATTCTTTGAGAGTTTGATTTTGCCGGAATTGTTCGACAATCGCTGTTTCAAAAGCATCTGCCTTATCTTGAAGATTAGAGGGATTGAGCATGGCAGATTTATAGTAAAATCCTCGATAAAGATCGTCGCTCTTTTGGAGATTTTCAAAGATTTTACGCACTGAATAAGAAGGGATGGTCTGTGCTAAAAACTCATCTGATGTTGACCGGGTAGTCAATTCTGGCGCTACTTCAGTACTTGTGTATTTCCGGATAGAGTTTATCGTTTCGCTCAGCAACAAAGCCTTTGAACTGATTTCATTTTGAGCTTTGTAATTCAAAATGCTAGCCAAAGCTAACCCGCTCAGAATAATTCCCACTATAAACACGAGGGAGAGTAAAAGAGTTAGCTTTTTAGCTAATTTGAAATTGTTGAAATTGAAGAGTTTGTTTAGCATAGGTAAATACAGTTTGTGTAGATAAACAAAGGAAAGGAGTGGTTATAGTTTGGGTTTCTAACTATCTGGTTCGCTCTCTTCTGTTTATCTAATGGGTCTTGCGTGACGTGATTTATGCAGCGAGTGGGTAAAAAAACCGGGCTTCTATGAAAAATCATCGCTTTGGAACGAGAGATCGCACCAAGAAACCCGGTTTCTAGGATCGTCGCGCGTAAGTCATAATAAAATATCTCTTTAGATAGATGTACAATTATATTTACCCCTTTTACCGAGGCTTTTGTATTTTTTTCGGGATTTTTTCCAACACCTGCATAAAGCGATCCAGGTTGCACCCATTAGATAAGTAGAAGAGTTGGTTGACCTCAGATCTTGCACCTACCCGCTTACCCACTAGGGAATCAATTCCCTAGCTAATAGCGAAAGCCCTCCTAAGAAACAAAATCGCCAAACCCTTATGAATACAGGATTACGGGAATTTTTGTTTCTTTCATCCATAACGGGTTGCGATCGCGTAGCGTGCCGGAGGCATATCGCCGCCCGTGGGACGCTCTCAAGAGGACTAAATGCTTGCTATAGATTTCAGTCCATTTCAATGGACTTTCGCTATGAGCCGTGGAATTGATTCCACGGCGGGTGAGTAGGTAGGTGCAAGATGTGAGTTGACTGAAAGTTTTAGTAGAAACCAACTTAAAAAAACGAACTTGAATATCAAAGGATAGATCTAATGTCTAGTGCAACTTTGGATCGGTTTTATCAAGAAGTAGTGTCAGATACTACTTTGCAACAGCGATTTCAATCGGTAAACGACCGAGAAGCTATTGTGAATACAGCAGTCCAGATAGGTCAAGAAAAAGGATACAATTTCACTTCAGAAGAGGTGGAAGATTGGATTAATACCCAAACAAACAGTCCGAGTTCTGGCGAGCTAAAAGATGAGGAATTAGAGACTGTAGCTGGTGGTGGTGATAAGCCAAGAGATGATTTTAAATAATAGTTTGTAGAACTGCGGGAGACAAGGAAAGGATTTTGTCAAAACTTTCTTTGTCTCTATTCAATTTAAGATTTTACTAAAAATCTTAAATTCTCTTCAATTCAATGTCAGCTATGAATTAACAGGAGATAGGAATGTATACTTTTAATCGGCTAAATAATGCTTTTACAGCATTGCTGTATCAGCCATTTACTTTTTCTCTATTTCGTCCTATGTTGGTAGCTTTACAACCAGGAGATTCTTTAATAGCGATCGCAGCTTCCGACTCTAATAAACCTATTGGTTTAGCTCTGGCACAAATTCTACCTCAGAGTAATGATGCTCTAGTATTTTCTATTTTTGTAGAACCAAACTATCGTTCTCAGGGTATTGGCGCAGATCTTTTGGCTTACTTGGAAAAAGAGTTAATTTCCCAAAATTGTACCAGTGCAAAATTGATTTACACCTCCGGTCAACCAACAACGGTTGCGTTGGAACGTATTCTGCAAAAGCGTAATTGGACACCTCCTGCACCACGGATGTTAGTATGCCAATCTACCATAGATAAAATCGTTAATGCTCCCTGGATGGAAAAAACAGAAATACCAGATGCTTACAGCATCTTTCCTTGGGGAGAAATTACTCAATCCGAGCGGCTAGAACTTGAAAAACAGCAAGAAATATATCCTTGGATTCCAAAAACTTTGATTCCTTTTGGGCATGAAGAAAAATTTGAGCCTTTAAACAGTTTGGGTTTGCGTTACCAAGGAGAGGTAGTAGGATGGATGATAACTCATCGCATTGCACCCGACACCATTCGCTACACCTGTGGTTTTCTGAGGCCGGATCTGCAAAAAATGGCACGATTTATTCCTTTACTTGTTAAGGCGATTCAACTGCAAGCGAAAGCTAATATTATCAATTGCAGTTGTGCTGTATCAGTGAAGCGAGATTCTATGGCTAATTTCGTCAAAAAAAGGATGTCTCCCTACTTGACTGCTCTTAAAGAAAGTAGAGAGTCAGTGAAATTATTAATTGAAGGTTAGAGCAGTATTAGACAGGCGATCGCTCTCAACTTAAAGGAGAATTTTGCTGCTATGTTAAAACCGCTCTATATTATGCAGCAATCGTCAGATATGGATAACACTATGCAATTTAGCGTCGGCTTAGTTGTCGTATGCTTAATATTGCTAATTTTGTTGTGGTTAACCGATATCATTAAACGATAATAATATTTCGGCAACGGACATTCATCTGTAATCAACATTTTTGAACTGGAATCAAACAGAAACCCGGTTTTGTGGAAAAACCGTTTTGATGTAGAGACGTTACATGTAACGTCTCTACATCGCTGCCAAGTTAGGCGGCTTTTGGCCCCGTCGTGCGTAAGTCCCAATTTCTTAAAAAGATTCGGATCGGAATCTTAATAAAATACAAATTATGATCTTTGATAAATTGCTAATTCTAGATAGCCAGTTTGCTTGTCTAGTTCTCTTGAAAAGATTAAATCTTTGCTTTCTCCTATAACAATCTCAGCCGTTGTATAAATCAAACAACCATCAACTAAATGCCCTCCCCTAGTTATCCCTTGTGAATCAGAAATAGAAATATGTAAATGAATTCCGTTGACTGAAAGAGTACCAACCAGAGAAACTATCTCGAATTTATCAAGCAAGACGTTACTTTCATTTTGATTGGCGAATCTAATTGTTGCCTGTTGAAGGCTACCAACGGCGGTTAATATAAATCCGGCCTCAATATTGTTGGCGACGACAAAGTTTTTCAGGCTTTTTTTCAAATCTTGTTCTGGCTTCAATCTGAGCGCGAAAGTTTTCATAACTATATGGTAATTACATTTGAGTTGTTGTGAAAGAGCATTTTTTTAACAAACCACAGAGGCACAGAGGACGCAGAGGAAGAGAAGAAAGAGAAAGTTGGGTGAGTAATTATTGTTATATTACTCTAATTGTCGCGCTACTAATCGAGCAAATAAGCCACCTCGACAAACTAATTCTTCAAACGAACCTACCTCGACTAAACGACCCGATTCAATTACATAAATCCGGTCAGCATTGCGAATTGTACTCAGTCGGTGGGCGATAACTACTCTGGTAGCATTTAATTTATCTAAACTTTCAGTCACAATAGCTTGGGTGCGGTTATCCAAAGCGCTGGTAGCTTCATCCATTAGGATAATCTTTGGTTTCACAACCATTGCACGGGCTATTAATAACCGTTGTCGTTGTCCGCCAGAAAGATTCGTACCACCTTCGCTAATAACTGTGTGCATTCCCATCGGCATTTGTTCGATATCAGCAGCTAACCCCGCCATTCGCGCGGCTTCCCATGCTTCTTCTAATGTTACCAACGCGCCACAGGTGATATTGTCAAACATTGAACCAGAGTTAATTCGACCGTTTTGCAACACTACTCCTAATTGGCGTCTTACTGCTTGAACGTCTAATCCTGCTAAATCTTGACCATCGTAATAAATAGTCCCACTTGCAGGGGTTTCAAATCCCAATAACAGGCGAAATACTGTTGATTTCCCGCTTCCTGATGGGCCAACTATGGCGATAAATTCCCCTGGTTCTACATGGATGCTGACATCATTGAGGATTAAAGGGCCATCTTCTCGGTAGCGGAAGATAACGCGATCTAAAACAATTTTACCTGTTAATCGACCGGGATCTGCTTTAGTTGGATCGGATTCGGGCGTACCCTGGACAATCGGTTTTGCTCGCTCCCACAAGGGTACAATTCCTAAGACATCAGTCACAGTATTGCTTAAGTCAGTTACGCCAGAAATAAAAGTGCCAAATGCTGAATTAAACGCTATAAATGTCCCCATATTTAGTCCGCTATCGCCTGTTGATTGCGCCATTTCTATAAACAAAATCGCAAACCAAAATAGCAGGATGGAACTTACTAAAGGCAGCGCTTCGTTAAACACCGAAACGCTGTCATCAATGCGTTTAATATCAGCTTTTAGTTTGATGTGGTGGCTGTATTTTTTCGCCCAAGCTGCAAATGCTCGCCCTTCTGCGGCGGACACTCGCAGCTTTGATACTCCGTTAATTAGTTCTATTGTCAGTCCGTTAATTTCCCCATCCCCTGCTTCCTGCTGTCGTTCTTTGCGGACTAAAAGTGTGCTTGATACCACCGTAACAATAACCGCTATTAGAGTTAATCCCATTCCTACTAAAGCGAGTTGCCAACTGTAAACAAACATCAGCGCTAAATTCAAAAGGGAAAATACCGCACTCAATAATGTGCGTTGCGTTGCTCCGCTAAGTTGACTGCGAATTTGGCTGACTGCCATTAAACGAGTTAGCAAGTCACCTGAAGAGTAGCTACGGAAAAATGCTGGTTTTAATTTTAACAGTCGATCCCAAACCGCAGGCTGTAAGGAACTATCGGCGGCGTTTTCTACTCGCAGTGACAGAATTGCCTGAGCCATGCCAAATGCAGACTTGCCAATGGCTGTAGCAACTAGCACCAATCCAATTTGCCATAATAAGATGCGATCGCTATCAGGAATGGCATCATTTACTAATATCGCCGTCGCTTGCGGCGTCACCATCCCTAACAACGTTCCTAATAATCCCAGTACAATTACCGCGATAATGTTTTTTTCGTAACCTCTCGTTCCAAATCGAAATAGTTCGACGGCGTGATGCACAAATGGCGGTAAAGGTCGATAGAACATGAAACTTTCTGGTGAAAGCGTCTGTGCTACCGCTAGTGTGACTCGCGTTCGAGTTCGCTCTACTGGATCAAATAAAATATAGCGATCGCCTTTTTCTGGTAATAATGCAACGGGTCTTCGATCCTCGCGGGTGTAAGCTAATAAAGCGCCATATTCCCGTTTACACCAATCTCCTACGAGTAAGACGCGACGGGTGCGAAATTGGGATGCGCGCGCGATCGCTTCCAACGGATCTTTCACCCGACTGAGATCCTCCGATTGCGCGGGAGGATATATTGTAATTCCCATCGCTCTACCTACCGCACCAGCAGCAATTAATAGCGGCGTTCCTTGTTCAAATACCTCGGTTTTGCGAGGGTGCAATACTCCCGTTAACTCTCCTAAAGCAGTTGAAGCTATTTGAAGGTTAAGATTTTCCCGGTGTTGAAATCGCCTCCATTGTGCTGCTTTTTCCCGCTCTATTAGTAAGTTTAAGTAATGGAAGCAAAAGTCGTGTAATTGGGCGAGCGGTAATTGGTAATTAGTAATTGGTAATTGGACAGATTGTTGGTTTTGAGTTATCAGTTGCAGTTCAACTTCTTCTTCTGCTTGCAGCCACATTCCGGGTGCGAGGGGAAATATTGGCGAAGTTGGGTCTAACTTTAGTTGTTCGATACCCATCCAAGAGGTTTCGCCTTGTTGTAATTTTACCCAGGTAACGGTTTCTGGATCGGTTTGTAAGGCTTGTCCCTTTTGCAAATACAGGTATTGTTCTCCATCTGTTTGTATTGGGTTATCTGGTGTGGTTAAATTGTGTGCGATGAGGGATTTTCCTAGATGGTGTATCCAAGTTTGTATGAGAGCGATCGCTTCCTCATCACCTACTACCAATCCGTCCAATTCCAGCGCTACTAATTCTGTTTTTTCCAGCGCTACTGCCAGAATACCGCGTTGCTGTTTGGGTGTGGCGCCAAATAATGCTTCGCCTGCATTTACAGTGAATAAATATCGGCGACTTCCTTTTGGTTCTTCGCCTTCAAATAAGGTTGTAAAAACGGCTAAGGAACCAGATTGAACTATCCACACTTTTTGCGGATCGTTCAATAATAGTAGTTCGTTTCCTTTGATTTGATTGGGTTTTTGGATTAGGTTAACCATATAGGAATACCATTTGAGTTGTGAAGAATATTTTTATTGAACCGCAGAGGAAAGATAACCGAGGCAGAGCCTCCCGTTTCCCTTGCGCGCACAACTGTGCCATTCTTTTCATCCTTCTATTGTGCCGAGTTAATAATCTTGGAGTCCTCTTGAGAGGACTTTTGCTATTAGCCAGGGAATTAATTCCCTGGCGGTTGAACGGGCAAGTGAAAGATCTAAATATAGCTTCCTTTCATCCTTCCATTGTGCCGAGTAAGCGAGCGTAAGTTCCTTCTTGTTGGCGTAATTCTTCATGAGTTCCTCGCTGGATAACTTTGCCTCGTTCGAGGACAATAATTTCATCGCAATCGCGAATTGTGCTGAGACGGTGAGCGACTACGATGCAGGTGCAACCTCGTCGTCGCAGGTTTCGATCGATAATTAATTCTGTTTCGGCATCTAGCGCACTGGTTGCTTCATCTAGTACTAAAATTGCCGGATTTCTGACTAAAGCTCTGGCAATTTCTAAGCGTTGGCGCTGTCCTCCACTCATGTTGGTTCCGCCTTCATTTAAGACAGCATCATATCCTCCTGGCATGTTTAAAATTAGGTCGTGAATTGCTGCATCTGTACAAGCTTGTACTAAGTCTATTTCTGGTACAGTTGAATCCCAAAGGGTGAGATTTTCCCGCACTGTTCCAGCGAAGAGAAAGATATCTTGTTCGACCATTGCGACTGAGTTGGCGAGTATGGAGCGGGAATAATGCGATCGCACAACGCCATCAAACAAAATTTCTCCTTCCCAAGCTGCATAAAGTCCGGTGACAAGTTTAGCAACTGTCGATTTCCCAGAACCGCTACCGCCTACAAGCGCTACCCGTTGACCGGGTTTTAAAGTTAAGCTCAACTTGTCAATCAAAGGGGGTTCTAAGCGACTGTAACCAAAGCTAACATTGCGTAATTCAACATAGCCTTCAAGTTGAAATGAGGGTAATTGGTGATTGGTAATTGGTAATTGGTAATTGGTAATTGCCCCTCTGCTCACCTGCTCACCTGCTCCCCTGCTCCCCTGCTCTACTTCCGAGTCAACGGGGTTTTGCAATACGTCATCGAGTCGGTTTAAATCTGCTTCTAATTCTTGTAGGGTACTGCCAAAATTGACGAGGTTATTTACGGGACCAAGAAATTGTTGGGTGAGAGTTTGATAAGCGACGAGCATCCCAATGCTTAAACCACCGTTCATGACTCGAAAGCCACCGATGATTAAGATGGAAGCTGTGGCTAAAGCTGTCAAAAATGTGGGTAATGTTGATAGGATTTGAGTGGGCAATGCCAATTCTTGTTGGGCGTTGAGCATTTTGGCATAGTATCCGGCAAACTTAGAAAATAAGTCAAATTCTAAACCGCTGGCTTTGACGGTTTCAATTGATTGAATTCCACCGACTGCGACTCCACCAACTTTCCCGCTTTCTTGTGCAAGTCTGGTGTTAGCATCGACGCGACTGCGGGATAAAGATTGCAAGGAGAAGAAGTTTAAAGCGGCAAAAGCAATAGCTACGCTTGTCAATACCCAGTCGTAAAGGAACATAATTAAAGCGTAGAAAACCATCATCACCGCATCGATGACTGTAGTGGCAAGTTTTCCCGATAAGATATCTGCAACTTTGTCGTTAAGTTGACTGCGGCTGCTAATTTCTCCGGCGAAGCGTTGGGCATAAAATCCCACTGGTAAGCGTAGAGTGTGCCAGAGAAATTGTCCTGACATGGAAACAGAAAGTTTGAGCAAAAGTCGCCGCAGGTAAAAAAGTCGCAGTTTTGCGAGTAACCCTTGTGCGATCGCTGCAAATAGCATTACCAAAATTAAAGGTCTGAGCCAGTCTGTCCGGTTTTCTACGAGTATTTCATCGATAAAAACTTGGGTAAATGCGGGGACAGCTAGACGGGGGATAGTGAGTAATAGTCCTGCTATCAAACAGAATGCGATCGCTCCCCTAGAACTTTGCAAGCGGGAACCTAAAGTCGAGACAATGCTTTGTTTTTTCCCAACCTTCTTAAACTCCGATCCTGGCTCAAGAATTAGAACAACTCCGGTGTAAGCTTGTCTAAATTCTTCTAAAGAAACTGTCCTTTTACCTGAAGCCGGATCGTTAAGGTAAACCCGATTTTTTCTCAACCCTTCTACTACTAAAAAGTGGTTGAAATTCCAAAAGACAATATAGGGAGGCGCAACTGTTTTTAAGTCTTCAAAAGGCTTTTTAAACCCTTTAGCTTCCATACCATAAAGTCGAGCTGCTTTGAGAACGTTAGAAGCTTTGCTACCATCCCGCGAAACTCCGCACTCCCGTCGCAATTCGGGAAGCGGTTCAATTCTACCGTAGTATCCCAAGATAATTCCTAAAGCAGCCGCACCGCATTCAACTGCTTC
>ERZ1066134.513-NODE-513-length-18058-cov-24.997334_pt1 | contig 18058 bp, 17 predicted proteins | sample MGYA00382781_ERZ1066134 | MGnify/ENA primary metagenome ERZ1066134 (study PRJEB33369, sample SAMEA5778364) | biofilm metagenome | biome: Industrial cooling water; feature: Water cooling tower basin; material: Biofilm | place: United Arab Emirates | collected... | reverse complement strand
AGGCCAGATGAATTTTGGTGCGCGCTGTTTTTTGGATGTTAATGCATACCAATACTTTCTAACCGACCACTTGGGAAATGTGAGGGTTACTTTCAGCACTACACCGGAGGTGTACAGCATCAAAGCCACCATGGAAGATGCTAATGCCACGAGTGAGGAAGCCAAATTTGAGAATGTGGCCGAAACACGGGTAAGCATGAGTGCAGCCAACCAAACGCCCGAAGGCGTGAAAGCCGCAAGGGTAAGCAGCACCGACCCGATAGGCCCACTGGCCATGCTACAGGTAAACAAAGGCGACTCGGTGAAACTGGAAGCGTGGGCGTACTACGAAGGAGACGGCAGCACAGACGGACTCATCAGCGAATCGGCCTTGTTGGCGGCACTTTTTGCCGGATATTCCGGTGCATCAGGCGTTTCTGAAGTGAGTTCACAAACACAAGCGGCCATAGAGAATGGACTAGATTTTCCAAATAACTTGGTTCCTAAAACCAATGAGACCAACGATGATGCGCCCAAGGCGTATATCAACTACATGCTATTCACCGAACAGATGGAATTTGTCACCTCGGGTTTTGTGCAGATCAGCACGGCCGCCCAGTTCTCGCAGGAGTTGGTGGTGATGGAGCCGGTGACCATAGGCCAAAACGGCTTCCTGATGGCCTATGTGAGCAACGAAAGCGACGAACTCAACTACGTACACTTTGATGACTTCACGGTGACGCACACCAAAACGCCTATTGTTCAGGCAGATAATTTTTATCCATTTGGAGGCATTTTTTCGTCGTTCGTGAGGAATTACTCAACACCCCAGAAGTACAAGTTCACCGGAAAGGAGTTACAGGAAGAAATAGGAGTATATGATGTTGGTGCTAGGATGTATGATAAAGATTTAGGGAGATGGTGGCAGATTGATCCATATGCCGGTATTTATGAATCCACCAGTCCTTACACTTACGTTGAAAACAATCCAATTTCAGGGATTGATCCAGATGGCAAATTAGTAGTTTATGTGAATGGGTTCAGACCGGGCGCTTACGGAAAGTGGTTGCTCAATCCGTTCAATCGTGATCCAATTATTGGAGTGCCGCCACCCCATGAATGGCATAACCCTAATTGGCATGACAAGGATCCTTTCAAATACTGGGGCGGGTTTACTCAAGACTGGAATTTTACGAATGATGGAGCTGAAGCTGATTTCTTTGTTGACGGTAGTAACCATGCGTTATCCACGGCTGACCAGAGATTTTCAAAAGGTGAAACAGAAGGACGCATATTGGCAGAAAAGCTCCAGAGCGGTGAGATAACCCTTGAGGATGGAGAACTGATTAAACTAGTAGGTCATAGCATGGGAGCAGCCCATGCCATGGGGATGGCACAGGGACTTATTGCTGGAGGAGTTGACCCGAGTTTGGTAAAAGTGTTTTTGTTTGCTCCCCATCAGCCGAATCAAATCCAGGGAGTGGATGGAGTTGAAGTATTCCAGGTGGGAAGAGATGGAGATGGGGTTTCTTCCGACGGAATTATTCCATCAGCTACCGGATCAGCGCATGCCAGAGTTCCAGGTGCTGATTGGGTAGTGGCTCCAAATCGTCCTGATGAAGAACATGGTGGTCACTATGTCCAGACCTTTACAGCCGCGGAGTTCAAGAAAGCTGCTCCTCGAATCTTCCAATATTTAATAGATCAAGGATACATTCACCCTGACGGGACTTTGGTAAATAATTGATGAAAAAGTTCAAAACCATACTCGGTCTTTTTGCTGCTTGCATTTGTCTTTTTGGATGCGCTCAGGAACGAACCTATTTATCAGACGAAATAAAGGCACTAAACCCATATAAGCGGGGACAGAAATTAACCTTTATGTCTGACTTTGGAGTTGAAAGTATCTTGTTAATAACTAATGTTCAAGATGGACGATTTTCAGAAGGCCTTGGGCAATATCAGAATGAGGGCTTGGAGATCACAGCCTATCGTTCGTCACACACGGTTCGAGACGGCACTGAGGAAATAATATTGACCCTCTTAGCCAAAACAGATAAAGAAAAGGAACAAATTGATTTTAGCATATCACTTAAGGAGGCTGCACTGGTGATGAAGTATGTCAGTCTTGATGACTACAAGAGCCGGGCAAGTATTCCTGTCAGCACGGAGTATGATAGTTACGATGATGTGCTAATCTTTGAAAACCGCCCCAACCGGGAAATGCATGATCGAGCAATAGTTGAGTTCTGGTGGAGTAAATCCGTAGGATATGTGAGGTTAGTCCAGCAGGATGGAACTATCTGGGATTTAAAGTCTATTGAATAAGAATAAGCACAGGTTAAGCGAAAACCCGGCCCACCATACGAGGTGGGTTTTTTTATTCTTCTTCCGGCTTAGTCCACCCGGGATATTTGATCCACATCGGCACATCCACCACTCTCCCGTCGTTGGTAATGAGCGTATCCTTGTACTGCGGCTTGATCTCATACACATCGTACTCCCATCGGTCGCCAAGTTTGATCGTGCGCCACTGCCATAAGGACGTATCATTGCTAAAGCGGGCATACGGGAAAAAGTCCGGCACAGGCTCACCCGGCTTGCGGTTGTAAAGCGGACAGGCGCAGTTGTCAAGGTTGTAATAGCGAGGCTCATAATCCTCATCAGAAAGCTGAATCCACAGGCTGTCCAGAGCCGCAGAATCCACTTGATAACGATAGTCAATCGGTTCTACCTGAGCAAAGGAGATCAGGACGGAGAGTACCAAAGAGATGCAAAGGAAATGCCTCATGCGAAAGCTTTTTTGGCTTTGACGTTTTGCAGCAGGCCATCAAGGGCATAGATAATGTGCTCACGGTCTTTTTCGGGGAGTTGGCTAAGTTCCTGAAACCGTTGGAGCATGTTAGGGTCTTTGAACAGCTGGTCGTCATCGGTCTCACCGAGCAGGTAGCCAACGGTGGTATTGAGCAGGGAAGCGATCTTTTTGGCCACTTCAATGGAGGGGGTCATCTCGTCGCGCTCGTAGCGGCTGATCACCGAAACAGATGTGTTGAGTTTTTTGGCCAGATCCGTTTGTGAGAGCTTATGCTCTTTCCTGAGTGCGGCTATTTTCTTACCAAATGTGTTCATGACATTAACCTTAAACGACTTGAATTCACCTCATTTTCAATGAATAGACAATATTACGAACCTAAAACGATTAAATAAAATAGTATTGGGCTTGTTGAATTTGTTTGATAGGATTAATTTTGACCGCATACGGTTTAAAAATCTTTTTTCATGGACAACCTCAACACCACCAACCCCGACCACATCACCTACGATCACCCGCAATTGGAGATCACCGTATTGGGCGGGATCAGATTGGAAGGCATGGACAGGATGCGCGTCACGCTGAAGGTCCGGTTGCGGGACGAAGAAGCGGACACCCCCAGTTTGAGGCACAATCTGGATTTGTACAACGATGTGCAGACCGAGAAGCTGATCCGGAAACTGGCCGAGCGGCTGGAGATCGGCACCAGCATTGCCTGGTCGGCATTGACCGGACTGACCGAAGCGTTGGAGCAGTACCGGCTGACAGAGATCGAGCGGCAGGTCACCGCACAGGAGCGCACGAAGAAGCTGCTGGCACCCGAAGAAATCAAAGCTGCCCAACGGGAGCTCACCACGCTGAACCTGATGCAGCGCACTTCGGACTACCTGAAACAAACGGGCATAGTGGGGGAAGAAGTGAACGCGCTGATCCTGTGGGTGGTGATGACCAGTCGCAAATGCGCCGATCCCCTGAGTGCGATCAGTCTGGCCAGAAGCGGCATGGGCAAGAGCTACCTGCAGGAACGGGTGGCCGCCTGCATACCCGAGGAAGATATATTGGAAAGCACCCAGATGACCGAGAGCAGTTTTTACCGCTTTGGCAGGGAAGAGCTTCGCAACAAGGTGTTTTTGATCGAAGATTTAGATGGCGCTGAAAGCGTGTTGTATCCGATCCGGGAAATGCAGAGCAAGAAGCGGATCAGCAAGACGGTGGCCATGAAGGACAATCAGGGGAAGATCAAAACGGTGATACTGACCGTGGAAGGTCCGGTAAGCGTGTGTGGCTGCACCACACGGGAAAGCGTCTATGAAGACAATGCCAACCGGAGCATTTTGCTGCATCTGGACAGCAGCAAGGAACAAGACCGGCGGATCATGGACTATCACCGCAGGGTACGGGCAGGTATGATCGAAGGAGAACTGGAAGAAAGGACCCGGGAGCTTATGAAAAACATGCAACGGGTATTGATGCCAGTCAGGATCGTGAACCCGTATGCGATGCACATTGAACTGCCCGAAACGGTGATGAACCCCAGAAGGACGTTACCGCTGTTGCTTGGCTTCATTGAAGCGGTGACCTATTACCATCAATATCAAAGAGAGAAGCAATACGATAACTCCCTCTCCAATGGAGAGGGCCGGGGTGAGGAATATATCAAGACGACACCCGAAGATATCGAGTGGGCATTTAAGCTGATGAAGGACGTACTGTTCAGTAAGAGCGACGAGTTGACCAACGCCTGCCGGACGTTTTACGACTGGTTGCAGACCTGGGCCAAGCATGGCGGGATCAGCAAGTTCCATGCACGGGACATCCGATCCGTTAGAAAAATCCATCCCCGCACACTGACCAGATATCTGGAGGAACTGCGGACGTTCGGACGGCTGGAAGTGACCGGGGGAAAGAAGCAGCGCGTAGGCTTTGAATACGAGCTGACCCGTTGGCAGGCAGACCAGCAGCTTGCAGGCCAGTTGGGCGAGTGGATGGAAGCTACGCTTCAGAAGATCAACAACCCACAGCATCCAAAGAGTAGCAGCAAGACAGGCCGGAAACCGAATGCAAAAGCCGCTAAAGAGGCTTTGCCCATGGAAGCTTCCGTGTAAATAGGACAGTTATCGGACAAGGGCTTACTGTCTAATATTTATCCCTGTCCCTCAATCACTTACCCATTAGGACACTTCAAACCAAAAATACAAGCGGCATGAAAAAACTAATCTTGAAAAACCCCTCGTATCGCTTCTTGGAGCAGAGTTTTGGGGAGTGGCTGGACGTGTTGGGCTATGCGCCCGCCACGGTGTACGGGCTGCCTAGGTGCGTACGCGAGTTTTTGCATTATCTGGAAGGGCAGGGGATAAACAAGATCCAGCAGATCGACACGCCGATCATTACCCAATACTACCGGGAGTTGTCCCAACGGAAGAATGAGCGGCGGGGCGGTGGGCTGAGCAACAACTACCTGAATGTGCATTTGCATGCGTTGGACAAACTGCTGGAATACTTGCGCAAGCAGGCAAGGATACCGATCCCTGTATTGGAGATCAAAAAGGAAACACCCAACCCCCAGCCGATCCAGCCCCTGACCACAGAACAGGTGAAAAGCCTGTATGAAGCCACCGGAGTAAAGGAAGACAAATACCCCGATCTGGCGTTGCGTGACCGGGCGATGCTGGCCGTGTTTTACGATTGTGGCTTGCGCAGGAACGAAGGGGTACGGCTGAACCTGACGGACATCCATTTTGACAACCGGTTGATCCATGTACGTCACGGCAAAGGCAGTCAGCCCCGCTTTGTGCCTTTTGGTAAAGCCACCGCCCGGCATTTGATCAGCTACACCTACGACGCACGGCCGCACCTGATGCGGGACAATGAAGCGGCGTTTTTCATTGGTCCCCGCGGAAGCCGTGCCAATGGCATGGCCCTGAGCAGGCGGTTGAAATTGTTGCAGGAAAGAAGCGATGATCCCGTGCTACAAGGCATGGACATCCATCTGCATGTGCTACGGCACAGCATCGCCACGCACCTGTTGTATGAAGGGATGGATCTGGAGAAAGTGGGGCAGTTCCTTGGCCACCGGTCACTGGACAGCACCCAGATCTATACCCACCTGATGGAGAAAGTGTACGGTCAGACGAACTAAAATGAAAACGATGGAAGCGTTTAAGAATTATCTTAAAAAGCAGGGCTATGCCCGCAGCAGTATCGAATCGTACCTGCGTGTGGTTCTGGTGTTTATTGCGTGGGCAGAGGGCAGGCACATGGAGCCGGAGTACATCACGTATGCCGAGTTGATGGAGTATTTACGCCACCTGAAAAAGCGCCAGCTCAACCAGCGCACGGTGCAGAGTTACCTCATTGCCATTGCCCATTATTTTGAGAGCCTGAAAGAGGCCAGCGTCATCCAGACCAATCCGGTCAGGTACCTGGATATCCGGGTGAAGCAAACCCGAAAGCTGTACCCCGTACTGAAGAAGGAACAACTGGAAAACCTGTACCTGGATTTTGACATCAAAGGCATGCGCAACACCAAACCGAGCGCCCGGGCTTCCGCCATCAGGAACCGGATCGCAGTGGGGTTGATGGTGTATCAGGGGCTGGACGTAAGCGCCTTGTCGAACCTTGAAACAGAAGATGTGCACATACTGAACGGGACGGTTACGATACGGGGGAGCCGAACCAGTGCCAGACGTATATTGGCGCTGCAAGCCCGTCAGATCATTGAGTTGGATCGATACATTAGCCAGACCCGTAAGGAGCTTCAAAACCATTTTGGCCAGCAGGAAAGTAACCTGCTGTTGATCCATGGCTATGCGAAGTACACAGATGCCAACAGACGGCTGCTCCAACGCCTGCGCAAACAAGAACCCGAACTCCTTGATTCCCATCAAATCCGCACCAGTGTGATCACCCACTGGCTGAAACAATACAACCTAAGGGAAGTGCAGTACATGGCCGGGCACAAAAAGGTTTACAGCACGGAGTTGTACCGTCAGAACGACACGGAGAGTTTACAGATGGACATAGACCGTTTCCATCCGCTCAGGTGAGAATTAAAAATCCTTCCGTAAAAAATTCAGTACTACCGAATAAATTAACTTTAAGTGAAATTAGCCATGATGGACATACAGGAAAGAAAATGGGACGTGATGCAAAAGATCATGCATGTGTCCAAGGAGTCCCTGCTGGACAAGATTGATCAGTTGTTGGAGAATGAGATGATTGTGGGATACACGGTAACGGGTGACCCGTTGACCCGGAAGGAATACAACCATCGGTTGCGTGTGGCCGAGCAGCAGCTCAAGTCGGGTCATTACACGACCCAGGAAGAATTGGAAAAAGAATCAGAGAACTGGTAGATGGACAAGCTGAAAATTGTCTGGACCGATCAGGCGAAGCTGGCACTGAAAGCCATTTATGATTATTACAAAGACAAGTCCCCTCAGGGTGCAAGGAATGTAAAATCGGATCTACTTGCAAGCCCGAAACAAATCGTATTTGCACAGCAGTATCAAGTGGATGACATCAATCCAAAGTATCGGAGGATCGTCGTTCGGGACTACAAGGTTTTGTACAGAGAAGACAAAGGGGTCATCCAGGTCATGGACATTGTAAGTACCCGGCAATCACCGGAAATCCTCAAAAACAAGTAGCCCCAAAACCCAGCCCAGACCAACGCTTCTGCACTGCGTAAAACTCCGTGCCCCAAAAGCAGGTAAAGCGGTGTTCGTCAGCAGTTGGCAGCAGAGTACACGCCAGACCTGATCAGTATCCGCCAGTCGGCGGAACCTTCCAGCCCTTCGGGTCTCCGTTACACTCCGAGTCTGTCATGTTCTCTGCTTTGCCTGCCTTTTTCCTCACGGCTGTTCTCTCTGTCCTGAATGGCCGTGCACCCGATGGGTCGCTACGCTTGCACCGCCATCAGCCCAGCCACAGCCCGTGTTATGCTCGCCTGCTGGCTCGGCTCCCGTGCCCATGAAATGATTGATTGGCCTGCGGCAGCTGGGCATGGGACACTGGCGGCCAGTCACCCTCATACCTTCGGGCTTCTTCTGGCCGGGTAGCCTCGCACTCGCAGACGGCTCGCGAGAAAGAGTAGTGCAAAATATTGACAGTTGTGCCACCGATGAAGGTATGGGAATGAGACCCAAAACCGTAGAGGTTCAATGCTCATTCCGCGCTCTGACAGATCAATGCCACTAGTGACTGTAGTGGTTCGCTTGGAGCATCAGCTGAAAGATTGAATGACCGGGAAATCCACCGTATGCCAGATCAATCAGGGAAGGTCATTCAATCTCCCAGCCGATGTTTTTTTCTTCCAGATGCAAGTTATGTTTGTCGACGGCGACATCTGGCGATATCCTGTCTCCAAACCCACTTGACCTTGTCGGAGCAAGGTATACCACAGGACAAAAAAGACAGGGTGGGGAATCTGTGTATACACCATCAAGTAGTTATCTTTGAAACCCCAATGGGCTGTCGAAAACTATCATATAATCAAGAGAGGGGCACTGAAAAAATCAGGTCTTCTAAAAGGGAAGGCCAGATGAATTTTGGTGCGCGCTGTTTTTTGGATGTTAATGCATACCAATACCATTTGAAAGACCATCTGGGAAATACACGGCTGACATTTAGCACGACTCCCGAGAGTTATACCTACACCGCTACGATGGAGACGGAATTGGCGACCTCAGAAGAAGCGCTCTTTCAAAACGTGGCTGAAACTAGAGTGGCTATGGCTTTGGCCAATAGCACAAGCCAAGACTTGGTGCCGGGAGCCAACAAAGCTGCCCGCATAGAAAGCACCGACCCGATAGGGCCGTTGGCCATGCTGCAAGTGAACAAAGGCGACACGGTGAAACTAAGTGCGTATGCCTATTACGAAGGAGACGGCAGCACCGACGGGCTCATCAGCGAATCTGCGTTGTTGGCGGCCTTGCTTTCGGGCTATTCCGGTGCTTCGGGCATTTCAGAGGTGAGTGCGCAGACACAGGCAGCCTTGGAGAGCGGATTGGATTTCCCAAACAACTTGCTTCCTAAAACCAACGAAACCAATGACGATGCTCCGAAAGCTTTTGTAAATTACATGTACTTTGATGTAGATATGAATTTTATAACGTCGGGTTTCAAGCAGATAAGCACAGCGGCGCAATTCCAAAAGGAATTGGTGCAGATGGATCCGCTAGTGATGGAATGGGACGGCTATGTGATGGCGTATGTAAGCAATGAAAGCGATGAACTGAATTATGTCCATTTTGATGATTTCACGATCTACCAAGTCAAGACCCATGTAGTGTATGCTTCGAATTATACACCGTTTGGGATGCAGTTTGGGGAGTTTGAACGTATGGCTTCTGAGCCCGTAAGGTACAAATTTCAAGAGCAGGAGCACGACACCTCCACCGGCTGGATAGCCTTTAAATGGAGGAATTATAATAGGAGGTACAGGAGATTTTTTAATATTGATCCTTTGGCGGAGAAGTATTTGTATAACTCGACGTATGCTTTTTCGGAGAATAATGTAACTGCACATAGGGAGTTAGAAGGGTTGGAGAAATGGTCGATCAAGTCTACTTCTGAAGGAGAAGCAACTAAAAGAGAAAAGATACAGGTTGATAAAACAGATGTTTATACTGATGTGAAGAAGGAACAGCAAGCAGAATACTCCTTTGATGTTGATATGAATGGTAAAATTTCCAATTCAAACGGAGTTGGCATTGCTAGCGCAAAGGTAACTTCAACCTGCACTGATGATAATGGTAATGTTCATACTACAATTCAAATTCTTGGTACTGTGGGAACAGGTGAAAATGCAAGCGCATTTGGACTACAAATTACTACCGAAACACTTCCCGAAAATAATTTTAAGACTGGTACTACCCGTGATGAGATGACATCATCAGAGAACATGATTAGTGGAAATTTATCAGTGCAAGCAGCTTTTTTACCTGGTGAAAGTACAAATTCTGGATCAGTTCAGATGAGCGGGCAAATGCAAGGCGGAGATGTTATGCAAGCTGTTTCTTATGACAAGAAAAATGATTCTAACACTGAAACTAAAACAAAACAGAATTCTTCCCACTTCTACTGGAGTGGAAATATTATAAAACCAGTAGATAAGTCATCTGGCAGAACCTTGATTAATTTTATTAAGTAATGAAAAATAATATATGTATTTGGCTATTGTTACTATCTATTTGTTTGTTATCCTGTAAACAACAGGATTCTCAACTTCCTTTTTCGTTAAGTCGACAAATTGATTCATTAGAGCAAGTAAGTGGCTATTATAAGGAAGTGGCTGATAATTGCACTAAGGATATTCTAATGTTAGACGAAGCGGTCTTAAAATTAGAAGCACTTAGTCTTCGCAGAAAGTATGACAGCCTAGAGTTGCAAAAAAAATTAGCAAATTGTAAGTAGGACAGTGCTTACCAGCGGGTTACATGTACTTTCATGTAGACATGAATTTTATAACGTCAGGTTTTAAGCAGATAAGCACAGCTGCGCAATTCCAAAAGGAATTGGTACAACTAGACTTGCCTGTGATGTTGCAAGATGGCTATGTGATGGCGTATGTGAGCAATGAAAGCGATGAATTGAACTATGTGCATTTTGATGATTTTGCCGTGACACACAGCAAGACGCCTATTGTGCAGGTGGATGATTATTATCCGTTTGGGCTGACTTTTAACTCGTTTACCAGAAGCTACTCAGAACCGCAGAAGTATAAGTACAATGGGAAGGAAGAGCAGGAAGAGTGGGGAGTTATCGATTATGGAGCTAGGATGTATATGGCGGATATTGGGAGATGGGGTGTAGTTGATCCTTTGGCTGAGTACATGCGAAGGCACAGTCCCTATAATTTTTCATTCGACAATCCAATTAATTTTATTGATTTTGATGGAATGATTCCTTGGCCTGTTCGTGAAAAGTTTAACAATTTTTCTAGAAGAGTGGCATCTTGGTTTGGTCCTCGAAATGTTAAGGATGATCCTTATGCATCAAAGAATCATAAAGGCTTGGATATTAATTTTGGATCGAAGTTCGACGATTATGGTGCTCCAGTTTTGTCTACTCATGATGGTGTTGTTCATGATGTAAAAGAATCCACAAGTGGGGATGAAGGTCGGCAAATAGTAATCCGAGCCAAGGATGGGACATTTCAAACAGTTTATATGCATCTAAAATCCATTAAAGTCAAAGTAGGTGATGAGGTTAAGGAAGGACAGGAAATAGGTGAAATTGGGGCATCTGCTAGGGGAAGTGAAAAAGGAACGGCCTCACATTTGCACTATGAGATACATAAGAAAAATTCAGAAGGAGTCATGGTTCCATATAATCCAACAGAAGGAAATGGTGATTCAGAGGAAAATATTGTGGATCCACAGAAGTGGATAAAAAAACCACAAGGAGTTTTAGAAACTTATTCTGCGCCTGAGTGGGCAAAGGAATCAATTATTGGCGCCCATATTTATTTTTTCTTTACAGGGAATGATTCAGGTTTGTCAGATCAAACTAATAATGACCGGAATGGTAGAAGGCTTGATATGAATGGGAGAAAGCCAATGTTTTGGATGGGGGATGAAAAATCGGAATAAGTGTAAATGAGTTAATCATGTTGAGAAATATTATATTTTTATCGATTTTTATTGGAGGTTGTCAGTATCTCCAAACAAACCATTATGACAGGGAAGAGTCATTTGAATTCTTTCTTGAAAGGTTTAGTAGTGATTCTGTTTATCAAATTGATCATGTCAATTTTCCACTTTTTTATGAATATTTGAATGATCTTTATGAAGTCGAAAGTCGCGCAATTTCGAAATCAAATTATATGTTATTGAATTTTCGAGATGATCATTTAGCACGGAAAAGGGAAGCTGATGCTTATGAAATTAAAGTATTAAAATTATCTAAAGAAAAAGTCACATATATCAGATCAGGAATTGACAATGGCATGCTAATAGAGTTTCATTTTGAATTGCATAATGGTGAATGGTACTTATTCAAGATTTTCAATAGATCAACTTAGTGGTAATGCTCCCCGCTAGCGCGCGTTCAATGTCGTTAAGTTAAGGTCATAAACCCGGTAATCAGCGCTACGAGACGTTTGAGGATACGCAGGCCTATGGCTACACCAATGCCGCCTACCCCTCACACAGCAGCGCCGACCTGCTCACGGTCACGTATTATGACCGCTACGATTTCCTGAATGTATCCGGCGAATGGACACCCGCTCCGCAATACGATTATTTTGATGAGGGGCTGGAAGGCGATAGCTACGGCCACTCGTATGCACAACCTGCCACTGAACACACCGCCGTGAAAGGCCAGGTGACCGGCAGCAAAACCCGCAACCTCAAGACAAGCGAATGGATTGGGACGATCACCTACTATGACGACAAATACCGCGTGATACAGACGCTCTCAGACAATGCCCGTGGCGGCTATGACCGGGTGACCAATCTCTATGATTTTGTGGGGCAAGTCTTGCAGACGAAAGTGGTGCACTATGCCACCGACACCACCGATGTGCCACAGGAGATTTTGAGAAGGTTTGTGTATGACCATAGCGGGCGGTTGCTGGCCACTTACCACCAGATAGACGACCAACCCGAAGTGCTGCTAAGTGCCAATGGCTACAACGAACTAAGCCAACTGACAGAGAAAAACCTGCATGCGCATGAAATGGACAAAATGCAGTCTGTAGATTATCAATACAACATCCGTGGATGGCTGACACATATCAATGACAGTGGCCTGACCGATGGTGAAAATGATTTCTTTGGGATGGAATTAGGTTATGACCAAAGTATTTCAGGATTGAATACTACCGGATTGTTCAATGGCAACATCTCAGCCACGAAGTGGAGCGACTTCAATGCAAGCAGTACCAACGGCTATGCCTATGCATACGACAAACTGAACCGACTCAAGAAAGCGGCCATTGGCGGAACAGACACGAATGCCTATAGCGTGCCCGAGTACAATTATGACCTGAATGGCAACATCCTGAACCTGAAGCGTAGAGGAGATACGAATAATCAGTTTATAGATGATCTGAGCTACACGTACACAGGCAATCAATTGTTGAGTGTGGCAGATGCGGCATCTGATACCACCACCTTCCACGACAAAAACACCAGCGGCGATGACTATGCCTATGATCCCAATGGCAACATGATCATGGACAAAAACAAGGACATCACCGCTATCAGTTATAACCACCTGAATCTGCCCGAGAAAGTAGCATTTGGTACGGGAGACAGCCTTTTGTACTTTTATGATGCCGCTGGCATTAAACTACGCCAAGAAGTGTACAAAGCAGGTGAACTAAAAACCAAGCGCGACTATGTAGGCGAGTTCTACTACGAGAACGACACGCTGCGATTTATCAATCATGAAGAAGGCCGTGTGACGGTGGATATAGAAAATGGCATTCTTGACTACCAATACCATTTGAAAGACCACTTGGGAAATACGCGATTGACGTTTAGTACCACGCCGGAGAGTTATACCTACACCGCTACGATGGAGACGGAATTAGCTACTTCAGAAGAAGCGCTCTTTCAAAACGTGGCAGAAACCAGAGTGGCTATGGCATCAGCGAATAGCACACCCACTACAGTAGTTGCAGGGGCGAATAAAGCCGCCCGCATAGAAAGCACCGACCCGATAGGGCCACTCGCCATGCTGCAAGTGAACAAAGGCGACACAGTGAAGCTAAGCGCGTACGCCTATTACGAAGGAGACGGCAGCACCGATGGGCTGATCAGTGAGTCTGCATTGTTGGCGGCCTTGCTTTCGGGCTATTCCGGTGCTTCGGGCATTTCAGAAGTGAGTGCGCAGACACAGGCAGCCTTGGAGAGCGGATTGGATTTCCCGAACAACTTGGTGCCAAAAACCAACGAAACAAACGACGATGCTCCGAAAGCCTATTTAAATTACATGCAGTTTGATGCAGATATGAACCTTGTGACATCCGGTTTTAAGCAGATCACCACCGCCGCGCAGGGCATGAAGGAGTATGTGGAGACCACTCCGCTTACGATAGACCAGAATGGCTATGTGCTGGTGTATGTCTCCAACGAATCGGATGAATTGAACTGGGTGCATTTTGATGATTTTGCCGTGACACACAGCAAGACACCCATTGTGCAGGTGGATGATTATTATCCGTTCGGTTTAACCTTTAACTCGTTTACGAGGAGTTATAGTGAGCCGCAGAGGTATAAGTATAATGGGAAGGAAGAACAGGAAGAGTGGGGTGCGGGAGTGCTTGATTATGGAGCTAGGATGTATATGGCGGATATTGGGAGGTGGGGTGTAGTTGATCCTTTGGCTGAGAAGTTCACTGATTGGTCACCATATAACTATGCCTTGAACAATCCAATCAGGTTTATTGATCCAGATGGTAAAAAGCCTCTACAAGGGGGGAAGCAACAAGACCCTAAGAAAGAGCAAACACCACCTGTCCATGTTCAACGTTTTCGGGCTATGTATCAACAGGGGGTTGAAAATGGTAAAAAATTGATCGAGGTTCGATCTGAATTATATAAGGCTACTGAAAGCCAAGGAGGAATTAGAGGGGATACCCATACTGGTAAAAGCGAGGTAATAAACGAGGTTGTGAAAGAAAATACTGCTGTAACCGAGGATGGTAAGGTAATTGTGAGTTTTGCAAATCACCCCGATTTGAAAGGACAATTAAAAGAAGCATTTGGAGACAAAGTGCAGGATGAAATAAAGGATAAGGTAGGAGAGAAAATACTTGAGAAAGTAATTCCTAGTCTTAAAGGTGTGTCTAGATCAAGTAATTTTGTAGAATTAATGACATCACCTTTGAATGCTGGAATTACAAAAAAAGAAGCAAAGAGGGATGCTCAATTAGCCTATAACAAAGTGCTAATTAATCTAATTCAAGAAGCCCAAAAGGCACAAGAAGCTAAAGAAGAAAAGAAATGAAACGGTTAATGGTTTGTTCATTAGTATCAATAATAGCTTTGAAAATTCATGCTCAGAATGATTTAGAGAAGTTAGTTCTTTCCCTTTCAGATTCGATAAAAGCTAATAAGGGAAATATTTCGACTATTTATCAAATGCGAGCTTCGGCATATTTAGCTCTAGGTCAGTACGAAAATGCAATTAGTGATGCTAATGAACTAATAAAGACAGGTGAAGTTGGAGAATGGTATTATTTGAAGGGTGCTGCGTTAGTAGAATTGGAAAATTACGGTGAAGCAATAAATCAACTTAATTATGCAATTGATTTATCTCCTGATTCTGTCATTTACTATGTTTATCGCGGAATAGCATTAAGGGAATTAGGGGAATTTGAGGATTCAAAAGTAAATTTCATGAAAGCCTTAAATATGTCAGGGTATGAGGAATTGATTTATGTGAATTTGGCAATTCTTTATGAAAAAACGGATGAACAACAACTAGCGAAATCATATTGGGATAAAGCAATCGATCAATTTCCTTGGAGCAGGAATTTTCACAATCGAGGACTTTTTTTTATGGAATACGAGGAATACGAGTTAGCCAAAAATGATTTTGTAATGTCAATAAAATTGGATGCATCAAATACTCAATCGATGATTATGCTTGCTTATGTTTATGCATTACTTGGTAAGTATGAAGATTCAGAAAAACAGTTTTTGCATGGAATTAAAGCTGGAGGAGCAAATGATCCTTATTTGTATTTTTATCGGGCAAAGTCAAGAATTTTGAGTGAGCAGTTAACAAAAGCATGTCAAGATTATAAAAAAGCCCGTAAACTTGGTTTATCAGAATTAATAATTGAGTGTGAATGAAGAATGCTTTCACATTAATTTGCTTTTATCTGGGATCACTGATAATGTGGTTAGTTCTAAGAAAGAGAAGTTTAAAGGATGAGGTTACGGTTTATGAGTTAAATTTTCAATTCTACAGAAATTTTTCTGTTGGCTTAATAGCAATTTGTCTTTTACTGTTTCTAATTTGGTAACATTCATGCTGTCCGACATGTGGTAATGCTTTCAACCGTCACTTTCTTGAAAAAATGGCCAATTTTGCCCTTTACGTAGGGGATTTTTCGGGGTACAGGAGAAGCTTTGCAGTGTAGATCGTTCGTCTCAGCCGCTTATTTGGCTTCCGTGCGCCCTTTGTGCTTTCAATCGTCACTTTTAGGATAAATGGAATGTAGATTTTGTACTGCCGTGTGCATAAAAAAGGGTTTTCGTCACGGCTCCCAACAATATCGATGTACGACTTGTGGAAAGTATCAGAAACGATGCTACTCGTATCAGTCCTATTTGGTCAGTAATCAATCCATTATTCAACACGTGAAGGAGGGCGTGGGTATTCGTAGCATGGCAAGGTTGCTTACCATCGGTCAGTGCACGGTCATTCGAAGAATCAGACGAATAGCTGCGGGCATTTCCAAGCCGCCTATTGCCATAGGCAAGGAATATGAAGTAGATGAGATGTGCACAATAGTTGGCTCCAAGCAAAGGATGGCGTGGATTGTGATCGCTCAAGAAAAAAACAGTGGGCGGGTCATGGATTTTTATGTGGGGGCACGCATGCTACGCACGTTGCGTATGGTGATCAATACGCTACTGCTAGCCCAACCTGTAGCCATTCATACAGATCGGCTTGCGCATTATCAATCCCTTGTTCCGGCTCAAGTGCACCAAAAATATCCGCACGGAACAAACCACGTGGAGCGTTTGAATCTCACCCTTCGCACCCATTTGAAAAGACTTGGCAGACGTACCATCTGTTTTTCAAAACGAACGGATGTGTTGGTGTCCTGTCTGGCCATTTATTTCTGGAGTTGAGTAAAAAAAAATCAGCACTTGATTCATCGTATTTTTGTACCCGTGAAAATCGCCCTCTCCATTCTATACATCTGCTCTTCTGTATGGCTGTATGCCCAATTCACCACAGACGTGAACGCCACGGGCAAGCACAAGTACCTGATGGGGCAGCCCAAGCGCACCAAGGCACAGATAAAAGCACGCAAAGAGCAAATGCAGAACTACTCCACCTATATGGAGACGCAAGCGCAGTACAAGCGGGCGTATGACAGTGCCAAGGTGGTGTATCTGGATTCGGTGTATGTGGCAAGGAATTATCCCATCAGCTACAAGACGGACTCGCTATGGTCTGGTGTGCCGGACACCATGCGGTATGACTATCGGAAAGAGCCGGACTCCATCATCGTATCTAAGAAGGTAATGGCTACAGGCCAAATGAAACCCGAGGCGAGGCGCTACTTGGCCAATCCGCCGCGTAAGCCAACGGCCAATCAGATGAAGGCCAGCATGGAAGACTACAAGAATTACACGAAGATACGGGCTCAGTATGCGAGGGAATACGACAGTACGAAGGTGCTCTATCTGGATTCCATTTACATAGCCAAAAAGGTCAATCCGGAATACAGAACGGATGAGCGTTGGTCGGCTTTGCCCGAGCATGTGCGTTATCCCTACGCGGCGAATGATTCGCTGTATGTGGCAGACAAGACGCTGAACAACGGGCATTTTCCGCCGGAAGCGGCTCATTACTTGGCAGATCCGCCTCCTAACCCTAAGACGATGGTTTTGGATAAAGTGGACAGCTCGGCGTACAGTCCCGAGCAAATGGAGCAGTTCGCTCAGATGTATGCAGGAGACGTACCCATCGGACAGCAGCCGGATGCAGCAGCTGCCTTTGGCGGGGGGCAGCAAAACCCCAACATGCTGGGCGTGGAGACGATCATGTCACAGCTCAACAAGATCGATCCCGATGAATTCGGCAAGCAACAAGCCAAGGACAAGGTGATGAAGAAGAAATACTCCGAGCTACCCGATCAGCGCAACCCGGATGAGGGGGTGAAGCGCAATTCGCTAGAGAATGCGTCGGTGGCCAGTCGGGTGTATTTCGGGGGGAATCTGGCTATCAACTCTACCGATCCGCTCATCATGGATTTTGGGTTGCAAGTGGGCTATTGGATCAAGGTGAAATGGCTGGTGGGCGTAGGCGGCAGTTTTCGGGAGCAATTTGGTGGCCAAGCCACGCTGGTCACGGGTGATTCTTGGGGGTACAGTTATTTCACACGGTATGATTTTCCGAAGGGATTCTTTGCTTATGCGGAGTATGAGCATAAGGTGAACGAGTCGTTGTTTCAGCCGGTGGAAACGCTAGTAGCGCCCGAGTGGCAGGAGGCTTTTTTGGCCGGTGCAGGCAAGGAGTTTAACCCAAAATTGTCATTAGGTATTTTTTCTAATGACCGCCATTAGGATTTTT
>ERZ1066134.512-NODE-512-length-18065-cov-8.864853_pt1 | contig 18065 bp, 11 predicted proteins | sample MGYA00382781_ERZ1066134 | MGnify/ENA primary metagenome ERZ1066134 (study PRJEB33369, sample SAMEA5778364) | biofilm metagenome | biome: Industrial cooling water; feature: Water cooling tower basin; material: Biofilm | place: United Arab Emirates | collected... | reverse complement strand
CCAGTGGTTGTACCATCCAAATCGGGTAGGTTTATTTTAAACACGCCATTTGTATCGGTTACAGTGCCTATAGCAGTGCCCAACCATACCACAGGCGCACCCACTATGGGTACAAATTTCCCTTTCTGTGTTTCTTCCAGCACCACACCTCGTACCATTTTTGATTGAGAAAAAGATAGTTTTGTAATTGCTACTAATAAAAAAACCGTAAAAAGGACTCTATTATATTTTAAATTTATCATAGTCTAGTATGTTATTGACAATCCTGCACCTGCACCCATATCACTATCGTAATGGCTTGATAGGGCTATGTATTTGAAAACTTTATACCTGGCACCGAAAGCATATTCAAAATCACTATTACCCATTGCCCATAATCTCAGACGGGGTGTAATTGGAATATCTTCCCTTTTAAATTGCAAACGTGCATTGCCTGTTTGATCCACTCTTACATCGGCCAGTATAAATAATGGTAACATATATTGAACTCCTATACACAATGCTTGCCTAAAATTTTTGGTATTGGATTGACCAAATAAATTTTCACCTTTATTTCCCTGCGTTCTATATCTCACGTCCCAACCTGTGTAAACAGAAAAAAATTGCTTCTTATCAACAAATCTGCTAAAATGGCTTTCTGATTCATATCCTGACTTATCATTTAATCCTAATCTCCACTCCGTTTGAAGTACCCATCTTTTATTTGCCATAGTAATATCTCCATCACTGCCATTGCTTTCCAAAGCGATATCAGCTGCTAAAAAATACCTTCTATCATCACTAAAAACTTTTTGCATTGCTTTTTTAGGATTTCCAATTTGTGGATTTGCTGGGGTATTTTCATATCGGAGTATTTTACCCATACCACTCATCATGTGGTAAAGAATGTGGCAATGAAAAAACCAATCTCCATATTCTTCAGACGCATGAAATTCAATAGTGTCACGTTCCATTGGCATAACGTCAAGTACAGTTTTGAGTGGTGCATTTTTGCCTTTTCCATTTAAAACTCTGAAAAAATGGCCATGTAAGTGCATGGGATGCCGCATCATGGAATTATTGTAGATAATAATTCGGATATTTTCCCCTCTCTTAATTAATATTTTATCTGTTTCGGAAACCGTTTTGTTGTCAATTGTCCATAGGTAACGGTTCATATTTCCCGTTAATTCAAAATTTAAAGTTCTTGTTGGAACATTCGGAAGTCGGGTATCTTCTGTTGATTGAAGCATTGAATAATTAAGTGTTTTAAGTCTAGCAGCTTCACTATTATGATTTTGGTGTTGGTTATGCTCGTTCATGTTCATATTATCCATTTTCATGTCCATTGGGGGCATATCTGTTTTTTGCAATTCAGGATACATCACTTGATTCATGTCCATTTTTTGTAAACTCATATTCATATCCATTTCCTTCATGTTTCCACCTGTAGTCATCATGTCGTTCATCATTTTCATTCCCCTAAAATATTGGAGACGTGGCATTTCTTTTAATGATTTCTTTTCGCCATTGCCAAGCCAAAGGGAAGTTTTGCCCATTCTATCTTCTGATGTAGCAGTGAATTCATAAGAAAAATTATCTTCTGGAATGGTAACTACTACATCATAGGTTTCCGAAACTCCTACTATTAATCTATCTACTTCTACAGGTTCTACATCTTTTCCATCATTTGCTACAACTGTAATTTTTCCACCTGCATAATTGAGCCAAAAGTATGTAGAGGCACTGCCATTAATTACCCTCAACCTTATTTTTTGGCCAGCCTTGAGCTGAGGTAGCAATTGTTGTGGCTTCCCATTTGTAAGAAAATTATTGTAATAGACATCACTCACATCCATTGAGAGCATCCTTTTCCACTCATTTAAAAACTTTACTCCTAATTTTCCTTGTATCAATGCCTCGCCATAGCTTTGTGTTGCTTTCTTTTTTATAGCATACCAATCATTGGCATATCGCAATGAACGTTCAATCTCATTTGGATTTTCATTGCTCCAATCACTCAACAAAATTTCAACCTCACTATCTACCTTTATTGAATTTTCTATACCTCTTTTGTGAATGATAAATGCACCATATAAACCTATTTGCTCTTGGAGCATGGTATGCGAATGATACCAATATGTACCGTTTTGCTTGATTGGGAATTTGTAAATATGCGTTTCGTGGTGCTTTATGGGTGAAGTAGTCAAATACGGAACTCCATCTTGCTCATTTGGCAAAATGAGACCATGCCAATGAAGTGAAGTTTCGTGGTGCATCATGTTATGTACATGTATTTCAGCTGTATCTCCTTCAGTAAAGTGCAATGTTGGAGCAGGAATTTGTCCATTGATGGCTATTGCTCTCCTTTTTTTTCCTGAATAATTAACGATAGTATCTGCAATTACTAAATCGTACCTTACCTTTTTAGGCTTTACAAAATTTGTATTTGTTTCTGATGAGCTTTCTGTAATAGGGATTATTTTGGGTTCTTCCTCCATTTTAGGCTTAGGAGACATATTATGCCCTTCATGTTGGGCAAATAAATTTGAACCTATTAAGAAAAAGAGAACAATCAATACAATCTTCATTTGCAACATGATTTTGATTTGGTAAAAAGGGCTTTGAAAACTTTAAGCAACAAAGCCCCTATTTTTAATAATTGATTAATGACAAGCTTTGCCATGCTTTTTCAGTTTATAATAATTGTAAGGTAATGGAACCACAAAACCCGCTATCATTGAAATGGCTAAAGCTATCCAATAAAACGGTTCGCTTGTTGATATTTGTCCACCTGTAAGCATAAAATCTGTTGCATTTTCTGCCAACTCCATCGCCAGCATAGAAAGGAAAGACATGCCAAAGGCTGTTTTGAAGGCCATGCTCCAGTCGAAACCTTCTTTTATTTTCAAAATGGCGGTTTCGAGCATTACTGAGGTAGTAAGTCCGGCTGCCATTGCCAGTACCATCATCAAAAACATATTCATGTGATGATGATAGGTTTGCAGATATATAATCATCCCGAAGTCTCCGATGGAACAACCAATTAAACAGTTTAGGGTATTAGCACCGGCTCTTTTCCAAGTACTGGTATCGTTCCAAAACTGTTCTGCTTTTGTTGCCCCATTTTCTATTATTTTGTATTTAGGGTAATTTTCAAATGCTCTGTTAAGTGCTGCAATAGAAATATGTTGGTTCATTTTTACTTCCACTTTTTTCTTGCCCTGCACTTTTGCATCTTCTACTTGTGCCAAATTCGATAGAAGGTTTTCTACTTTTGCTACACAACTGTCGCATGTAACACCTTGAATTTCATAAGTATGTACCATTTTTTTAAGTGTTTTAATGTTAGTCTAAAATATTGATACAAATTTCGTTTATGTCTTTCAAATGAGTTTTACAGCTTGTTTGAATAGATTTACAATATTTTTGGGTTCAAATATTCGCTTCTGTCCTTTTTTGTTCTTTTAGTTTTTTGTAATAGGCCGGAGAGAACCCTGTCACTTTCTTAAATTGATTTGATAGTGCTTGTACACTGCTGTAGTGCAACACATCGGCTATCTCGCTCAATGATAGTTCGTCATACATTATCAATTCTTTTATTTTTTCTATTTTCTTATTGATAATGTACTTTTCTATGGTGATATTTTCGGTGGTGGAAAAAAGATTGCTTAAGTAGCTGTAATCCATAGCCAATTCATTCGATAAAAATTGAGAGAAATTCACTCGCAATTCATTATTTTTCTCTTGTATCAATTCATTGATGAGTCCTTTTATTTTCTCTATGATTCTAGACTTTTTTGAGTCTATCAATGAAAAACCATACTTATTTAAGTCTTGATCTAATTTTTGTTTCTTAGCATTATCAAGACTTTGATTCAGTTCAACTTCTCCCATTTCCACTTTTTTATAATCAATATTGTTTTCTCTTAAGGTGTTTTCCACTACCATTATGCACCTCGAGCAAACCATGTTTTTGATATATAAAATCGAATTTTCCATAGATTAATTTTATAAATGTTGCTGCTACCGTTTTGGCAACAGCAACATATTTAGAAATACAAAAAATTATTTTCCCCTTTCATATCTGCAACAGCCGGGCAGCTTTTTATAAGCTTTGTCATCGGCTTTTACTTGCTCTGTATCGTATCCCGCTGCGGCTATGGCTTTGTGGATCGCCTCAGAGCCTACAAGATGTATGTCGAAAGTCACCGTAGCCATTTTGGTGTCTACGTTCCACTCTCCTTTTTTTACGCCATCTATTTTCAAGGCTTTTTCTATGCGTGCTTTGCACATCTCGCAGTTGCCCGACACTTTAAATGTGATGGTTTCATCGTGTTTTGCTGCGTTTGCAATCAGTGCGATAGTCGATACTATGGCTAAGGCCAATACTTTAATTGTTTTCATGATTTTTATAAAAGTCTCATATAGTAAATCCTGCTTTGGAGGAGACCAGCTTCCAAAGTGGATGTGTATTGTAAATATTTTTTACAATGTTTTAAGTAGATACTTATGGATTAGATAAATGTATCCTTAGGCTAATGAAAAGCAAAGGAATAGAAGCCACTCAGAAAAGAAGCCCTCTGGGACTGGATAGAAAGAAGAAATCAGATAATATATGAGCAGAAAAAAGTAATGACTGGTTTATTCCACCTCGGAATGTCGTCATTATCGGAATAATGGTTTACAACCAGATTATTCAAAAAGTCAAATGAATGAAATTGGGGAAATAAGTTGAATAGAATTGACGAAAAAGCCGGAAAGTCAACAGAATAACTTGCTGATTGTTGGTGATCTTTGTCTATTTTAAAACTGGCTTGAATATCTTTACAGCATCCTTCCATGCGTTTTCCGCCACACTTACTGCAAGATTTTACCTGTTGGCTCGTCAATTTTACAGAAACCAATTCACCCGCACAGTAATGCTTACTGAAACCTACCCCAGTGCTAAAAGCTATGTAGGTGAGAAGTAGCGATATGGAAAGTACTTTTTTCAGTTTTTCAAAATTTTATTATACAAATTTACTGAAGTATACGAACTTAAGTTTATAAAATTATATGAAAAAGTTATAAAATTTTTGGGTAATGTGTCACAAGCCATTTTGACAACATTACATTTTTAAACAGTCAGAGAAATAAATAAAGTTGATTATATTGTGGGCTGAAATTTGAATGTCCGTTTCAGCAAGCTTTTGCAATCAACAATAGCATTAAAAACAACCACTTTTCAGAAAATATTCAGTATCAATATTTTATATTGTTTCATTTAAAATAATGCGTTTTTTAAAATTCTTATACATTTTTTTGATAGCTGCACTTGTGCAAACTACGCTTTTAGCACAAACTGAGCTTTTTCAAGACGAGGCCAATTTTATAAAAGATATTAAATCTATTGCAGCTCCAACCAAAAATTCGGCTTTGATTCGTAATATAGAAAAATTCGAGTCTACCTACTGGAATCACCAATTGATGGACAATATCAACAAAAATAAGGTAGCTCAAATTTCTGCTGCATTGGTTAAAAAGGGCTATCCATACAATCCCATGGGCTTCACATTTTTAAACAGCTTGGGCAAGGCACTGGAAAGCGAAGAAATCTCGGGCGAGAAATTGCAACACTATTTTGAGACTTTGACTAAAACGATTGAATATCAAGATGTAAATACATTGAACAATTTTTTTAGAATCAGCAATTTGCTTTTCGCTAAAAGGCAGCTTTTTTACACCATAAATAATGCTGTAAAAGCCGATTCGGGCAGGTTTGATTTCGATTATTTGGGTTTTAGCTTAGATTCCCCTCCTGCTGTTGCAGATACAGTGCCTGCTGCACAAACCGAACCCTCATTGGTGGAGGAACAAGCGCCCGTTGAAAACAATATTTTTAATTCAGGAGCCAGTTTCTCGGCCGATGGTCCGGTTGTGAGGTTTTACAACACCAATCTTTTGCTGCAAAGCCGCTTCGATACATTGGTTGTAAGAAATACCACTGGCGCGCTCCAACTGACTAATGGGCAGTTTATTGGCGACAATGGAAGCATTGACTGGTCATCGGTGGGCAGCGATATGAGTACAGCCACTGCCACATTTGGCTCATATATGCTAAACACGGCAGACAATTCTTTTTTGATTGAAAACGTCACTTTTGCAAACCCCGATAAACTGGAAAATCCCATTACAGGCAATTTGGAATATAAAATTCCTCCTTCAAGAAGTATAGCTGCCACCAATCACCCCCGCTTTACATCGCTTACAAACGATGTGGTTCTGAAATCTCTTTCAAAAAATATAAACTATGTAGGTGCATTTTCATTGATTGGAAGAAAGTTTTCAAGTGTTTGTGTAGACGAAAAACCTTCTACTTTGGTCTACAACGATGGGAAAAACTCTTTTCAAGTGGTTTCAAACGCTTTTATATTCAAAGATTCTGCCATCACGGCTTCTCCAGCGGAAATAGCAATATTCATAGGCAGCGATTCTATATTGCACCCGGGCGTATCTTTTTCTTATGAGCCGGTAGGTGGAATTGTGAAGTTTAAAAAAGAAAGAGGCCCATTCAAAGCCACGCCTTTTAGAGACACTTATCATGGCTACGAACTTTATGTAGACCAACTGGATTGGAATTTGAAATCGGACAGTATCAACTTAAATATCAATGCTGCCAAGCGCCAAATTCCGGCCATGTTTAAGTCTACCAACTATTTTAACGAACGAGATTTTCACAATCTCTTGGGTGTAGGTACCGTACATCCTCTAAAAGTGCTCTCGGCTTACCAAAAGAAAACCCAAGCAGAAGCTATTTATCTCGAAGAAGTAGTAGATAAAATGAAGCTCAAAAAGCCCACTTTTACAGGACAAATGAACGATTTAGACAGGAAAGGCTTTGTGAACTTCGACCCTGTAAGTGGTAGAATAGACCTTTTGCCTAAAGGAAGGCATTATTTGGAAGCGTTTGCAGGAAAAGAAGACTATGATAATCTTTACATTCCCTCTCTTAGTCCTGAGCTGCCCAACGCTACCATTAAACTAGGCCCTGACAACGTGCTTTTGGTGCGTGGGGTGCAGCGTTTCTTCCTCAGCGATTCTTCTAATGTATTTGCTATTCCCGATAGTGGAATTGTGAAAATATTTCAAAACCGAGACATATATTTTAGTGGGACAATGATTGCGGGAATATTTTTATTTAAAGGTAAAAATTTCCAAATCCACTACGAAGATTTTGAGGCCACACTCACACAAATAGATACGCTCAAGTTTTTGAAAGCTAAAAAGAAAGCCAAAAACAACACCTCAGAAAAACAATTTATGGATAATAACTTGGTGTATTCATCAGGCACTTTGTTTATAAACGACCCAAAAAACAAGTCAGGGAAAAAAGTATATCCCGAATACCCCATGTTCGATGCCAGCACGGGAGCGTATGTATACTTTACGGGAAAAGAAATATTGGGCGGTGCCTACGATCGCAGGCTGTATTTCAAAATTCCGCCATTTAAGACCGATAGTGTGAAGACTGTAGACCGCAAAAACATAAAATTTCAAGGGAAATTTCATTCCGGAAATTTACTTCCCGAGTTTGACGAAGAACTAAAAGTAATGCCCGATAATTCATTGGGTTTTATCCATAAAGTGCCAAAGGAAGGCTATGATATTTATGGAGGTAAGGCCAAATTTTTTGGAACATTAAAAATGAATAATCTTGGCTTGCGTGGCGAAGGGCAAATCAAATACCAATCTTCGGTTTTTTACTCCAACGAATTTGTTTTTTACCAAGACTCCATCGTAGCGCAAGGTGCGCAAGCTAAAATCAAAGAAAGAGCAGATTCAGGAAGCTATGCCCCCGATGTCGACATAGCCGACTACGAAATGAAATATGTGGCTTTGAAAGATTCAATGCACATCATCAACATCAATTTTCCCTTTCAATTGTATAAAAAACAGGTGCAATTGGAGGGTGGATTGTCCATTACACCCAAAGGAGTGTCGGGCGAAGGTTTGCTGGAGATTAAAAATGAGCGTGTAATTGCTCCACAGATTGAGTTTAACCAGCGAACAGTAGTGGCGCGCCATGCAGTGCTCAACAGCAAGCTTCCCGGATATGACAAAAACAGCCTTGAAGTAAACAATGTGAAAATATCATTTGAGCTGAAAGAGAACAAAGCACTTATAAATCCCGAAGTGAAGGGTGTGGCCGGAATTTCATTTCCATTGTGCTCCTATGCCACATCTATAGAAAATGCTACTTGGGATTTGTCGAAAAAAACGGTGTATATGAATGCCGAAAATCCTGCCGACATTAGAAATTCAATATTTGTGTCCACCAACCCACAGCACGATTCGCTCATGTTCAATGCCACGGCAGCTGTGTATGACATCAATAAAAAACTCCTCAAAATAGATGGTGTTCCGTTTATAAAAGCTTCCGACTCAAAAATTATACCCGACAGTAACAAGGTGTTGATAATAGAAGACGGCCAAATGAGGCCCTTCAAAAAGGCAAAACTCATTATCGATACTTTAAATGGCTATCATTTTCTAGTAAAAGGTAAAATAGAGATCGAATCGCGATACAAATTTAGTGGAAATGCCGTGTATAGATATGCCAACGCCAAAGGCGATACATTTTCTATCCCATTTGCCCATTTCTACACCGAAGAACAAGTATTAAACAAAAAAGAAACAGCCAGATATACCGCTTCGCAAGGGCTCATCACCGAACAAGACAAGTTTTACATAGCCCCCAAAGTATTTTACAAAGGCAAAGTGAAATTGGTGGCCACCAAGAAATCGCTTGAGTTTGAGGGTTTTGTAAAAATGGATGTCCACAACAAGGAGCTTAGCACTGATTGGTTGCCTTACAACCACGATGGAACCACAGCCGAGTTTGTTTTACAGCTAAATGCCATTGATGTGCCCGGAAAAAATAAAAAGCCTGTGGTGCAAAACATATCAGAAGCAGGGTCGGAAGACACCACTGCTTCGGCCAGTGATGAGCCTTATGTGCCTCAAAAACTTTATAGTGGATTTTTTAATGAATCGGGGTCGTTTGATTTATACAGTACGCTCGTTTCTCATAGAAAAAACGAAGATGATTTGGAGATTTTCTCTGCCACAGGCGAGTTGAGATACGATAAGGTGAACAATGCCTTTGTGGTAGGTGATGCCAAACGACTCGATGGGAAAACATTGGCGGGAAATAAATATATATATAATGATAGTTTGCAAGCTCTCGATTGCCAAGGCACTTTCTCGCTTGTGAAACCTGAACAAAACTTTGTGATGCATGTGAGCGGAGAAGCACGTGAAAAATTGGGTAAGCACAAATACACGCTCGATGCAATGGTATCCATCAAGCCTACTATGCCTGCCAAAGCACTTGAAATTGCAGGGAAAAAGATAGCTGAGTCATACACTGAACAAATCATGTTGCGCAACGATACGCTAACCAAAGAAGGTACGGAAGCTTTGATGCTAAAACTGGCTCAGTTGGGTGGCGACAAAGTGGCACAGCAATACCAAAAGCACACAGAAGATTTGCTCGATTATAAGCCATTGTATAAGTTTTTACCTAAGCTCACAGAGGGAATAGCATTTGAAAAAATAAATTTTGAATGGTCAAACGAGCACAAAGCATGGTATAGCAAGGGCAAACTGAAACTGTCAAACATTTTAAATATTGATATTAACACGAAAGTAGAAGGCTTTGCCGAAATTAAAAGAAACGAGCTGGGCGATGTGGTTACTATTCTCATTAGGCCACACCCCGACCAGTGGTTTTATATCAACTACCAACCCGGTAGATTGGGGCTATTGTCAAGCGAATCGGATTTCAATGCAGCTATTAGTGCCAAAAGTAAGGGTGAGACAGGTACACCCAATGTCTATACTTTTGTGGTGGCCGATGAAGCTGAAGAAGCCCTTTTTCTTAAAGATTTTTATAAAAATTATTTAGGAAAGCAATTTGACGAAATTGAGGAATTTCAGCAGCGCAGGAAGCAAGAAGACGCGAAACCTCAAAACATAGAGCAGGAAGACAGCAATCCTGAACCTGTTGAAATGGCTGTGCCTGCCAAGAAAAAGAAAAAATCAAAAAAAGCCGACATCACAGCCGATGATATGCCTGTAGAAGAAACACCCGTAGCAGAGCCTGCACAAGAAGTGGAAGAAGCTCCTAAAAAAGCTGAAAAGAAAAAGAAAGTAAAGCCGGCCGAAGAGCAACCGCAGGAAGCGGTAGAAGCACCTAAGCCTGCCAAGAAGAAAAAGAAGAAAAACGACATCACTTCCGATGAGGTGATAGAAGAAGAACCTACACCGGCTACAGACGACACCAATCCTGAGCCTGTAGAAACTCCAAAACCCGATAAGAAAGCCAAAAAGAAGAAAAAGCCTGTGCAAGAAGGGGAGGAGAGCGAGTAGACAATGCTTTGGGTACGAGACAATTAACCATTGCTTATTCTTGAACTTTTATACCCGACTCAAATATTTTGAGCGTGATAAGAAAGAATGAAATCAATAATGGTCCGAAAATAAGACCCGTAATACCGAAAAAGTCTAGCCCAAGTATCACGCCAAAAATTGTGATTAGTGGGTGTACATCGGCAAATTTCTTTTGTAAGACAAACCTCAACACATTGTCGATATTGGTAATTACCAATGCGCCATAGGCTATCAATGCTATGCCTTGCCATGTTTGATTATTGGCAAGGAGCATGGCAGAGGCAGGTACCCACACCAAAGCACTGCCTACAAAGGGAATAAAAGAGAATACACCACACATTAGCCCCCAAAAAATCGGTTCTTGAACACCAAATACCCAAAAACCTACCACAGCAGCTACTCCTTGTACCAAGGCCAACAGAGGCGAACCTATTACATTGGAGTACACTTGTGCCTTCAATTCTTTTTTGAACAATTTAATTTCTTCAGCAGAAAAAGGCAGGATTGCATCTATTTTTTGCGCTATCTGTTTGTTTGATGTGAGCAGATAGTACAACAACAAATACATGATGGCAATATCGGCCAGCACACTGAATGTGCCACTCAGCATTTCGGAGACTAATTCGGTAGCTATTTTTTTTGCTGCCTCTATGTTTTCAGTGCTTAATAGCTTTATGTGAATGATGTTTTCTACATAAGCTATCATTTCAGAGGCTTTGGTAAGTAGTAGGTCGGGGTTTTGTAGTAACTCATTTAGTTTTTTGATAAGCATGTAGCTGATGCCTGTCACCGGAAGAATTATCACCAAAAATGATAACAAAATGATAACTAAGGCTGCCCAAGAGGCAGAAAGTCTCCATTTCCTCAGCAGTTTGTGGTATAATGGCAGTGTAATAACAAACATTATCACTGCTCCCAGCGCAGAATTCAAAAATTTATACAGACCACATATTAATAATCCCCCTAAAAAAAGGAGAACTAATATTGAAAACCAATTTTTTTTGTTTTGCTGCGTAAGTCCTAAAAAAGTCATGGTGAAGTCAAATGTTTTGTTGTGCTTTGTTCTCTATAAATATATGCTTCATATTTTTCTTAGAAAAGTAGTTATGCGAAAAATGCACATTTATCTATATCGTGCTTTACAAATAAGATGGATTTAGTTTTGAAGAATTTATTTAGTTTTGTCAAGAATTTTTAGAAACTGTAAAATGACGCCTTCCCTCATATTAGATATAGTACTTGTTATCCTTATTGCCGAATATTTACTTGAAACTTGGCTTGAATACCTCAATTACAAACAGCTGGATAAAGCCATACCTAATGAACTGCAAGGTATTTATGACGATGAAAAATATTTAAAATCGGTATCATATCAAAAAGAAACCGCATTGTTTGGCTTTTTCACTGAAGCGTTCTCATTTTCTCTTTCTCTAATAATGCTCATTGTGGGCGGATTTGGTTGGCTTAACGGAGTATTAGAAAATATGGTCTCTCAACCCATGCTTTTATCGCTTGCTTTTTTTGGGGTGTTATTTATTGCTTCCGATGTGCTTTCCTTACCTTTTTCTTGGTACAGCACATTTACCATCGAGGCTAAATACGGCTTTAACAAGATGGACACAAAGACATTTTGGATAGACAAAATCAAAGGCTATGCCCTTACAATAGTGGTAGGAGGTGTAATAGTGAGCGTACTTTTGTGGTTGGTTCAGTGGCTTGGCAAAGACTTTTGGTGGGTGTTTTGGGCTGTGATGACGGTTTTTATTGTGTTTGTAAATATGTTTTATACTTCGCTCATTGTGCCTATTTTTAACAAACTCACTCCACTGCCCAATGGCGAACTGAAAACTGCTATTTTGGATTATTGTAACAAGGTGGGCTTTCCGCTCGATAATCTATTTGTGATAGATGGCTCAAAACGAAGCACCAAGGCCAATGCCTATTTTTCAGGTTTTGGGAAGAAAAAGAAAATAGTTTTGTACGATACACTTATCAATAACCACACCACCGATGAATTGGTGGCTGTGTTGGCCCACGAAGTAGGACATTATAAGCGAAAACACATCATTCAAAGTTTAGTGGTGTCTATTTTGACCATCGGCATCACGCTTTATTTGCTTTCACTTATGATTTTCAATGAAAATCTATCTTTAGCGCTAGGCGGGACTAAAAATACTATTCACTTAAATCTTATTGCATTTGGGCTGTTATATTCCCCTATTTCTACCATTACAGGCTTGCTAATGACCATTTGGTCGCGCAAAAATGAGTATGAGGCCGATGATTTTGCAAAAAGTACCTACTCAGCAGAGCCGTTGGTTTCTGCGCTTAAAAAACTCTCTACCGACAATCTCAGCCATTTAATGCCACATCCTTATTATGTGTTTTTCAACTATTCCCACCCACCCTTGCTGCACAGAATCAGAAACTTGGAGAAGTAAGCCTTATATGAGTAACAAGGCTTGTTTTTATTAACTTTTTAATGGCTTAAATCTCATCTTACAACAAGGCTATCACACAGATTTTCACAAAGAAATGCCCTCTGCGTCCTCATCCTCTCTGTGAGCAAAAAACTTCATTTCCTTCACTACTTAATGGGTTAAAAATAAAAATATTTACTGTTATAACTACCTAAAAATCAACCATCAACTATCAAAAATCATAAAAATGCCCTCTACTCCCGCTCCACATTTTCAATCCCTATCAATTCTTCTTTGATGGAGTCGGCCAAAAGTGCTACCAATTTGAATAATTTCTCATTCATCAGGTAGTTTTTGTTGATTTCTATCAATATCACATCGCAACCCATCGTTTCGTTGATGTATTCTATGATGTTGTTCCCTGATATTTTCTTTAAGTTTTTATTGGTTGTTACCTTTAGATGGCTTCCAAATTTATATTCCACGTTGGCTTCAATAGTGGCAATAAATTTTTCTACTTTAGTAGGGTCTTTTACAGTAAACTCTTCTGCCTTGCCTACGATTATTTTTTTGTAATAATTAAGATGTACAAATCTGTCTGAGTCGTTTTCTATGCTATTGAAAACCAAATAGAGAGAAGCTTCTCCTTTCAGTTTATTCAAATGCTTCACCCACAGATAAAAATCATCAGGTACAGGGTCGGTTGTTTTTTCAAAATAAGCCTTATTGTGCCTGAAATTAAAAGCATTTTCTTGTTCTAAACCTTTGTCTCCAAAGCTTTCTTCCAAAGTTTCGGCTTCATCGCCATAAAACTCATTTGATATATAGCTGCATTTAAGTTTTTCTGATAGGCAATAAACAAAATAACCAATCCCTTGCCTATTGAGGCTCTCGGGCGACACTAAAACCAAAGGGCTTTTGCGCTCAGTAAATGTACCATAGTCGGTATTAATTTCTCTGTATTCAAGAAAAACCTTGTCAAAATGCGCTCCGTGACTGTGCATCTTTTTGATTCGTAAACGAAACTCGTTTTTCCCCTCTGCTATCGAGTAGATATCTTGTTCTGTAAGTTCGAGGCTAACCTTCACTGCTTCCAGGCTTATTTGGCCTCTGCGTACCTTGCAAGCCAACTCAGGAATGTATTTTTTGTAAAACGATGCTTTTAATTTTTCTCTGAGCTCCATCATCCGTTTTTTATACTTTGCTTCGTTCATTTTCTGCACAAAACTCGATGAAATTATCGCTGTAGGAATCGCTACTATCAACACTCCCATCATAGCCACTATGCTTCCAAGTACTTTCCCCAAGCCTGTAATCGGATATACATCGCCATAGCCCGTAGTGGTAAGTGTAATTATTCCCCACCAAAAAGTGTACAAAATATTGGGAAATGCTTCGGGTTGCGCATCTTTTTCTATATAAAACATTAGTGAGCAAGCTATAACCAACACAGAGAAGAACAAAAGCAGCGTTGCCGCCAATTCTTGCTTTTTCTCACGGATGATTTTCCCGATTTGGATGAGTTGTGCTGAGTATTTTGATAGCTTAAATACCCTCAGCAGCCTGGCCAGCCTGAAAATGCGTAAATGCCTTAGATCAATATGTAAAAAAGAAAAGAAAAATGGTAAAATCGCTATCAGATCAATATACGATGTGATACTAAAAAAATACTTTTTGTAAGCGTAGGCTTTTGATTTTAGAGGATATTTGATGGGGGCTACACAAAGCCTAAGTAGATATTCTACAGAAAATATACCTACGGTAAATATTTCAAAAGCACTAAAATAAATAGCATATTTTCTGAACAATAAATCGAATGATTCCAGTACTACAGCAAGTACATTTAGCAATACCAATATTTCTATAAAAAACTCAAAAATACGTGTGAATCTGTTTGTTGACACACCCTGACCAAGTGTGTTCGCAATTTTAATCTGTAGTTGAGGTATATTCACAAATATTAATCAATAGAAAAATCAAAAAAACATCTTACATGCAATCAACTGTAAATATACACTGATGGAAGAATATGGATGTATTTTGGTGTGAAAAATGTTTGTTTTAATTTCTAAACCATGCCGGTTTTATGAACACTACGGAAGCCAAAATAGTAGTCTGATGCATTATTGTATGTGTTTTTAAATCGATTTTCTGTTTATTTATCACATAGTGTTTTTGTGGTTTGATATAGTTTTATTATTTTTTTGTAATGATAAAAATTTATTTAATAATTGCACCTACAAGCGGAGTGTACAGAAAATCCCAAACAGAGTATGTGGCGGAAACCGAAAAGCCAAAGAGTAGGTGAATTTTTTAACAAATCATTATGAAAATACAACTATTAAAAATCGCTTCAGCTTCTTTTATTGCAGCAGCATTGTTCTCTTGTTCTAGCAGCAAGGTAGCTTCAAACATGAACGAAACCAAATCGGTAGCGAGAGTTTCGTACAAAAGCGCACCTATGATTGATGCTCAATCTTTGGAAAACTACAAAACTCAAGCCCAAAGCAATTATGTACCTACTGTAGATCTTTCAGAGCAAAAAACAGCCAATGCGGTTGAACCTACCGCTGTAGCTTCTGCAAGTGAAAAAGTAGTAGTTGCAGAGAGGAAAAATCTTGAAGTTAAAAATTCTTTAACAAAGGCTGAGAAAGCAGAATTAAAAAAGGCTATCAAGGAAGTTATCAAAAGCAAGTCTTTGAATAAAATACAAAAAGACAGCGAGGCAAATGATGCCAAAGGTTCTGATAATAAAATTATTTTATTGATTTTATCTATTCTTTCTGTTCTACTTGTTGCCAACGTTATCTCAATTCACAGATGGTATATGTTTTTCAAAGGACACAAGCCAAGCTTGACAGTAGCGTTGTTAGACTTATTTTTGGGATTAATTACCTTAGGTATTGTGAGCTGGATATGGGGTATTATCGATATCATCAGAATAGCGATAGGTACTTTGAGTATATAATTTTTTCAACAAGAAGTTGCCTCAAATGGGCAGCTTCTTGCTTATTTAATTTACAATCCTATATTTTTTTACCATGAGCCTCCTATACATATCCCTCGCTATTGCTTTTACTTTGGTTTGGTATTTTTCATTACTAAAAAATAAGATATTAATACTTTCATTGATTATTCTCTACGTTTTATTTTATTGCCTGCTTTCCTACAACGGTTTTTTCTTAGTTTTTGACAGCATTCCCCCTCGGCAAGCATTAGTATTTGCGCCTTCTGTTATTGCTATGGTGCTTATTTTTGGTTTTCGCCAAACAAGGAATTTTATAAAAAATATAGAACTACGCTACTTAGTGGCATTTAATATTGTAAGAGTCCCCGTAGAATTTGCCTTGCATGAACTTTTTCTGGAAAGTAAAGTACCTCAAATGATGACTTTTGAAGGCAGAAATTTTGATATAATAACAGGCTTATTTTCGATTGTGATTTATTATTTACTTACCTACAGACCACAGTTGGTTACTACAAAATTGCTTTGGGGATACAATATTTTAGGATTGATATTATTAATTAACATTGTTTCTACAGCTTTGCTAAGTGTACCAGGTCCTTTTCAAGTACTCAATTATGATATGCCCAATGTTGGCGTGTTTTATTTTCCTTATATTTTACTGCCATCATTGATAGTACCTACGGCATTATTTACACATATAGTCCTATTTTTTAAACCACTTACAAAATAATTTGTCATTATTTTTTTGTAAAATTCAAACAATAAATATAACTTTTTCGTAATTCGGCTTGTGTACATTTTGGTAAATGATGCATTGTTTTTATTTATTGTATCCAACCAAGACATTATTACTACTGCATGAGTTTTGTACTAATATACATTTGGTACTAAACCAAAACGAACAGAAATTTTAATAAATAGCTATAACATCAAATGGTTGTTTATTAACCTATTTTTAAAAATCAGGTAATCTTAAAGCAATTTTTTAGCGTTATTTTTGAACCACAAAACATTTTTGCTATGAACTACACTATTAAAAAGATTTTTACATTTTTATTATTTTTCGTATTTGTATTATTAGGATACGCCCAAAAAAGCCCTACCTCAACTGGGCTAGCCAAAGGGCTCGAATATTATAATAATGGAGATATAAAAGATGCCATTTATTTTATATCAAATCTCATAAAAGATGACTCTACCAATGCTGAATATCACTATTGGACCGGTAGATGCTACGAAGAAACAGCCGATAAAGATAAAGCACTTTTGCACTACCTTAAATCGCACAAGCTGAATTCCAAAGTATCGCCTGATATTTTATATAGAATAGGCCGAGCATACCATCAAAGCTTGTTTTTCGATGATGCAGTGAAGTACTACAAGCTGTATAAAAAAGAAATAAATGACGAAGGTGCTCAAAAAATAAAGTCTACAATGATGAATGAGCAGATAAAGGCTACCAAACGTATTCACGAATGTGAAAATGGTAAAATCATTGTGGCACATCCTTATTTACATAAAATTTATCATTTATCGGGCGTTATCAATTCCGAATATCCGGAATATACACCTACTGTGACTGCCGACAACAAAAAAATGATATTCACCTCACGCAGACCGGGTGGAATATCTGACAAAAAAGACAAAGATAACGGCTATTTTGAAGATGTGTGGATGTCGGTGAAAGACTCACTAGGAGAATGGACTACACCCATAAATCTTGGAACATCGATTAACACCGAGTCGCACGATGCCAGTATAGCACTTGATGCCAAGGGAAAAGAGCTGTTTTTATACCGCACAGATAATGCTGGCGACATTTACTTTTCTGAAAATATAAATGGAAGCTGGACAAAACCCAACCCTTTGAAACAAGTAAACTCAAAACATAAAGAGCCCTCTGTTTGTATTTCTGCCAATGGAAAAACCATTTATTTTTCAAGCGACCGTCCCGGAGGCTATGGAGGTTTAGACATATACAGGTGCGATAAAGACAAGGAAGGCAACTGGGGGCCTGCGGTAAATATGGGCTCTGTAGTAAACTCAGAATATGATGAAGACAGCCCATTTTTGTCGCCCGATGGACGTACACTTTACTTTAGTTCAACTGGCCATAACAATATGGGTGGCTATGACATATTCAGTGTCACTTACAATCCCAAAACCAAAACATGGGGCAATCCGCTCAATTTAGGTTTTCCTATCAACTCTGCCGATGACGACATATACTTTAACATCTCGGGCGACCACCGCACTGCGTATTA
>ERZ1066134.503-NODE-503-length-18447-cov-8.486679_pt1 | contig 18447 bp, 9 predicted proteins | sample MGYA00382781_ERZ1066134 | MGnify/ENA primary metagenome ERZ1066134 (study PRJEB33369, sample SAMEA5778364) | biofilm metagenome | biome: Industrial cooling water; feature: Water cooling tower basin; material: Biofilm | place: United Arab Emirates | collected... | reverse complement strand
CGGGGATGGGCTATCCACAGATTCGCAGCAGTATGACCCTACAGGAAACATCAACAGCATTCGGGAACAGGTTGAGGCATGGCGGCGACTGCCCAATCCCGAAGACTGGCGCGTAACGCCAGAGACGGCTCGGCTACTACAACACTGGCGACATCACCAGTTCCAGGGAATCCGTCCGTTTTTTTGCCAGGTTGAAGCGGTAGAAACTGCCATCTGGTTAGCAGAGGTTGCTCCAAGTCTAGGGAAAAAGGGTGAGCAGTTCCTAGATTTAGTCGCTCGGGCAAACAAAGATGTGAACCCTGAACTATTCCGAGTGGCCTTAAAGCTAGCCACTGGAGCCGGGAAAACCACTGTCATGGCAATGATTATTGCTTGGCAAACGGTGAATGCTGTTCGTCATCCTCAAAGCAACCGCTTTACGCGGGGTTTTCTCATCGTGACTCCGGGGATTACTATCCGCGATCGCCTGCGAGTACTCCAACCCAACGACCCCGACAGCTACTATGCCAGCCGGGAACTGGTGCCAGGGGATATGTTGCCAGATATTGCCCGCGCCAAAATTGTCATCACTAACTACCATGCCTTCAAGCCACGAGAGCGGATGGATGTTTCTAGAGTGGGTCGAGCCTTGCTGAAGGGTAGGGGCGATGACCTACAAACCCAGGAAACGGAGGGGCAAATGCTCCAGCGGGTGATGCCAGAACTGATGGGCATGAAGAATGTGTTGGTACTGAACGATGAAGCCCACCATTGCTACCGGGAGAAACCCCAGAATGATGACCTGGACGATTTAACTGGAGATGATAAAGAGGAGGCCAAGAAAAATAACGAGGCTGCCCGGCTCTGGATTTCTGGTATTGAGTCGGTTAAGCGCAAGTTAGGCGTGAATATTGAGTCGGTTAAGCGCAAGTTAGGCGTGAATCTGGTGTATGACCTTTCGGCAACGCCCTTTTTCCTGCGTGGTTCTGGCTATGCCGAAGGAACTTTGTTCCCCTGGACGGTTAGCGATTTTTCTCTCATGGACGCGATTGAGTGTGGCATCGTCAAGCTGCCTCGCGTTCCCGTAGCAGACAATGTGCCCGGGGGCGATATGCCTAAGCTTCGCAACCTGTGGGAACACATCCGTAAACGGATGCCCAAGAAAGGACGGGGAGCAGCGAAAAATCTCGACCCGCTCAATTTACCTCCACAACTCCAGACAGCTCTTTACGCGCTCTACGGACACTACGCAGAAACCTACGAACTGTGGGAGCAGGCAGGAATTAAGGTACCGCCTGTCTTCATCGTAGTATGCAACAATACCTCGACATCCAAACTAGTTTATGACTTCATATCAGGCTTCTATCGATTGAACGAGGACACTGGAGAAAGAAAGTACAACGAAGGAAGATTAGAGCTATTTCGCAACTATGACGAACATGGCAACCGATTACCCCGTCCTCGCACATTGCTGATTGATAGTGAACAGCTAGAGTCTGGGGATGCCCTGGATGACAACTTCCGTAACATGGCCAGCGACGAAATTGAACGCTTCCGACGGGAACTGGCCCAACGCAACGGTTCAGCCGCCTCTGAAAAAATTACCGACCAGGACTTGCTGCGGGAAGTGATGAATACGGTTGGGAAACCAGGGCGACTGGGTGAACCGATTCGCTGTGTTGTATCAGTTTCCATGCTGACGGAGGGATGGGACACTAATACCGTCACCCATGTCCTGGGAGTCAGAGCCTTTGGCACCCAACTGTTATGTGAGCAGGTGGTGGGTCGGGCATTACGCCGATATTCCTATGACCTGAACGAAGACAATTTGTTTAACGTCGAGTATGCCGATGTTTTAGGGATTCCATTTGATTTCACAGCGAAGCCGGTGGTTGCTCCACCTAAACCACCGAGGGAAACCGTCAATGTCAAGGCAGTCAGACCCGATCGCGACCCTCTGGAAATCCAATTTCCTCGGGTGGAAGGGTATCGGGTAGAACTACCAGAAGAAAAGCTGAATGCCCACTTTACCAAAGACTCGGTGTTAGAGTTAACACCACTGCTGGTAGGCCCTTCCATCACTCAGAACCAGGGAATTCTGGGCGAAGCAGTGGAATTAAACGTGAAACACCTGGCCGATATGCGCCAGTCTACGATTTTGTTTCACCTGACCAAGCATCTGCTTTACTCCAAGTACCGCGATCCGGGGGAAGAACCCAAGCTGCACCTGTTCGGCCAACTCAAACGGATTGTGCGGCAGTGGTTAGATGGGAATTATCTGCGGTGTACAGGAGGTACATACCCGGCCCAGTTGATTTACCAGGAAATTGCCGATATGGCCTGCGATCGCATCAAGGCTGCGATTACGGAAGCGATTGTGGGCGATCGCCCCATCAAAGCCATTCTGGATGCCTACAACCCGACTGGCTCGACTGCTCACGTCAACTTCAACACCTCAAAATCCACACTCTGGCAGACCGACTCGCGACGTTGCCACATCAACTGGGTGGTCTGCGATAGCGACTGGGAAGCCGAATTTTGCCGGGTGGCAGAGGCTCATCCTCGGGTCAAAGCCTATGTAAAGAACCAGAACCTGGGGCTGGAAGTCCCCTATTTGTTTGGCTCCACCCCTAGAAAGTATCTGCCAGATTTTATTGTGCAGGTGGATGATGGACGGTCAGATCCACTCAATTTGATTGTGGAAATCAAGGGCTACCGGGGCGAAGATGCCAAGGAGAAAGCGAACACGATACGGGTTTATTGGGTGCCAGGAGTAAATAACCTGGGTAGCTTTGGCCGTTGGGAGTTTGCCGAATTTACCGAAGTTTTTCAAATTGAATCTGCATTTAACGAGCTTATTAACGAATTTGTTTCATCAGTCAGGGAGGTTGCATGATGGTTGTTCCAACATTGGGGACATTGGTAGAGGTTAGTTTGCGTGAAGCCTGGAACCATGAGGCGCATAGTTTCACTCCCTGGCTAGCGGAGAATCTCGACAACATCGCGAAAGTGATTGGGATTCCATTGGAGTTAGAGGGACGAGAAGTTGCTGTAGATACCTTTTCAGCCGATATCCTTGCCCGCAATCCTCAGGATGACAGCCTCGTTTTGATTGAAAACCAGCTTGAGAGTACAGACCATAGCCATCTTGGGCAAATTATGACCTACTTAGCTGGCCTACATGCCCATACCATCATCTGGATCGCCGCAGACTTCCGCGAAGCCCATCTTTCCGCCCTGAAGTGGCTCAACGAAAATACCGTGGAACCCTTCTCATTTTTCGCAGTGAAGGTGAAAGCAGTGCGGATTGGTGATTCGCAAATTGCACCAATGTTTGAGGTGGTGGGTAGACCGAATGAATGGGAACGTCGCCTGCAAGCGATCGCCCAGGAAACTCGTCCTATATCCAGTGTGGGGCAATTTCGGACAGAGTTCTGGACTCATTACCTGAACCGTTTCCCGGATGAACTCAAGCATGGTGGGGTAGGAGGAGCTACCTCAAGGTGGCGAAGTTTGAGTGAGATAGGACTGGCAATCTCGCTGTATGTGGCACAGAAGGAAGTAGGCCTTTTCATTCGCGGTCTACGCGGAGCCTCCCAGCTGGAAGTGTTCGATCTGCTCGTCCCCCATGCAGATCAATTGACTGAAATCACTGGTAGCACGTTGGGAAGCCCAGAGCAAAAGTACTTCTTCTTGAAAACCTCTCAGGGTAATACGGCCGATCGTGGGAATTGGGACACCTTGGCGGATTGGCTGCACAGCACAGCCGATACCTATGAGTCGGCCTTACGCGCAATTTTGACGGAGCAGAACTGATGCCACCCAAATCGCCTAAAAACAAAAGTGTTGAGGCCCTCAAGCATGAGGAAGCCAAGCGCAAGAATATTCCCACAGCGGAGTATCAGTCGGTGATGGCGGAGGAGGAAAAGAACCCGGTACGGGTGGCTTACGAGCGGCGTAACCGGGATTTAGACCCCCAACTGGTGTGGCGGGGCAAGGATGAGCAGGACTGGTCAGATCTAGTGGTTCATGCCCCACCGCTTTACATTCAGGAGAAGGTACACCCGAAGGTCTTGATCGATGACCTGATGCAGCGAACGGAGTCGCGGCAGGATGCCCAGCTTGACCTATTTGCCGATTTTAATGGTTTGCCGAAGGAATCTACCGGGACAGACTTTTACCAGCACGATGCCAACTGGACCAACCGGATGATTTTGGGCGACAGCCTTCAGGTGATGGCATCCCTCGCAGAACGGGAAGGCTTGCGGGGCAAGGTGCAATGTATCTACATCGACCCGCCCTATGGCATCAAGTTCAATTCCAATTTTCAGTGGTCAACCACCAGTCGCGATGTCAAGGATGGCAAGGTGGATCACATTACCCGTGAACCGGAGCAGGTGAAAGCGTTTCGAGATACCTGGCGGGATGGGATTCACTCGTATTTGACTTACTTGCGCGATCGGTTGACGGTGGCACGGGATTTGTTAACCGAGAGTGGTTCTATCTTTGTGCAAATCGGTGACGAGAATGTTCATCGAGTTCGAGTGTTGATGGATGAGGTATTTGGTGAGAATAATGTTGTTTCTGTTGTGTCATTTATAAAAACTACTGGTCAAACTGATAACCTCTTAGCTGGAGTCGCCGATTATATTCTTTGGTATACAAAAGATTTCAATTCCGTAAAGTATCGTCAGCTTCATCGCCTGAAGGAAATTGGCGGTGAGGGAGCAAGCGGTTACACGCGTATCGAGGATAAATGGGGATTTCGACGTGCATTAACTGCTAATGAGAAAGCAAACTTAAATAGCATTGAAAGCTTAAGTAAAATATTTACCTCAAGCGATTTAACCAGCCAAAGCCCTGGAACCCGATATAGGATCAAATTTGAAGGTAAGGAATTTTATCCAAAAGGATATTGGAAAACCGAAGAAAGTTCAATGCCTCGCCTTATCAAGGCTAGACGATTAATTCAGTCAGGCAGTAACCTTAGATATGTTCGTTATTTTGACGATTTTCCTGTTTACCCCGTAAATAATAGTTGGGGAGATACAGGTGTAGCAGGATTTTCAGCAGAGAAGCGATACATTGTTGAAACCTCCACGAAAGTTGTCGAACGCTGTATTTTGATGGCAACAGATCCAGGAGACCTCGTCCTCGATCCCACCTGTGGTTCTGGTACGACTGCCTATGTCGCTGAGCAGTGGGGACGACGCTGGATCACCATTGACACCTCCCGTGTTGCCCTTGCCCTCGCCCGTGCCCGCATTATGGGTGCCCGCTATCCCTACTACCTGCTGGCAGACTCCAAAGCAGGGCAGCAAAAGGAAGCTGAAATTACTCGTGCCTTACCCTCTGAAGCTCCCACCTACGGCGATATTCGTCAGGGCTTTGTCTATGGGCGAGTGCCCCACATCACCCTCAAGTCTATTGCCAACAACGTCGAAATCGATGTCATCTGGGACAAGTTTCAAGAGATTTTAGAACCCTTGCGGCAGTCGCTCAATACAGAACTCGGCAAAACCTGGGAAGAATGGGAAATTCCCCGTGAGGCAGACCCAAAATGGTCAGACCAGGCCAAAGAACTACATAGCCAGTGGTGGACCAAGCGCATTGCTCGCCAAAAAGAAATCGATGCCTCCATTGCCGCCAAAGCTGACCAGGAATTCCTCTACGACAAACCCTACGAAGACAAAAACATCGTTCGGGTAGCTGGCCCCTTCACCGTCGAAAGCCTCTCGCCTCACCGGGTCATGGTCGTTAACGAAAACGACGAGTTGGTAGACCCCAGTCAACCCACCAAACCCGAACGAAATACGGATGCTGCTGACTTCGCCAACGTCATCCTGGAAAACCTGAAAACTGCTGGAGTGCAGCAGGCCCACAAAGAAGACAAAATCACCTTTACCTCCCTCACCGGCTGGCCCGGAAAATACATTTGCGCTGAAGGCCGTTACCTGGAAGGCGATAGCGAGAAGGAAAAACGGGCTGGCATCTTCATTGGCCCAGAATTTGGCACGGTGACTCGTCCTGACCTGGTTGCTGCCGCCCGGGAAGCAGGCGATGCCGGATTCGATGTGTTAATCGCCTGCGCTTTCAACTACGATGCCCATTCCAGCGACTTCACCAAGCTGGGACGCATTCCTGTCCTCAAAGCCCGCATGAACGCCGACCTGCACATGGCAGATGAACTAAAGAACACAGGCACCGGCAACCTGTTTGTCATCTTCGGTGAACCCGACATCGAAATTAGCGATGCAGAGAATAATCAAATTCAGGTCAAAATCAACGGGGTTGATGTCTTCCATCCCCAGTCCGGCGAGGTGGCATCCAGTGGCCCCGAAGGCATCGCCTGCTGGTTCATCGACACCGACTACAACGAAGAAAGTTTTTTCGTTCGTCACGCCTATTTCCTTGGAGCCAGCGATCCCTACAAATCACTCAAAACGACCCTTAAAGCTGAGATCGACGAAGATGCTTGGGCATCCTTATATAGTGACACTTCTCGTCCTTTCACCCAACCCAAATCAGGACGCATTGCCGTCAAGGTGATCAATCACCTGGGTGACGAAGTAATGAAGGTATTTAGTGTTACTTGATGTCTTTCTCAATTCAGAACTCGATACAAGGAAAAATCTGAGGGTAGTAAAATGCTCCAAACTCATCTACACGTGCTTGTCAGGAAAATAGCTGCTTCTTTATTCACTATCTTTGCCATCTGCAGCTTTAATCTGCTCTTTACCTGGAGTGCGCTTGCTGACAATCCCGATGATGTGAATCGCCTTGTATCGACGAATAGCTGCTACAAATGTGACCTGACTGATATAACTCTCACAAAGCGAGAGTTTAGCGACTCATACTTAGTAGAGTCAAATTTATCGGGCATCATTTTGTCAGAAAGTTCCCTTAAATCGGCTAACTTGTCGAAGGCAAATTTACAGAATGCTCAACTTCAAAAAGTTGATCTGACTAGTTCTAACCTGACAGATGCCAATTTGGAGAACACGAATTTTAGCAACGCAACCCTCAGTAATGCCAATTTCACCCGTGCCAATCTAAAAGGCGCAATTCTTCGAGATGCTCGGCTGTGGGGATTTGCTGGTCTCGCCAACATGACTCTGGCAAATCTAAGTGAAGCGGATCTTTCAGGAGGATTACTCAATGATATTAGTTTCCTGGGAGCTAACCTCAGCCACGCCAATCTGGGCGGTAACACCTATTTAAGAGGTGCTGACCTACGCAGAACTAACCTTGAAGGTGCTGATCTATCTGATAGTGATTTATCAGGCGCTAAACTCAGCCATGCCAACCTTAAAGGCACAAATCTGGCAAATGCAAACCTGACACGAGTTGATTTGTCAGCATCTGATTTAACAGGCGCAAATTTCCAGGGTGTCAATCTAACAAAAGCTGTCTTAACTGACACTGTGGGTCTCGAACCCTATGGAGATTACCTACTCAAGCAGGCGGAAACATCTGCAAAGATGGGGAATTTGCAGGAAGCAATTGATTACTTAGATAAAGTACCTTCTCAAACCCAGGCCTACTCGCAAGCACAAGACCAGATGTTGAAATACATGACGGAACAATAGCAGTTTAGGTGTTGCTAGTTTCTGTATAGGGCTGAAACGGGACGCATCCAGCCATTAGACCGTATGGGTTACGCTTTGATAACTCATCCTAGAAATCATAGGTTGGTTTACTTACAGTTATGGAATTCCGCATTGCCGACACTTTCACCGACAGCCTGACCAGGCTCACCGGGCAGGAGCAGAAAGCTGTCAAAACCGCTGCTTTTGATCTGCAACTCAATCCAGCAAGTCCGGGAATGCGGTTCCATAAACTCGATCGGGCCAAAGATCCCAACTTCTGGTCTGTCAGCGTCAACATGGATTTGCGGTTAATTGTCCACAGAACAGATACCAGTCTATTGCTCTGTTATGTAGACCACCATGACAACGCCTACACCTGGGCCAGCCGACGCAAAATCGAACGTCATCCTAAAACCGGGGCAGCCCAACTGGTAGAAGTCCGTGAGCGCATTGAGGAAGTCAGTAGTGGGCAGTGGAAAGTAAGTAGTGGTTCAGCGAAATATTCTGCACCATCTACCAACCACCAACCACTATTCACCCAGGTTTCTGATAGTGACCTGCTAAGCTACGGTGTTCCCCCCGAATGGCTGAACGATGTGCGGCAAGCAACCGAGGATAGCCTGTTTGAAATCGCAGATCGTCTTCCCCAGGAAGCTGCCGAAGCACTTTTAGAACTGGCTACAGGCGGCAAACCACAAAAACCCGCAGCAATCCCAACATCTGTCGATCCATTCAGTCACCCCGATGCTCAACGCCGCTTCCGCGTGATGACCAACCAGGAAGACCTGGAACGAGCACTGGAATATCCCTGGGACAAATGGACAGTTTTTCTCCATCCGGCCCAACGCTACCTGGTCGAGCGAGATTACACAGGCCCGGCCCGTATTTCTGGCTCCGCTGGCACAGGCAAAACTATTGTGGCACTCCATCGTGCTGTATTTCTGGCTCGCCAGTATCCCGCAGCCCGCATCTTGCTAACCACCTTTTCCGATGCTCTGGCAAATGCCCTTCAGGTTAAATTGAATCGGTTAGTGGGTAATGAACCAGAAATCAGCAATCGGATTGTGGTGTGTTCCATCCGCCGGATTGCCCATGAACTCTATACGGAAGCCTTTGAGGAACCTAAAATTATTGAGCCAGAACAGGTTCGATCTCTGTTAAACGCAGCTGCTGCCAAAGTTCCCGGACATCGACTGGCTGAATCATTTCTGTTTGGCGAATGGCGTGATGTGGTTGATGCCTGGCAGCTAGAAACCTGGGAAGATTACCGGGATGTTCAACGCCTGGGACGAAAAACCCGCATTGGAGGCAAACAACGGGAATCGCTCTGGTCTATCTTTGAGCAGGTTCATAATGAGCTTAAACAGAATCAACTCCTGACCTGGCCTGGTTTATTTTGCCGAGTCGCAAATTCCCTTGCAACATCAAACGAGCAACCCTTTGACTTTGCGGTTGTGGATGAAGCCCAGGATATGGGTATTTCTGAGCTTCGCCTATTAGCTGTGATCGGAAAACGTCGTCCTGACAGCTTGTTCTTTACCGGGGATTTGGGACAGCGTATTTTCCAACAGCCCTTCTCCTGGAAAGCATTAGGAGTTGATATTCGTGGGCGATCGCAAACACTCTCCATCAACTACCGTACCTCTCACCAGATTCGCCAGCAAGCCGATCGCCTGCTTCCCAAATCCCTGGCCGATGTGGATGGCAATACAGAGGATCGGCAAAATACAGTATCTGTCTTTAACGGTCCCCCTCCAACGATCGAGATTCATGATGACTCGGATAAAGAAGCAGAAGCGGTCAGTGAATGGATTGCAAACCGGCTCACCGCAGGGCTGCAACCAGATGAGATTGGTGTGTTTGTCCGGGATACCCCTCAGCTTGAACGGGCGATCGCTGCCATTCAACAATCAGGTGCCAAACCAGTTGAGTTAGACGGACATATCCCCCCCGAACAGGGTTGTGTAGCTGTTAGCACCATGCACCTGGCCAAAGGTTTAGAATTCCGAGCAGTGGTCGTGATGGCCTGCGATGATGAAATTTTGCCTCTACAGGAACGTATCGAACGTATTTCTGACGAGTCTGACCTGGAAGAGGTTTACAACACTGAACGCCATCTCCTTTATGTCGCCTGCACCAGAGCGCGGGACCACCTACTGATTACCGGAGTTGATCCAGCCTCCGAGTTCCTGGATGACTTAGAGTAGGTCAGGAATGAGTAATGACCTTACAAAAGGTATTGACCAATTCCATTTGGGAAATTGTAGAACAAGGCGTGAGCGCCAAAGCAGGACTACCTACAACAATCGAAAGGCATTGAGCGCGAGAAATTGCTACGTTTAACCGGTTGCGGTTAAGCAAAAACTCCAGCCCCCGAGGCGCTGAATCTCCACTGCTGGCACACATCGAGACAATGACTACCGGAGCTTCCTGCCCCTGGAATTTATCAACGGTTCCAATTCTGGCGCGGTCTCTTAACCGTTCCTGTAGTTTCCGAACCTGCATATTGTAAGGAGCGACCACCAGAATATCTTGACTGCCAATAACTCCTTGCTTCTGACCGCGATTGCTAATGTAGGCTACCCCAGCCAATTCTGAAATTAGAGTCTCAACAGCCTCTACTTCTTCCTCACTAGACTGAGTATTGCCCTCATGTTCCACAGGGATAAATAAAATGCCACTGTTTTTATTCACCCGGCCTGGGTAATTTGCAGGCAAGGCGATCTCGTGATGAGCCGTGTCTGGATGATGAGTTAACCGTCCCTCATACACCAGTTCTGAAATAAATTGACAAATCTCGGGATGCATCCGATAGCTCACATCCAGAAACACTCCCAGTTCAGGCGGAACCGTAGCTTTACCATTCAAAAAATATCCCAGTCCGGAGGTGCCACTTTCACCGGGATGGGAACCTTGAATGGGTTGCTCCAGTTGCATTTGGTCTCCCATCAGGACTAAATTATCGGCACACCGAGCCTTTGCGATCAAATTTGCCAGAGAAACCTGCCCCGCTTCATCCACAAATAGGTAATCCCAAATACCCCGATTCTCCGAACGACAGCATTGAAAAACAGTTGCTCCAACCAATTGATAATTCGGAGGGTGAGCCGCCTGCATTTTCTCTTTGAAGGTGATCTGCGAATAGTTAAAGACCGCATCGTCGGAGGGACCACCCACCTTCGCACCTTGAAACTCAACTCCCTGGGCGATCGCCAGTTCCGCAACTCGCCCCAACAAATTCGAGATAACCTTGTGGCTAGTTGATGAAACTGCCACCGTTTTACCTTTCTGCAAAAGGCGCACGATGATGTGAGCAGCTGTGTATGTCTTACCGCTGCCAGGTGGTCCCTGGATGCAAAGGGCACTGTGATTCAGGTTGAGAACCGCTTGAATGATAGCTGCTAAGGAATCCGTGGCATCTGTAATCAATGAACCACTAGAATGATTGTCAATGCGAGGCATTCTCCGGCCCAGTAAGTCCTGTAGAGCGGGTAGCAGGACTTGAGAACACTGCCAGTCTTGAACAGTCTCTAGAATAGCCTGGCTAATTTGATCCGTGCTGATAGAACTTGCAGGCAGTAAGCTTGTTCGCTGAGGTGGCTCCCAATTCTTATCAACCTGTCTGACTTCCTTCAACTTTTTGTTACTGATTAAAATAGTGAGTTGCCCTTGCTCAGTATCAAGCGATGCAAGCTTACAACCTTGGAGTCGTTCGGGAGGAGCAAACCAACAATCTGTTGAGGCAGAAAGCTTGGTATCTTGGGCAGGATCAAATTGATATTCATAAGCTTGTGATTGCTTTACTGCAAAGGGAGGGTTAGAGGTTCGTTGAATGCCAGCCAGGCAATCTAGTTCATCGTAAAGCTCCAGTTCATCCATTTCTAACCAGGCAAAGCGCTGCCACCAGAAAGGTTTGGCTTCGCGTCGATGGAACTGAAGCAGATAAGCCAACAGCTCCTGCAATTTCCATCGGTCTGCTTCGTCACCCAATTCGGTTGGAATTTCAGCAATTAACTGGTCAGCCAACTCGGCAACTGCCGAAATCGCAACCTGACGGTCAGTGACTGCTTGCGGAGGTTCAGTACTATGCTGACCAGGCTTGGATTGGTAGGAAATGCCATGATTTGCCTGTAGGCTTCTCAACCAATCCGTTAGATACTTTGTTGAATCACAGTCATCCTTATTGTAGGAACGAATCTCTTCAAGAAGCTGATTAGCTAAATCAGAGCCAATCTCTCGCTGTTGCACCCAGCGAAAATACTGCACCACAGAATCTTGGGCATTCTGAACATCCCCCTGCCGCTCGTGCCAATAATTTTTCTCTAATGTTTTGATTGAATAATTTTTACCGCCTACCCGCACACCTTGTAAAACAATTCGGTACAAGTCAACAAATACACCTGCCCGCAGCAAATCGTCTAATTGGTCTTCTCGCGTAGCATAACGGCTCATCAATCGCTTCAGTGCGATTGTCTCATAGGCAGCATAGTGATAAATGTGCATTTGTGGGTCTTGTTGCCATCGGGCATATACCCAGTCCAAGAACTGCTCGAAAGCTTGCTTTTCTTCCCGATGATCATGTGCCCACCAATCTAGATAATCGAGTTCTCCATCTAATTCATAGGTGGCTCCAAACAAATACTCTAATCCCCCTTCTGCTAATGGGTAGCCTTCCATATCGAAATAGACATCCATTGGGCTACTGGGAGGTAACAAGGCTAAACCTTTGTATGGATCGGCTTCGTCTGGGTAGACAACCTCATAACAGAGCTCTTCCTGTCCAATACTCTGCTTCTGCAGTCGAGCTTGCTGGTTTAAGCGGCTAAAGATTTTGGCCTCTATCTTGGCAATCCGTTGAGTTGGATCAGCATCCGCAAGCTGTTGCATGGTTGTGATACCTGCTGCTTCCAATCGACGGATTTGATGGCGAGTAATGTTTGCCACTTGGCTTAGATGATCTAGCTCCCGCAACACTCGTTCTGCTTCACTACTCCAACATCCATGACTATCTCCCTTCGGCAAGGGTCTGGACTCAGGACAAAACATTGCCATGAAATGAAGGAACTGCTGACGCAACTGGCGGTAATAGTGAATGTAATCTTCTGTGCGAAATCGTTTGATTTCGGCATTACCCAACAGCAACCGAAATTCTTTCGGAACACTGCCTTGAATGCCACTTAGCAAGTCGCAGTAACAACAAGCCTGGATGATAAAAAAGGCTTTTGGATTAATAGCTAATTTGCACTCAAGAGGGATATAGCTCCAGTCGCCCAGATTTGATGGCTCCTCAATCCGAACCAGCAAATCTGCATAACCCATAAAGTTCTCATGCTGGAGAGCAGCTTGATAAATATAATGTCGGCCAGACTTCATAGCATCTAACGTAGTTTCCCAGGCATTTGCATGGTTCACGATACAGATGTCTGTCCCAGATTGTTGCAAAGACTCTAAATACCGTCGTTCATGGGTCTGCCCCATGTGAAACAGGATTTGCTGCATTTCATCAACTGGGTCAGCTCTGAATATCGCTGACTCTGGCATCTCTAATTTGTACCGTTCCATCCAGCAGGCAAACTCACTTTCAAAGAATTGAGTTAAGTCTGTAGGAGAGTACACTACCTGCTCTGCAACGCGTTTCATACAAAACCGTCTATTGGACGGTTTATTATTCCCGCCACGAGAATCAAATCCTTAAGGATAGAAAAAGCCTTAAGGAAGTTTTATGGTAGTTGATGAGATATAGGAATAGATCGCTAACCCTCCCCGGTCAGCTTATCTAACTCATCCAGCAGCTTGGTAATTCGATCTCGCTTCTTACGATCGCTCCAAACCTGACTCTGCTGTAACCGCTTACCAATTTCACTCCAGCGTTGAGCGACTATTTTCTCAGGGGTCGGTTCCACTTCTGGTTTCAGCTCTTTAATGGCCGCCTTAATTTCATTCAGTGACCACTCCTTAGATATTGCTTCCTGAAGCAGATTCGTTCGCTGTTCTTCATCTTTGATCCGGGCGATCGCCTGAGCCTTCGTATATTCAATCTTTCCATCTCTAACAACAGACAGTACATCAGCAGGCAGATTTAACAGAGGAAGACGACTGGAGCGAAAGGTTCCAGCATTAAACCGTCCTATCTCTGACAGTAATGATTCGATCTTCTCAACTTGAATCAGAACGTTCTGATTCAACTCTTGTCCTCGCTGTTTCGCGTTATAAGATTGGTGCAGAACAGACACAACCTCACTTCTGTCCACTGCCAGTGCAAGAGACAGGAGGTCTAATACGGCTTCGGTTTCCTCAACCGGATTTAAGTCCTCCCGCTGGAGGTTCTCCATCAGCGCAACCTGAAGTGCCTGCTGATCATCCAGCTCCCGTGAAACGATCGGAACTTCTTTCAGCCCTGCCTCTTTCGCTGCCCGTAACCGTCGCTCTCCGGCAATCAATTCGTACTTGCCATTAGGCAACGGACGAACCAGCAGGGGTTCTAAAATGCCAAATTCCTTCACCGACTGCACCAGTTGCGCCAGCTTCTCAGAATCAAAGTAACGGCGAGGTTGCTTCTGGGGAAGTTGAATTTTGTCTGTTTGAACCGAAGCAGTCGGTTGTTCTGGGGCAGAACCCAAATAAGCATCCAAAGTCTTGAGCTTGGGTGCCACCCGATCAGTCTTTTTAACAGCCATCAGACTTCCTCCAGTTTCGCAGCGATCAATTCTAATATTTCTACAGCCGGGTGCCTGGGTTCATAGAGTGCAAGTGGCTTTCGCTCCATCGAGGCATCCGCAAAGGTAATGGATCTCGGAATCGCTGGAAAAATAGGGGCTACCACCCCCAGTTGCTCATGGATACCCTCCAGAATCACCTTGCCCTGGCTCGTTCGGCCTTCATGCATGACTGGAACTACTCCCAGAATAGAAAGCTCTGGATTAATGCGTTCCCTCACCTGGCGAATTGAATCCAGTAAAAGCTCTACACCCAGAAAGGCTTTGAAGTGGGTTTGAATGGGGACAAGAACATGGGTTGAGGCAACCAGACTGAGAATACTGAAAATCCCCAGGGTGGGGGGGCAATCAATCAGAATAAAATCATAGCTTTCCTGAACCGGAGCCAGAATCTGCTTTAACCTCCATTCACGAGCGATCGCCGCATGAAGCTGTACCTCAGCCGCACTTAGAAGAATATTTGCAGGAACCAGATCCACGCCATAAATGTTGCGATGGATTGGGAGAGGAGCATCTTTCAGGAGGGAATCTGCAATTGTTTGGGGTAACTCGAAGGGCTCTACCCCCATAAAAGCAGTCAACGACGCCTGGGGGTCAATATCAACTAACAACACCCGACTGCCGTGGTGAGCAAGCTGATACCCCAGATTTTGTGTCAGGGTTGTCTTGCCAGTCCCACCTGCCTGGTTGAATAGGGAAATAATCTTAGGCACGGCTCAGCCTATAACGACAAGCCTAGTTTATCCGCTGGTCGATAGTTCTGAACAAATTAAAGGACTAATTCTCTCCCTCTTCCAGCTCAGAGATTGCAGCATCTAATTCCATCTCTAACTGCTCAGCTGAAGGGAGACAGTCTTGCAGGGTTGTGGGCAGTTGGTCCCGCAACTTATAGGTAGAAACCCCAATTGGGTTATGCACCGTATCCAGAGCAAACTCAACTACAGTCTTCTTCTTAGACGGGCAAAGGATAATTCCGATTGTTGGTTTCTCGACTTCCGTTCGCAAGAGATGATTAACCGCTGAAATATAGAAGTTCATCTTGCCAGAGAACTCCGGCTTAAATTCCGTCACCTTCAGGTCAATCACGATATAGCAGTGCAGCTTCAAATGGTAGAAGAGCAGGTCGATAAAATACTCTTCTCCCTCTACTTCCAAGCGGTACTGGCTACCGACAAAAGCAAACCCAATTCCAAGTTCTAACAAAAAATCTCGAATTCGCTCCACCAGAGCCTTTTCCAGTTCCCGCTCCCTGACATTTTCCCCGATCGTCAGGAAATCGAAGTTATACGGATCCTTAATTAGCTGATTGGCAAGATCGGAATCTAGTTCTGGCAGAGTACGTTCAAAATTGGTGGTTGCCCCTCCCTGCCGAGTGAATAGGTTAGTTTCAATCTGCATCACCAGGACATCCCGGCTCCAACCATTCTCCAACGATTTCTGAGCATACCAGAGCCGCTGTTCAGGAGTTTTCAGCTTGTCCAATAAGACCTGGTTATGCCGCCAGGGAATTTGTGCAGCGTATCGCTGCACAAATTGCTCATCAGGGTAAGCCTCAGCGAACGCTCGCATATATTTGAGGTTACGAGATGAAAAGCCCCCCATATCAGAAAACTCACGCTTCAGATCTGTTGCCAGTCGCTCAATGACCTTTGCGCCCCAGCCTTCCTCCTGCTGCCTCTTTAGTATCTCCTTTCCAATTTGCCAATAGAGCATCGTTAGCTCATTGTTGACAGACAATGCCGCTCTGACTTGGGCCTGCCGAATTCTCTCCTTCAGCGATCGCAAAAAGGAGGCATAATTTTCATCAGCTGGAAACAAAGAACCCGATTTAGACACAGGCATCTCAGGAACGGCAACCCTCTGATAATAAGGGTTTATATTGTCAGCTGGTTAAGAACCAACTTATTAAGGCAACAAACATTGTGCCAGTTGTATTCGTACCCAAAATGTCCGTTTTAGGGACGACCAGAAATTTATGCCTCAACCGTCCAGGCATGTCCCACTATTAATCTTGAATACGGTTTGTGGGACATAGAATAGGATATGAGTTTTGGGACATCTTAAAAAATTGAAACCCTGATTTTTTCGTTTAGGCTTCTGGTCGCTCCCGAGAGTCCCAAAAAGGTTGCTATGCAGTCACGATATTGCTCGCTGCTAGCTTTGCCTTAACTTATTGTTATTTCCTAACGTAGAATTGGCTGAACACCCGTACTGCTCGACCTGTGAAAATCAACCGCCACGACCAAGCTAAGATCCTCTTGCCACAGGAGATTGCTTGGTTGTTTGATGGCAAGGTGGGGTTGGTTGCAGATCTGAAGCTGTTTCGGCTGCTGGTTCAGATTGGATGGAAGAAAGAATTTGAGACGATCTCCTCCTTATCGTTGCTCTCCTCTATAGAGGGGTTGCCGACCGAGCGAGATCGGGCGTTGTTTGGCATCTGCCTCTACACTACTGCGCGGGCCAATGAGGCATGTTCGTTGCATACCGCTGAGGTGTATGGAACAGATGGGCGGGTGCGAGATCGCATCACCTTCCGACGCGCCACGACGAAGGGAAAGTAGGAGACGCGATCTGTCCCGATGTCGCCGGAGCTGAGGCAATTGCTGGAGGGATATCGAAGCGAACGTCCCTATTTGTTTCCAGGACGTGGGGTAAAGGACACATCTGCCCAGAGTCTGCCGATGCCATTTTACGGGCAGCCTTTAAGCGATTGGGGATTGAGGGAGCGTAATTGCTCAACCCAGTAGCCAATCTGTCTGCTGAGAGGAAAGGGCACGAGAAATGGCATCAAAGGCAGAAATACCCTGACGCTGGGCCGTATTGACCAAGGAGCGAACCTGAGCGAACAACTCGGCTCCCCAGTCTGAACGGAAGCCGTTGGTCACCTTGCGAAACACCACACTCCAGCGCAACGCTTGCTCACTGGAATTATTGGTTGGCGGAATCGTCTCATCAGTCAAAAATAACAACAGATGAGCCCGAATCTTCTGATACCGTTTGAGCAACCGCTGTCCCTCAACCGATTTGGGTTTCAAATTCAAAATCTCCCGCAGGGAACCCCGAAATCGAGCGCAATATTGCTCGACAGTCGAGTTCGCCAAAGTGTGTCGTCGTCGTTGCAGGGCAATTGCTCGGAGCAGCAGGCGTTTCATGCGAGGGGCAAACAAGTCATCTCCCATCTCGATGGCATACTGACAATCCCGTAATTGATGAGCCAGACACACTTGCCAGGTCTCAGCAGGATGCGCAGCCTGAGCACTGAATAAATCAGATACCCACACTTGAGGGCAATGCCCAGCCATCACGGAATCAATCACCGTTTTGCCCCGAGTGGGACGAATCACATGCAAACACACCTGGTCGTTCTGAAACACCCATTCCCACTGGTTTTGTCCCGCAACCCTTGCCCCCGTTTCATCACTGCCTACCAGACGAGCGCTTCGTAACCGTTCGACAATCTGGGCCACAGGCTCTGCTAGCTGGGTATGAACTCGTTGCAGGAGGTTGGCAATCGCCCCTTCTGACATCGTAAGTCCATACAACTCTGCCATTAACCGACTTAAGCGTTGATAACTGACCGCATGGCAATAGCGCAAATAGGTGACAACCCGGGCCACACTCGGGCCAAAGGGAGACCCCGGTTCTAATCCCACAGGCACTGGAGCCTCATAGGTCTGTTGACAGCCCTGACAGGTGCCCCCGTAGCGCTCGACTCGGGTAATCTGCGGCTTGACTAGGGGCAATTCAATCCGCTCGTAAATCCCCCTCAACTGCTGGGTTGATAGCGCCACCTCAACGCCACAGTGAGGACAGGTTTTCGCTTGCGCCACAACAATCTGGTTAGGCTTTTGACTCAACGTTCGACCGCCCCCGGTCTGCCCCAATGGTTCATTGGGTTTAGCAATCGGAGGCTCAGCCTGGATCTGATTCGGTTTGAAGCCCTTGGATGGAGGCAAACTGGAATTGCGTGAGGTTTTCTTAACCTGCTTCTGCTTCAGCTTTTCGACTTCTGCCTGTAACCTTTGCAGTTCTTGCCACAACCCTTGAATCAGGGCATTTTTCTCTGCGTGGCTGAGTCCATCAAGAGGCGGGAGTTCCTTCATGGCAAAAGTTTACCATCCTCTCCTTTAGACTGCATCCGGTCAACCCAGTTGAGCAATTAC
>ERZ1066134.502-NODE-502-length-18493-cov-5.542304_pt1 | contig 18493 bp, 18 predicted proteins | sample MGYA00382781_ERZ1066134 | MGnify/ENA primary metagenome ERZ1066134 (study PRJEB33369, sample SAMEA5778364) | biofilm metagenome | biome: Industrial cooling water; feature: Water cooling tower basin; material: Biofilm | place: United Arab Emirates | collected... | reverse complement strand
ACGACCCATCGTAGCGTGGAACGGCAGCAGCACAGCGCCTAGCGCATTGGCCGATTGTTTTGACGCAGCCAATTACGAACCAAATACGGATATCGTTGCGATGCGGTACGCCGAGTCTGACCCGGTACTAGCAGGCTCTCCCTTGGACCCGGGTCAGCTGTACGTCGTCACTCAGGCGCACGCCGGTCAGGGCGCCATTTTTTTAGGTTCCAGTGGCATTCCGACGCTCCCAAACCGAAACGCTGGCGGAGTTGAGTCTCGCCCGCAGACGCGCGTGTCCGCCGTCTCGGCTGAGCTTTTTTGGGTCCGACGTTGTAATGATCCTGGTCCCGATAATGCTTGTGGCAACAGCGATGACGGTGATTTTGAGAATCCCATCCCGACCCTAATGCGGGGCTATCTTGATACCGCGGGCAACTGGCTATCAGAGCCAATTGCCGATGGCGCCGAACAGCTCCAGATCGAGTTCCAATTCGAACGCGGCCCGTGGTTTTCAGCCGACAATGTTCCAAATTCGGCTCCCAGCGCATTGCGCGACCCTTGGGCGCAATTGGGTGGTGTGCGGATAGCCGGTATCGCCCGAAGCAGTCAGCGCGACAATAGCTTTCCAGAAGACGTGCGCACGTTTCCATTATCCGGAGATGTCACTGCTCATTCAGTTTCCGGGGTGGCGGCCAAAACACTTCGTACGCGGTTTGAATCGACCGTGTCGATGCGAAATCATTACCGTACTCGATAGGCAATATCAATGAAGACGAATCAACGCGAAAGAGGTTTCGCCCTTTTCTTCGGCCTAGTGTTTCTGCTAATGATGACGTTAGTCGCCGTGACAGCCATGCGCGGCACTGCGATCGAGCTAAATATGGCAAACAATATCGCCAACTATGAACGTGCCTTTGAGCGAGCCGAGTCGGGTCGCGTAGCTTTCAGCAAAATAACCCCAGACTTGATGCGCTGTTTCGAGGTTTGGCCTCAGGGAATCAACCTGATTGGCGGCGGCGGAGCGAATTGCGTTCCAGGCCAGTGTCTGGGCGAAGATTCCGAAGGCGGCGGCGTGGGAGCCTACAATGCAAACTTTCCCATCGAGCCTGGCATGCAGATCGGCGATAGTTCCAACGTATATACCACCATACGGGCTGGTGAGGGGGTGGATGACCCGACACAATTCGTCAATGAATATCGACTCGTCGGGTCGGATGGTGATCATGCTGACATTGCGGTTGTCCCAATGGGTCCGTGGGACGAGGGTGGCGGAGACTCATCAACGTTAAGCGGCTATGGCGGATCGCGAGATCGAACGGCCAGATCGCTATTCTTCGAATTTGTAAGTTCGTCTGACATTGCCGGAACACTTGCGGCGGCAGCAGCGCATTACCGTTATCCCGTAAGAGAAACTGGCGAATGCCTCGGCGATCTTTCGTACGGGGGCGTCGTCCCGTAAGAGAAAGGTGAATACCTCGGCGATCTTTCATACAATCGATGCAATCTGGAATAGCCATGAATACCCGCAATATCCTTTCTACGTTTATATGCGTATCGCTCGTCGGCGCCGCTGTATTCCAGAACCAGCCAGCAACCGCCGCGCGAACGTCCTTAGAGTCAATGCTTGACTTTACGCAGTTTCCTGTTGTCGGTACGTCGGCAACGGTGTCGCCGCAGGTCGTGCTGAATGTGTCACGCGATCACCAGTTGTACTACAAAGCGTATAACGACTATACCGATCTCGATGGTGACGGGACGCTAGACACAACGTACAAGCACTCGATCGATTACTATGGCTATTTTGATTCGCGGAAGTGCTACACCTATAGTACGACCGACCAGCGCTTTAACCCGGCTAGTATTTCAGCTGATAAGTACTGCTCTAATGCGTGGAGCGGCAACTTCCTGAACTGGGCTACCATGACGCGGATGGACGCCGTGCGCAAGCTACTTTTTGGTGGCTCGCGCTCTACCGATACGGGCTCTGCGACCGTGCTCGAGCGAGCTCATCTTGCTTCCGATGCTCACTCTTTCGCCAAGTTTTATAATGGGAACGATATTGCAAGATTAACGCCCTTCAATCCTCCCACGTCAGGCTCGATGGGCACTGTTCGTTTTGCCGCGCCCATCGCAGTTCGGCCCTATTCTCGGCATACCACGAACACACCTGGATTTAGTGGTGCACCATTCAATGCCGCACCACATACCACGCCGCTGTGCGTTCCACTGGATGGCGCAAACGGGGGGAATGTATTGGTCGATTTTAATCAGGGCGACCAGGTCGTTTTGTCATTGCCAAACAATCCCTCAGTGTATATGACGGGTGGCGTTTTCGATACGACCCGGGTGCAAACTACCCTACAGGACACCGACAGCAACCCCTTGACTCCGCCGGTACCTGTACGTACTGGCAACTGCCCGAATTTGCCAGCATGGCCGGACGGGCGCTATTTGCGAGTGGAAATCGATCCTCGCAGTTATGAAGGCGCAGAGACCACCAATGACGAATGGACGATAGGCAATCTGTCGAACCAGGGAATCTCGTTTTGCAATTTGTCGTTTGCCTCCGGAAACAACGTGGATTCTGTTGCGGATACCAATCCGCCGTTGGTTAGGGTAGCTCGCGGAAACTTCGAGCTTTGGGGCGCGAACGAGCGACGCCAATGTCATTGGCAGGACGAAGCTCAGGATCTTCAAGGCGGATTTTTTGCAGCGTTCCGCAGCAACGGCAACCGCGCATTTTTTTCGGGTCTAAATTCGTCGGCTGAGAATCCACGACGAAGCGCTGGCGGCGACGGAAATGTCTATCAGCCAAGGCACTTGGGAAGCGGAAATGGCGTGACGTCCTCGACTAATGCTAACGGTCAGTTCGTCGTGCGAGTCGCAGCTTGTGTGAATGGTTTAATTGGGTCCGAGCGCTGCAAGAGCTATCCGTCTGGGAACTTCAAGCCGATCGGATTGCTCCAACAGTATGGCGATGACGGCGACTTGAGATTCGCACTTTTCACTGGTACTTGGGACAAGAACGTCTCAGGTGGTGTGCTGCGCAAACCGATGGGGGATATGCGCGACGAAATCAATGTGACAACCAATGGTACGTTTACGTCGACGAACGGATTAGTGAGGCAGCTCTCGCGAATGCGTGTTGCCGGGTTCCGCAGAGATGAAAATGGTTACAATTCGAACGATGCCTGCACTTTCCAGCGCACCGGCATAGGCAACGGCATAGCAGACTCCGTTGCCGAAGGCGCGTGCGCAAATTGGGGAAATCCGTTTTCCGAGATGTTTGCCGAGAGTTTGCGCTATCTCGCGGGTGCGTCCGCAACGGCTGCATTTAACCCGGGAACAGCCGGCAAGGACAACGCCCTTGGGCTTGCTGCCCGAACCTGGACTGACCCGATTGATCGGAATCTTTATTGCTCGCCTTTGAACGTACTCAATTTTAACGCAAGCGTGAGTTCGTACGACTGGAATTCTATTCCTACCGGCGGTCTAGCAGGCGCTCCGTCACCTGCTTCGCTTACAAACACAATCGCAACGGACGAGGGATTGTCCGGCGCGACTTTTTACGGCATGACTGGTCCAGGAGCGACCGGAGCTGCAGGCGACCGCCTGTGTTCAATTAAGAATTTGACGTCGCTGGGCGACATGGTTGGCATTTGCCCTGAAGCGCCAGCGCTCGAAGGCTCATACCGTATGGCCGGATTGGCGTGGTGGGCCAAAACAAACCGGATTCGAAGCGACGTCAGCGTTCCTGGCACTGATAGGCAGTCGTTGAAGGTGACTTCTTATGGAATCCAGTTGGCTACTAACACACCAAAGATTGTGGTTCCGATGAACGGCAGAACTGTGACGATCTTACCCGCTTATCGGCTTGATCGTTCGTCAAATGGATCCGGCCCTTTCGGCGGCGGCGCCATCGTGGACTTCCGTGTGGTTTATTATGACGTCGCCAACGGCCGCGGCAAGTTCTACGTGAACTGGGAGGACAGTGCGTTTGGCGGCGATTACGACCAAGATATGTGGGGCTTTATTGAATACCGAGTCAATGGTTCGCAGATCACCGTGACTACCGACGCGGTTTCGGCGTCTACGTCTAATGGTCAGGGTTTTGGTTACATCATCAGCGGCACGACCCAGGATGGGCCCCACTTCCATACCGGAATTTATGACTTTGATTTTACTGACCCAACTAATGTTACAGTGTCGGCCTTCGGTACTCCGCTTAACGGCGTCACGGGCTCGCGCATTAATGCATCTGGTGGGTGCACTAACTGTATCTTGACGATGCCTCCAACAAGCGTTACTTACACTCAATCCACTTCAAACAGCGCAACCCTGCTCAAGGAACCGCTTTGGTACGCCGCCAAGTGGGGCGGATTCACGGACCGCAACAATAATGACAAGCCCGATCTCCAAGATGAGTGGGACTCCGTCAACGTCGCCGGCGACCCGATTCCCGACGGGCAGCCAGACACTTATTTTCTCGTGACAAACCCGGGGGCTTTGGAGGATTCACTGGCGAAGGTGTTTCAGTCGATCCTTTCGAAGACATCCTCCGGGACTGCTGCTGCGGTCGTAGCGAACAGCAGCCGAGGTTTTGGTGCGCTATATCAGGCGTTGTTCGAGGCTCGCCGCACTGATGGTGCGGGTCGTGAGGCTCGTTGGATGGGTGATCTGCAGGGCCTGTTCATAGACAGTGCTGGCTTCCTCCGTGAAGACGTCGATGGAGACAAGCGACTAGACAATTACGCAACTGACGCTGTCATCCAGTTTTTCTTTGATAGCCAGGTTCAGCCTCCCCGCACTCGCTACAAACGGCTAGCAAACATTTCTGGGAACGATGAAGAGTTTGAGGCTGGTCCGATTGGCCCCGATGGTCTGCCGCCGGGTACGATCTTCGAACTGGAGGATCTCAAGACACTTTGGAACGCCCGCAATAGTCTCGCCGACATTCCTGATGCCTCGATCAACAGTCAGCGCAGTTATGCCGCAACGGCTTCAGGTGGGCGGCACATGTTAACGTGGATAGATGAGGATAGGGACGGCAACGTAAGTCCGGCGGAGCGTAAGTCGTTTACGTGGGACGCAAACGGTTTTGGCGGTTCTAATTATTATTTCCTTAATTCCGACGATCCAACTGAAGCCCAGAAGATTGTCGCTTGGACGCGTGGGGAAGAGGTGGCTGGTTTGCGTACTCGACGTATCAACTACGCGGGTGGTAGCGGCGCGGCAAAAACAATGCGTCTAGCTGATATTGTTAATTCAACCCCCGTTGCTGTTGGTTCCCCGGCCGAGTCGTTCAACCTGCTGTATGGTGACGATTCCTATGCGGACTTCGCGCGTGGTCTTTCCCCGCGCCGGCAGGTGGTCCTCGTGGGTTCGAACTCTGGCATGCTCCATGCATTCCATGCTGGCTTTTTCGATTCGCGTAACCTGCAGTTCGCCAGGGGTGCGGGTACCGCGTCTCAGCAGCCTTTGGGCGCAGAGCTCTGGGCATATGTTCCAGGTAATGCTCTTCCGCATTTGCGGTGGTACACGGACCCAGACTACACACACGTGTTTACTGTCGATGGTAGTCCTTATGTTTTCGATGCAAAGGTGTTTAGCAGTCGTGGCGGGTGGGGCACTATCGCTGCAGTGAATTTCAGGACTGGTGGCGGAAATATCTCCGTAGATTCGGATGATTTCGATGGTGTGGGCGCTTCTAATGCGGACGGTGATGCAGACGACGACATTTCTTCGCGCGCAGCCACTGTGCTCTTGGACATCACCAATCCCAATGCTCCGCCCAGAGTATTGGCTGAGATTCAGGCGGACGATGGTTACCAGTTGGGTCGGCCAGGCGCGGTAGTCATCAACAGCAGTGGAGAGAACCGTTGGTTCCTGGTGGTACCGTCCGGTCCGAACAAAGAGCTTAACGCTGGGCGAATGGTGTCGGATCGACCGTTGAAGTTGCGAGTGTTCGACCTTCAGGATTTGGCGGTCGGAAACGTTTCAGTTCTCGCTGAGCTGGAGGCGGATTCACTTGGCGATGATTCGTTTGGAATGGATCTTGTAGCGGCAGATTTCGACTTGGACTACTCGGTTGAAGCCTTATATTTCGGTTCAAATCGCGACGTCGGTGGGATTGAATTCGAAGGGAGTCTTTACAAGGTCGATACTAATGAAAGTGCTTCCCCAGCGTCTTGGCGTATCAAGCTACTTCACGATACGGATCGGCCGGTTTCGATCATGCCAACAGTAGCGCTTGACCGTGCCGGCGAACGTTTTGTGTACGCTGGAACGGGGCGGTTGTTCTCGCCGCTGGATGCCGGATCGACGTCAGTTCAGCGGATCTACGGTGTTAAGGATAGGAGTCTAAGTCCGGCTTCTCCGTCTTCGTTGCCGGTCTCAGGGCTCGTAGATACAACCAATGTTGTTGTTGCTCCAGACGGCACGGTGGGTGGAGTGCCATTTGAACAGTACTTGGCCTCAATCGCTTCGGCTAATGGGTTTTATCGCAACCTCGACGGTCCAACTGCGAGCGGCGGGGCGGAGCGGGTGGTTAGCAATCAAGCGGTTTCTAGCAGTCTTTTGGTAACAACGTCATATATTCCAAGTACTGACTTGTGTGCAAATTTGGGAAGTGGTCGGCTGTATGTGTTGAATTATCAGTCTGGAACCGCGTCTCCTGGCATGGCGGGTGTTACGGGTGGGACGGGTGGCGGCGGCGGCATACCAACTACTTTTAACCTTGGCCCCGGCGTGCCTTCAGCTCCCACTTTGTCGTTTGGGCAGGGGGAAAACGCAGGTACCATACAGGCATGTATTCAGACAAGTACAGGTGCAATCGTCTGCCAGGATCTGGGTGCGGAGACTTTACTTCGTCCAGGCGAAACGTCCTGGCGTCAACCGTCTGAAACTAATTGAGGTCCGGAATGAAATCGCAATTGCAGCGCGGATTCACAATAATTGAGCTCGTTGCGGTGGTGGCGATCGTTGCCGTTCTTGCGGCGATCGCACTACCGAGTTATTTCGAGTCGGTATCACGAGCGAAACGGACCGATGGCAAAAACGCTTTATCGGACTTGGCTGCGCGGCAAGAGAAGTTTCGTTTTGGGAATAACGCGTACACCACAAACTTGACCTTGTTGAACATGCCCTCAACTTCGGCTGATGGGCATTACACAATCCAAGTAGTTGCGGCATCAGCACTGGCGTTCGAAGCACGCGCAACGCCGACGACTTCGCAAGCCAACGACAAGTGCGGGGTTTTGACCGTCAATCAAGCCGGAGCAAAAGGTACGATTAATAGCCACGGAAGAACTGCAGAGGATTGCTGGCGATGAAGTCGTGGTGGCTGGTGTTGGGCCTCGCAGTCTCAGCCGGTCTTTGGGCAGCTGATCCGGTGTACAAGTGGACCGACGAAAACGGTGTGGTGCACTACTCAAATCAGAAGCCTCGTGACCAACAGACGGACGAGGTGAAATTGAGGGATCAATCGCCAACGGTCCAGTCACAGCAGACGTCTCTCTCTACGGCAGACGCTGAGCGCGAAGCGGAAGAGTCGCTGTTGGAACGAAGGAATCGCGAAGCGCGTACGGCTCTATGCGACCGCGCGCTTGAGGATGTTTCGCGATTGAGCGGATCAGATACGGTCTACCGTCGCGGTCCTGACGGGGTGGAATCGCCATTATCCGATGTCGAAAAGGCGTCGGCTCTCGAGGCGGCTCGTGCCCAAATGAAGCAACATTGCAATCGTGTTGAGTCGGTGGAAGGAGCTGTGAAATGAACCGCCCTCAGAATGGCTTCACTCTGATTGAGCTCATTGTCGCGATGGCGATTGGGGCGATTTTGGCTGGCTTGGCGCTACCGCCTTTAGGCGATCTCATAGCGCGCAACAAGGTCGCTACTGAAGTGAATCGCTTGGTGTCCGATTTTCAGCTGGCGCGCAATAGTGCAGTGACTCGTTCGAGTGTAGTCACGATTTGCCGAAGCGGTGATCAGGTCAGCTGTCTCTCCAGCAGCGCGGCTAATCAGTTAGATGCGGGATGGATGACATATACCTCTGCTAACCCGCAGATTTCTTACGTTGCAGGAACCGACGCGCTGCTCAAGGTGGGTGAGAAAGCCAGCGAGACTACACAGATTCGGGTTCAGGGCAACCAAGCTCCGGACTTCATTTCCTTCTTGCCATCCGGGCGTATCGAAACTGCTGTCCCGGGAAACGTTGTTATTACTATCTGCAAAAACGGTCAGTCGACCGAACAGGTGCGAGGGCGTCGGTTGACTTTAGCTGTTTCCGGACGCCCCAGCATCAGCGAGCTGCCGGTGGGCGCCTGCAACTGATCCTCTGGCTACCACGGTACTATTGGTTGGTCGCGACCCTGGCCCTTCCAATTCGGCACAGCTCGCTCAGATTCGTCTTTCTACAGATGCCTGCGTAGACGTTGTTTCGAACTGAGGTAGCCTATAGCGCCTTGTTCGTTTCGGGTGAGCGATGCGTCCGCTTTTACTTCTGTGTCTGATTTTTCCGTCACTGCTTACGGCAGCCCCTATCACCGAAAAATCCATGTGGGCGCTGGAGCGCGTGGCGCCGCCAGCGGTGTCTCCGGATGGTAAGGCGGCTGTTGCCGCAGTGACACGCTTCGATCTCAAAGAAGACAAGGCGATCACTGATCTTTGGTGGTTTGCGACCGATGGCTCTGAGGAGCGGGTGTTGACGCAGGCCGCGTCGAACGAGTCGGCGCCGGCGTTCAGCCCTGACGGGAAGTGGTTGTCTTTCATCGCTCAGCGCGACGACGATAAGTCGCCGCAGCTATATGCGCTGCCGCTCGGTGGCGGTGAGGCGCGCCGGATTACGAGCATTCCCACAGGTGTGTCGGTCGCCAAGTGGCATGGCGACAGTCAGCGACTCGTGGTGCTGACGCGCGTTTGGCCGGGCGTGTCCTGGGCAGATTCGGCAACGCGCATCAAAGAGCGTGCGGAGTCGAAGATGACCGCAAAGATGTGGGACGACGCGCCGGTGACGTATTGGGATCAGTTTATCGATGACCGTCAGGCGCACCTCTACGAGGTGTCGCTTGCAGGCGGTGAGCCCAAGGCACTTACGTTGGCCACCAAGCTTGAGCTGCCGCGTAGCTTGTCGGATGCGACATCGTTCGACGTGAATCCGAAGACCGGTGCGATTGCCTTCGTCGCCGATAGCGATGCCAACCACGACAAAATCAATCTTGACGTCTATTTGCTTGGGTCGGACGGCACGCCGAGCAATCTAACGTCCGACAATGCTGCCAGCGACAACGTCCCGCAGTGGAGCCCGGACGGCAAAAAGCTCGCCTACGCGCGACAGACCATTTCCGGGTTCTACGGCGATACGCGTCGCTTGCGCGTTTACGATGTTGCGTCGCAATCGACGGTAAATCTGCACGCCGAATGGGATCGCTCTGCGGATGGGCTGGTGTGGAAAGCCGATAGCTCCGGGCTTTTCGGAGCTATTGACGATGCTGGAACGGTGCGCGTTTACGAGTTGCCGATGAAAGGCAAACCGCGCCGCGTAACCGATGGCAGCAATGTGGGCGGGCTGGCGCTATCGGCGAATGGCAAAGTGCTCGTCGGTTTGCGCGAGAGCTACATCGAGCCACCCACGCTGGTGCGAGTCGACGCGCGCAACGGCGAAACAACCACTCTCGGCACGCGCAACAAAGACGCGCTGGCCGCGATTGAGTTCGGTACCTATGAGTCGGTCACGTACGAGGGAGCGAACGGCGTGCCGATTCAAATGTGGGTGAACTATCCGCCCGGCTTCGATAAAACCAAACGCTATCCGGCCTTCTTGCTGTTGCACGGCGGCCCACACAACGGCATCACCAACGCGTTCTCTTTTCGATGGAACGCCCAGGTGTTCGCCGCGCGAGGCTACGTGACGGCGTGGCACAACTTCCACGGTTCGAGTGGATTCGGTCAGGCGTTCACCGATTCGATCAATCCGAATCAGGACATTCTGCCGTACCAGGACACCATCAAAGCCGCCGAGTGGCTGGCAGCGCAGCCGTTCATCGACAAGGACCGCATGGTCGCCGGTGGTGGCAGCTACGGCGGTTATCTGGCATCGATACTGTTGGGCCGCGAGCACCCGTTCAAGGCGCTGATTGCGCACGCTGCGGTGTACAACTGGTTCACGCAGATCGGTAGCGATTTTGGTTTCACCGACTCGCGCTTCCCGGAGTTCTGGGAAGACCCGACGATTTTCCAGCGCTCATCGCCGCACTTCGGTGCTGGCAATTTCAAGACGCCCACCCTGGTGATCCACGGACAACTCGACTACCGCGTGCCGGTGAACCATGGCATTGAGCTTTACCATACGCTCAAGAAGCGCAATGTGCCGACACGCCTGATCTACTATCCGAACGAAAACCACTGGATATTGAAGCCGCAGAATTCGATCTTCTGGTACGAGGAAGTCCACAAGTGGATCGAGAAGTACGCGGCGCCAGGAGCGAAGTGAGGCATCTCTTGGGCGCAGGGAAGGCCACTCAGTTCAACGTGAGTTTTTTCGGATCGAGTCCCGCGCGCCCCAACGGGGCGCAATGTGATGGCCCAGGGCGCAAGCCCTGGGTACCAGTCCCCGCTATTGAGAGCCCTGAAGGGGCGAAACTTGGCGATTGCGCCCATTCAGGGCTTACTGAAAACGGTGGACTGACCCAGGGCTTGCGCCCTGGGCTATTACCCTTGCGACAGCACACGTGTTTGATCCCAGGTCGGCCGCTCGCCGGGACAGATCGACGCGAAGCGGCGGCGATGGCGGCTTGGCGTTAGTGAACCACCTGACCCCACGCTACCTAGGCCGCCAACCCTACGAGCCCCTCTGGCGCGCGATGCAGCGCTACGCCTCGACGCGCGACGAGCATGCTGCCGATTACTTGCTGTTGCTGGAACACGATCCGATTTTCACGCTGGGGCAAGCGGCCAAAACCGAGCACGTGTTGTTCCCAGGCGAGATTCCGGTGTTGCCGGTCGATCGGGGCGGGCAGGTGACGTATCACGGGCCAGGGCAACTGGTAGGTTATCCGTTGATCGATTTGCGTCGGTTGGGCATCGGTGTGCGCGAGCTGGTGACACGACTGGAACAAGTAGGCATCGATCTCTTGGCTGAGCGCGACATAGTTGCCTTACGCCGTGAAGGCGCGCCAGGTATCTACGTGGGTGTGGCGAAGATCATGGCGATCGGCATTCGCGTCCGGCGCGGCACCACATTTCACGGCATCGCGTTCAATGTCGACATGGACCTCGAGCCCTTCGGACGCATCAACCCCTGCGGCTATCGTGGTTTGGAGGTGATCGATCTCAAGCGCTTGGGAATCGCCGCAAGCCTTGTCGACTTTGCCGCAGACTATGCCCGCCATTTTGCTCGGGTCTTCGGCTACGAGCCGGCGCCAGTCGTGTACGATTCGGTTCTTCCTGGTGAACTGCAGCCGCAAACCGCATGAACAAGGCTATCCCAGCGCTGGTGCTGGGCGAAAAACAAGTCGGCGAAGACAAGATTTCGCGCAACCCCGTTACTTTTGACGCCACGCGTCCGGCCTTAAGAAAACCAAGCTGGATCCGAGTGCGCCTGCCCACCGGCAACGCCGTCGATGTGCTGAAAGCCAAGCTGCGCGCCAATTCCCTGGTGACGGTGTGCGAGGAAGCCTCGTGTCCGAACATCCACGAGTGCTTCAGCAATGGCACGGCCACCTTCATGATTTTGGGCGCGGTGTGTACGCGGCGCTGCGCATTCTGCGATGTCGCACATGGGCGACCGAAACCACCCGACGCCGATGAGCCGGCGAAGCTCGCCCACACGATCCGTGAGATGCGCTTGCGATATGTCGTGATCACCTCGGTGGACCGCGACGATTTGCGCGATGGCGGTGCGCAACACTTTGTCGACTGCATTCGACAAGTGCGGGAACAAAACCCAAAGATCGTCGTCGAAGTCCTGGTACCCGACTTTCGCGGCAAAGGGCGAATGGATCGAGCGCTCGATGTGTTCAAGGATTGCCCGCCGGATGTGTTCAACCACAACCTGGAAACCGTGCGCGCACGTTATCTCGAAGTGCGACCGGGCGCCGACTACGATTGGTCGTTGACGCTGCTCAAACGCTTCAAGGCGCTTCATCCGCAGGTGCCCACCAAGTCCGGGATCATGCTCGGACTGGGCGAAGAGCTGAGCCAGGTGCATCAAGCCATGGCAGATCTACGCGCCCATGACGTCGACATGATCACCATCGGTCAGTATCTGCAGCCAACCGCTCACCATCATCCGGTGGTGCGCTATTGGTCGCCAGAAGAGTTCGAAGAGTTACGTGTGTTCGGAGAAGGATTGGGCTTTAAGCATGTCGCGAGCGGCCCCATGGTGCGTTCGTCGTATCACGCCGATAAGTCAGCGCATGAGGCCGGTGTTGCGGCGTGACGGATGGCAGTTGCGCGAACGGAAAGGCTTTGTTGAAGTATCTGCAGGCGCGTGGCGCCCGCATTGGACTGAAGGGACCTCAATGAACATCAAATCGGTACTGGCTTTTGCGATTGCTCTTTCACTCGGCACCGCAGTCGATGCCAAACCCAAGACGGTGAGCGTTGCCGATCTCAAATCGACGCCCGAGCAAACCGAGGCTGCCAGTTGGGTCGCGCGATTCCTCACGCGCCTGCATTACGCCAGCAAGCCGCTCGACGATGCGATGAGCAAGGACATGTTGCGTCGTTACATCGAAGCGCTCGACAGCGAGAAAGTGTTCTTTCTGGCGTCCGACATCGCACAATTTGAAGCGGCGTATGGCACTTCGCTCGACGATGCCATTCAAAAGGAACAACTCGATGCGCCGTTCGCGATCTATCGCGTTTACCTGAAGCGCCTCAATGAGCGCACCGATTACGCCCGCAGCCTGCTCAAGCAGGGCTTCGATTTCACCGTCGATGAGTATTACGCGTACGACCGCGAAGACGCCCCGTGGCCGAAAACCGCCAGCGAACTCAACGAGCACTGGCGTGCGCGAGTGAAGAACGACTGGCTGCGGCTGAAACTGGCCAAGCGCGATGAAGGCAAGATCGCGGAAACGCTGGATAAGCGCTATGCCGACTTCAACGTGCGCGTGGGTCAGCTTGATCGCGAGGACATTTTCCAGACGTTTTTGAACGCCTACGCGATGTCCATCGAGCCGCACACGAACTACCTGGGCCCGCGCGCCAGCGAGAACTTTGCGATTTCCATGCGCCTCAGCCTCGAAGGCATCGGTGCGGTGCTGCAGCGCGATGGCGAGTACGTGATCGTTCGGTCGGTGGTTGAGGGCGGTCCTGCGTCACGCGATGGTCGCATCAAGGCGGGCGATCGCATTTTGGCCGTTGGGCAGGAAATAGACGCGCAGTTGACCGATGTTGTCGGCTGGCGTCTTGAAGACGTCGTGGACTTGATTCGCGGTAAGAAAGATACGCGCGTGAAGCTGGATGTATTGCCGGCTGAGATCTCCGTGGGCGGCAAGTCGATGCTGGTCGAAATCACGCGCGACAAGGTCAAGCTCGAAGAGCAAGCCGCGCGTCAGCGCATCATCGAGACCGATGGTGCCGCGAAGAAGCGCATCGGCGTGATCGAGTTGCCGGCGTTCTATAGCGATTTTGCTGCTCAGGCGCGCGGCGAGCCCGATTACCGCAGCTCAACGCGAGATGTGCGCAAGCTCCTGGCGGAATTGCAGACGGAAAAGGTTGATGGCGTGGTCATCGATCTGCGCAACAACGGCGGTGGCTCCCTGGAGGAAGCTGCCGAGTTGACCGGCCTGTTTATCGATCAGGGTCCCGTGGTGCAGATCAGCGACGGTCGCGGCCGCGTAGCAGTAAAGGAAGATCCGAATAGCGGCGTTGTGTACTCCGGCCCGCTGGCGGTGATGATCAATCGGGCTTCGGCCTCAGCTTCGGAGATTTTTGCCGGTGCAATCCAGGACTATGGCCGCGGAGTCATTATCGGTGAGACCACTTTCGGCAAGGGCACGGTGCAGGAGCTGAAAGATCTCGACTATATGGCCAACAAAAACCAACCCACCTTGGGTCAGTTGAAACTGACGGTGGCACAGTTTTTCCGCATCGATGGCGGCTCAACGCAGCACAAGGGCGTGATTCCTGATATCCGCTATCCGGCCACGCTGGACGGCCTGGATTACGGCGAGTCCAGCTATGACAATGCGTTGCCTTGGACGCAGATTGCGGCGGCGGACTACGCGCCGGTGGGCGATTTTTCCCGAATGTTGCCGAAGCTGGAGTCGCGTCACGCCCAACGAATCAAGAGCGACCAGGAGTTCAAGTTCTTGATCGAAGACATCGCAGAAGCGAAGGCTATTCGCGAACGCAATCAGATCTCGTTGAACTACGCCAAGCGCGAAGCCGAGCGCAAGTCCGACGAGGCCAAACTGCAGGCTCGCGCCAAGGCGCGTGGCGAAGCGGAGGACAAATTGGCGGCTCGGCTCGACGATGGCCTCAACCCAGGCGAGCGTGGCCTCGATTTGGATGAAGATGAGAAGAACGAAAAGCCCGATCCATTCCTGGTTGAAGGTGCGCGCATCCTGGCGGACGTCGTGGCGCTGATGAAGGCCGATCCGCAAATTGCGGCGGTGCGCGATGTGGCGGTCAAGCCAGGCAGCTGATGGGATCAGGTTCTGCTGTCATCCCCGCGAAGGCGGGGATGGCGCTTCTTACCAACGGTGCGCCGGTTGATGTTGGCGCCGTTGACTTGTGATTGGAAGTGAAGCGAGCCCTGCAAATTTAGGGCGGGACGCTGGAGGCTCCGTTAGCGCGAGCGACGCGGTGATTCGCAGTCACGCCTCGTACCGTACCTCAACAATCTCGTAGCTCTTCCGCCCGCCCGGCGTTTCGATGTGCACCACATCGCCCTCGCTCTTGCCGATCAACGCGCGCGCAACAGGTGAGCTCACCGAAATCATCCGCTGTTTGATGTCTGCTTCCAGATCGCCAACGATCTGATAAGTCACCGTATCGTCGCCGTGGATGTCCTGCAAATCGACGATCGCGCCGAAGACGATGCGTGAGCCCGGGTTGAGCTTGCTGACATCGATGATCTCGGCATTCGCCAGCGTGGCCTCCAGCTCGCCAATGCGCCCCTCGGTGAACCCCTGTTGCTCGCGGGCGGCATGGTATTCCGCGTTCTCGCGCAGATCGCCATGTGCGCGAGCTTCGGCGATCGCGGCGATGATCTGCGGCCGCATCACCGACTTCAGATGATCGAGTTCCGCACGCAATCGTTGGGCACCTTTGGGGGTGAGTGGAGCACGTTTCATCTGGTTAGGGTCTCAAACAAGTCAGGCGCGCGAGTAAAGCGGATTGGCGGCGAAAAGCAAGGTTTCGAAGGTCATGGCCACAATTGACGGCGATTGCGAACTCTACTAGCATACGACGTATGACAAATGCTCCTTGCTCAACGCGTGTCAATGCCCGCATCGATGCCGTCGCTGAGGCGCAGTTGCGCTACGTGACGGAGCGCACTGATATGACGGTAACGGATGCACTGAAGACGGCGATTGGACTCATGTACGAGAAAGTAGCTGGAGAGTCGAGCGTCCCATCCGCGTTCCTGCAGCGCGCCGGAAGTTTTGTCGCTGCAGGCGACAGCGGCAAATCGGATGGCGCGACGAACTACAAGGCGATCGTGGCGAGATCGGTTGCCGCTAAGCACGGATGCTGATCGCAGACACCGGGTTTTTCTACGCCTTGGCCGATCGCAGCGATCGCTGGCATGCGCGTGCATGCGAAGCGCTTGCGGCGATTCACGAGCCGCTTATCACCACGTGGCCGGTACTCGCCGAAACCACGCACTTGATGAACGCGCGACTGGCGCCCAACGTCGCTACCCGATTCCTGCACGATGTCGCTTCTGGGTTCTCCGCCGTTTTTCACCTGGAAACCGTGCTCATCGAACGCTGCGCGAAGCTGATGAAGAAGTACCAGTCGCTGCCCATGGATTTGGCCGATGCTTCGCTGGTGCTGCTCGCCGAGCACCTCGATCACGGTCGAATCCTGACCACTGATGAGCGCGATTTCGGCGGCTATCGCTTCAAGAACACCGCACCGTTCAAAAACGAGTTGCTGTCGCCAACGTGACAGCGCAGCGCTAGACGCGCCAGTAGGATGCGCGGCACTTTTCGCAGGAGTCGCAGCATGAGTAACGTCAGTCCAATCAACACATCCAGCGCCGCTGAGCGCCAGGCGCGCGTCGATCTCGCCGCCTGTTATCGCCTCGTCGCTCACTACGGATGGGACGATCTCATTTTTACGCACATCTCAGCGCGCGTACCGGGCACGGAGGATCAATTCCTGATCAACCCGTTCGGCATGCTGTTCGAGGAGATCACGGCCTCGTCGTTGGTCAAGATCGATCTGGCTGGCAACAAGCTCGATGACTCGCCTTTTCCGGTCAATCCTGCCGGCTTCACGATTCACTCGGCGGTTCATCAAGTGCGCCACGACGCACACTGCGTGATTCATGTCCACACGCTCGACGGCACGGCCGTGTCCACGCATCCCGAGGGGCTGCTACCGCTCAATCAGACCGCGATGCTGGTGCGCGACGATCTCGCCTACCACGAGTACGAAGGCGTAGCCGTCGATCACGACGAGCGTCCGCGCCTGCAACGCGATCTTGGCAACAAGAACCTGATGCTGCTATGGAATCACGGCACGCTGACCTTGGGCCCGACGGTAGCGGAAGCATTCATGCGCATGTACTTCCTCGAACGCGCCTGCAGCATGCAGGTGCGCACGCTGTCCTGCAGCCAGGGGCGTTATCACACCGCGATGCCCGGCGTTCCGGAGAAGACCGCAGCGCAAGGCAATCACCCAGAAATGAGCAAGGCAATGGCCAATCAACTCGCTTGGCCGGCGTTGTTGCGCATGCTCGATCGCAAAGACCCGAGCTTCCGGCAGTAAGTGCTCAACGGAGAAAGAAACGGAAAGGCGTCGCGCCATGGCCCGACGCTTTTCGCTGCAGCAACAAAGAACTACGCGGCATCGCGGAGCTGTTTCGCGTGCGCAACGGCCTTCGCCAATCGAGCCGCCTCCCATGCAATCAGGCGCCAACATAGATCGCTCAAAAACGCAGCAACAAGACCAACGACCACACCACCCACCATCAGCGCGTTGGCGTAGAACATCGCTATCGGCCAATCGGCGCCGATTCCCTGCAGTGTCATGATCTGCGTCCCAATCCATCCCGTGAACGCATACACCGGCACGATGGTCAGAGGGTTAGTCACGAACTGCAGCGCGACGGTCACGGTTACATTCGCCCGGAGTACCAGCGCGGCAAGGAATCCCACCAGGATTTGCGCGCCATAGATCGGCAGCAGCGAGATCACCCAGCCCGCATACAGCGCCGGCACAATCTGCGCGCGCTTGAACGACCAAAGATACGGACGTGCGCGGGCCGCTTCGCCGAACCAGCGGATTACCGGATAGCGGTGCGCATTGTCGCGCCGCGGCAAGCGCCGCAAGAGCCGTCGCAGGCGCGCGCGGCGCAGATGCTGCCTCGCCGTCAGGCGCGAAAGCTCCTCAGACATACTGGATCAGATCCCAGCGATTGCCATAAAGGTCCTCGAAGACCGCGACCGTTCCATAGTCCATTGTCTCCGGTCCGCGAACGAAACGCACGCCATGTCGGCGCAGGCGCGCATATTCGGCGCCGAATTCGGTTGTTTCGAGAAACAGGAACACACGCCCGCCGCTCTGATTGCCGATGAAGCGCGCCTGCTCCTCATTCGCCGCACGAGCCAACACCAGCGCCGCGCCCCCACCGCGCGGGCCCACGCGCACGAAGCGCTTGTTCTGCTCGGGAACCGGGCGGTCCTCAATCAACTCGAAATCGAGGACCTCGCAAAAAAAAGCGATGGCTTCATCGTACTCGCGCACGATCAGGGCTACGTGCGCCAGGCGCGTACTCATAACGACGTGTCCCGCAATGCGGCAAGCCAAGCGTCGCGTTTGCGCTCGAAACTCCAGGACGCATTCGCCGGACTGGTCGATGGCAGGCGGATCGTGGTTAACCGCGGGAATTGCAACGAAACGGGCTTGAACCACTTCCAGGCACTGGCCCCGTTTAGCAGTACCTTGCCAATCGATGGATGTGCAGCGAAGAAGCTCGCGAAATCGTTCAGTTCGATACTCGCCGCATCGATGTCGCTATCGAGACTGCCGCGCCGTTGACAACGAGCAACGACATCCCAGAGCGCGATTCCAGCGCGTCCGAGCGCAGCACATCTCTCGGTGTAGGGCTCACAGGCCGCCACACCAGTGACGGCCGCCAGAATTGGCCAGAACGCATTTCGGGGATGCGCGTAGTACTGCCCGGCCGCGAGCGAGGCCGCGCCGGGCATTGAGCCGAGAATCAGCAACCTGGATTCGGCCGGTATCACCGGCGGGAATGCCTCAAGTGCTGCGTCAATTCGACTCAAAGCCGTTCAGGTGCAAGCCGCTGTTATCGCTGGCGGAGCTGAAA
>ERZ1066134.499-NODE-499-length-18669-cov-19.980284_pt1 | contig 18669 bp, 17 predicted proteins | sample MGYA00382781_ERZ1066134 | MGnify/ENA primary metagenome ERZ1066134 (study PRJEB33369, sample SAMEA5778364) | biofilm metagenome | biome: Industrial cooling water; feature: Water cooling tower basin; material: Biofilm | place: United Arab Emirates | collected... | reverse complement strand
AACCCCTAAATCATATTAAATATGCTTTGGCATCTTAACCGAACAACGGGTTTATATATGCAGTTTTTCTAAGCAAAGCCGCACTATTCTGTTGTGTTTATGTAACTCACGTCACTGTTATTCACGAATATGGCAGTTGCCTATGAATTGCACAAATTGGTGAAGTGGCTTTTAATTTTTTGAAGATTTTGGGTGCTTACAGGGGTGTATACCTCAGTTGTCCTTGAGCTTTTATGTCCGAGTAATTCCTAGATGTACCGTAAATCTGTGCCTGATTCTAGCAGATGCGTGGCACAGTTGCAAATGCAGGCATTTCTCACTTTCATGTCCTTTTTTCAATTTTGAATGTTAAAAAATCTCATTAGTTTGCCTCTATGTCCAAACTCCCCAGCATTTTTTATCATTCGGAATACCTGGCCATCCAAGGGCACAAGAAATTGAAGGTTTTCGAGACGGATGATTTCAAAGTGGCGTTTGCATTGGTGAAGGATTTGGCCGTGAGTCTGCCGCAAGGCCTTTTTGGTTCTATCGAAAAGAAGAAGCGGGCGGTGAATTTTCCTGCCTTTGAAGCTTTCTGGAAAGAGGTGCATGGTGCGCTAAAGGAAGAGAAAATCAATCGCGCAGAGATCATTCATCCTCCGGAGATTTATGCCGGATATGTACCCTTTGCATGGTTGGGTGAAGTAGGTTTTTCGCGCATGTATGCCGACATCAATCATCATATTGCGTTGAAGGATTTTCAACTGCACAAAATGGAGGAGAAGAAGCTAAAGCAACTGGCCAGGCTAAAATTCACAACAGAGAAACTGCCTGCCACTGAGCTAAAGGCCACCTACGACTTTTTGAATGATTGCCGAGAGGAAAAGGGATTGAAACTCAACGTGACCTACGATCGGCTGGTTGCTTTGTTTGAGGCCTATCCCGACAGATACGACATCTTCATGTGCTATCTGGACGGTGCACCGGCTAGCGCCGTGGTTACGATCAAAGTGGCACCCGATGTGGTGTATTATTTTCTGCCCGGCACGCTGGAGTCTGCCAAGCAACACAGTCCCATGGTGGGGCTACTGGCTGAAATTGTCAAGCATTTTTCCAAAACACACACCTATCTCGATCTTGGCGTGTCATCCATTGAAGGCAAGCCACAAGCAGGGTTGATCACTTTTAAGGAACGTATGGGTGGTATTGCTGCTACCAAGCCGCGGTATTTCGCCAAAGTATAGGAGGGGAATTGAGCATAATGTTTTTTAAAAAAACAGGACGCCTCATGCGAAGCGCCCCTTCCTGTAGACATTAAAAAATAGTTTACAAATAATACTCAAAAATACCGGTGAGCAATTCGGACGCTCCGATGTAAATGCCCACCCCGTAGGTCACGTGGCGTACCGAAAGATTCTGAATGGCGAATGGCAATCCGCTGATATTGAGCATGGTGAATCCGGCTGCTACGACTAAGGCACCACCAATCAGGATTTCTACCGAAGGAGCAAAAAGCAGGATGAATACACCCACCACTAAAATGACGAAACTGGTGGTGATTACTTTCCACAATTGACGCTTGGCAATGGTGCGGCTGATCAAGAATCCGCCAATGGCGCAAAGACCTAGAATCACGAAGGATACATATCCACCATAGGCACCAAACTCCGGAAACGTGTTAGCGAGGTGGTGAGGAAGGAACTCAAGAAGAAAGGCTTTGCCCACACCCAAAAATAGTCCCACCATCAAAATGGACGCATAGGAAATCAATGACTGTTTGCCCGTAACTCGATCGGCTACCATGAGTTGGGTTTTGCGCTGAAGCACCTCATCTCTGGATACGCGATGGAAGATGTAGCCGGACACACTGATGAGGATGCCGCCCACCACGAAAGTGAGGGTATCACCAAAGAAAAGAACCAAGGCCACCACGATAGGTTCGATGGCGTACACAAGCTCTGTGACCAAGAAGAGGAATCCCATGACGATGGGTAGTTTTTGTGCCGGTGCAAATGCCTCAATCATGGAGTTGGCAGGGCTTACGAATAAATTCATGCTGATAAGCCAAAGCACGATCATGATGGGCAATATGGTGCGCATATCGGCTAAGTGGGCTGTGGAAATCATAGAAGCTACCACCATGAAGATCATGGCTGTGGCGCCAATACCAACAGTGAAGACAATTAAGTATTTACCGTTTTTGCGAAGAATATAATCGGCGATGAGACCGGCAATGGGTGGGATGAGTACGAGCACGAGTGCCTTGGCGATGAGCATGAAATCTACCAAGTGCGTGATGCCCAAATTGGTCATCAATACAGGTTGGTACTCGTGGTAGGCGATCCAACTGATGGCTACTGCCGCATTGAGGAATCCGAGGCTATAGACCTCTTTCCATTTTAAATCCGAAGTTGTTGCTGTTGACATTTTTCTAATGTTAGGTTCAGGTAAGTTACGAACTGAGGTCGCTCCTTGGATTTCAACACCAGAAAAAAATATTCGTTCCTTCGTGCCTAGACCTTCACTTCAACCTCCCGATCACTCATCACAAAGCCCATGTTTTCCAACTCATCCAAGATAGGCGTATAGATGTCTTTGCTGGTGGGAATGTGCACGCCGGGTTTAAAGAGTTTTTTCTGCAAGACCAACCGTGCGGCTATGGCGAGTGGCAGGCCAACTGTCTTGGCCATGGCCGTGTTCACCGGATCTTCACCTTCTACTACCAGGTGGGATTGAATCTGCCGATGCACGCCTTTGTCCATGAAGTCAAACTTGTGCCACATCACAATCATGTCTCTGTCCTCGGCCGTGAGCGTCCATTTCTTTTTCAGTATATGCTCCAATATTTGCGCTGGCGTGCCTTTTTGCAAGCCTACCAATTCTTCGCTGAACATACCGAGCCACTTTAGCTTGTACATTTCTTCACTTTCCAGACCAATATCGAGATAGTGCGCCAGTTTCAGTTCGATGGAATTGTTTGGATTGTATTGCAAGAAGCAGTTAATAAACTGCCGGTGCGTCATGGTATCTACACGCTCCAACTCAAAGGTATCGTCCGTAGCGCCCAATTGCACAAACAAGTCCCAACCTTTGCAGAATCCGGTGCGGCGTAGCGTTCCTCGGTACATTGTTGGGATGCCGCGCAGGTTATACAAATCCAAATATTTCAACGAGTCGCGGTTGGCATAGCCTTCAAAATAGCCATAGCCCGGGATGTGGATCACTTCGGTGCGTTGAAATAGTTTGTGATAGGGGATGTACTTGTAGCGACCTTCTTGGACAAACTTCACATAGCCTTGTCCGGCCAGCACTACATTGCGCGGGTTCCAGGTGAATTTGTATTTCCAAGGGTTATCATGCATTTGATCATCGGCCAATAGTCCGCCGGTGAAGGATTCAAAACCGATCAATTGATGACCTTCTTCACGGATGTTGTCTAGCACACGCATGGCCGACATGTGGTCAATACCCGGATCGAGTCCAAGCTCCATGAGGCAATGTTTGCCTTTGGCTTTGAATGCCTCATCCAGACCTTTGATTTCATCTGAGACGTACGAGGCGGTGAGCATGTCTTTGCCCAACTCCACGCACTTCTTGGCCGCTATACCGTGAAACATGGCCGGAAGCATGGATATCACCATATCGGCTCGTTCGATTTCCTCATGTACCTGAGCGGCATCTTTGATGTCAAATGTAATGAGCCGTGCCCGTGGATGTCCGCCGGACTTTTGTCGGGCCAATTCCACATTTTGTTCACCGATAGTCAGGTGCCAATCGTTTTCTGCAGCATGACTTAAAAGATATTGGATCAAAGAGGTGGCCGATTGTCCGGCACCTAGGAGGAGGATGTTTTGCATGGGCAAATAAAGAAGGAAAAGAAAAGTATTAGAACGATTTAAACACCTTTTTTGCTCACCATCGTGGCGCTCGCCTGTGCAGTAGGGAAGATGAGTAAATCAGCGATGTTTACGTGCCGTGGACGTGACAAAATGAAAGAAATGGTCTCGGCAATGTCTTGGGCTTTGAGAGGTGAGTAGCCCTTGTACACATTCGCTGCGCGCTCCTTGTCGCCTTTGAAGCGCACCTCCGAAAACTCGGTTTGTACTAATCCGGGCTGAATACTGCTCACCCGTATGCCCTTGCCGTTGAGGTCCATGCGCATGCCTTTCGTAAGCGCATCCACAGCGTGTTTGCTGGCACAGTATACATTGCCATTTGGGTACACTTCAATGCCTGCCACCGAGCCGATGTTTATGATATCACCCGTGCCTCGCTCGATCATGCCCGGAATAATGGCTTTGCTCATGTAGAGTAACCCTTTCACATTTATGTCAATCATGGCTTCCCAGTCGTCAACCTCTCCGTCTTGAATAGGACTAAGTCCATGTGCATTGCCGGCATTGTTGATGAGTACGGCTACATTTTTCCACTCCGTGGGTAACGTATCGAGGGCGGCAAAAGCGGCCTTGCGATCGCGCACATCAAAGGAGCATGTGTACACATCGGTGGCAAGTTCGGACTTCAATTTTTCCAATCGGTCTTTTCGTCGGCCGGTGAGGATGAGTGCATGCGTGGCTGCCAATAGGCGGGCTGTCGCTTCACCTATTCCGCTGGTGGCTCCAGTGATGAGGGCAATGGGTTTCATACTTAGTTCACAGAGAATTTCTTCTTAGGTGGTCGTCTCGGTTCGCCCACTTTGATACTGCCTCTTCTTCGATCGCCACCCGAAAGCGTACTTGGGCCACCTTCGAAAGTAAAGAATAGGCCCAAATTATGGGTCGTAAGTTTTTTCAAAGGAACATTGAACGGACTGTCGCTGCGCTGGTTGAGCATGTTTTTGATACCGTAGGAGTAGCGCACCTCGGGCGAGAATTTGAACAGCGGATAAAAAATATCGAAACCGGCTCCAACCTCAATATTCATCTGATTGCGCAGCAAATCCAACTTGTCTGAGGTGTCTTCTCGTTGGCCTCTGCCTACCGCTTCAAATGTGGGTTTAATTCCCCCCACCAAATACATGGCGTAGTTGCCTCTTCGCTGCGATTTGTATTTGAGGAGTAGGGGCAGTTCCACATAGGTGGCATCTTTGATATGTCGCAGTTCGGTCCTATTGGTGTACCGATACGTCAGATCGTTTTCATAAAAACCTACCGTGGGCAAAATGCGAAAATCCAAGTATTGAAGCATGTGGAAATTCACCACAAATCCCAATTTGAACCCGCCCACATTACCGGGGACAATGGAATGCAGCGTGTCAAACTCAGGTGTGGAGTAGATATCTGCGTATTGTATGCGGTATTTGGATGAGTGAATACCCAGCAAAAAACCATAATGAACAAAGTGCTCATCATAATCGGGCAGATGATCTGTCGGGTTGTTTTGTGCAGCACCCGGAAGCACCAGCAACGCCAACGCCAAGAGGATTACTTGACGCCCGTGTAGATAGAACTGATTCCGAAAGTGAGGGTTTTGCATGTTGTGTTTTTATAACCTACCGTGTTCATGATCTTGAGGAAATCCTGCCCATCGGGGAAGGCATTGACTGACTCAGGAAGATAGGTGTAAGCTGATTGATCCTTTGAAATTAAACGCCCAATTTTCGGCAAAATCCAACTAAAATAAAAATTGTAGAGCTGCTTCAATGGAAACGCACGCGGACGCGAAAATTCCAAAATCACCACCTTGCCTCCTTCGCGCAGTACCCGGCGCATGTCTTTCAGTCCTTCTTCCAAGTGTTCAAAATTCCTTACACCAAAAGCAACGATCACCGCATCGAATTTATTTTCTTCAAACTCCAAACCCTCCGAATCGCCCAGCCTCATTTCGATTTTTTCGGAGAGCTTTTTCTTGAGCATTTTTTGACGGCCTACCTCGAGCATGCCGGCTGATATGTCCACCCCTATCACTTTGTCAGGCTGCAAGCGTAGGGCCGCTATGGCAAAATCGCCTGTACCTGTTGCAATGTCCAAAATGAGTTTGGGCCGGTCTTTTTTCAGCAAATTGATCGCCTTGCGTCTCCAAATACGATCGATTCCGAGGCTCAGTGTGTGATTGAGAAAATCGTATTTTGGGGAAATGTTATCAAACATTTGAGCCACCTGCTCTTTTTTGCTGGTGGATTGTTCTTTGTAGGGTACGACTGTCATGTGGCGCGAAAGTAAGTTATTTTGATAAGGCCTTTACTCGCTGTAACAAAGTTGGATGGGAATAGTGCATAAATACATACGCCGGATGTGGTGTGAGATTGGACAAATGATCGGAGGTCATCTTCTTTAGAGCCGTCATCAATGGCTCTCCGGCATACGTTTCTTTGGCATAGGCATCCGCCTCGTACTCGTTTTTGCGGCTCATCAGGTTGCTGACCAGTCCTATGATGTGCGAAATAGGTGAATATAAAATGCCAAAAGCAAGGAGGTTGAGATGCACCGCAGTGGACACTCCGCCAAGCGCCCAAGACACCTGTGTATTAAAAATCATGAGCGAAAGTAAATACAGCATGAAGCCCATCAGCGCGATGCTGAAAATGGTAGAAAAGAGGATGTGCTTCTTCTTGAAGTGACCCACCTCGTGCGCAAAAACAGCTGTTAATTCTTCAGTGGTGTGCCTCTCAATGAGTGTATCGAAGAGCACTACTTTTTTTCGCTTGCCCAGCCCTGAAAAAAACGCATTTCCCTTACTTGAGCGACGCGAACCATCCATGACGAAGATGTTTTTAAGAGGAAAATTTACCTTGTCGCAATATGCCTGAATGGATGATTTCAGTTCGCCCTCCGGCAATGGTGTGAGTTTGTTGAACAGGGGCAATATCCACGAAGTATAGAAGAGGTTAGCCAAAAGAGTAAAGAGCACTATCACACCCCAGAAATAGATCCAGAAAGTTCGGCCGGTGAATTCAATGAAATACATGAATACGGCCATCAACAGCCCGCCAATTAGAAAAGTAAGGAGAATTCCTTTTAGTTTATCCATCCAAAAGGTGCGCATGGTCATTTTGTTGAATCCGTATTTTTCTTCAATCACAAACTGACGGTAGAGCGAAAACGGGATACCGAATACATATGAAACCAAAAACAGTACGCCAAAAAAGAGCAGTGGCGTAATCAGACTAATGGGGGCATAGGGCCGAACCCATGCGTCCAGCGAACCAAACCAACCTTGGGAAATGGCTAGAAAGATCAGCACGAATCCAAGTGATGCCGTGAAGGTGCCAAAGCGCGATACCTCGGATAAATAGGCCTGCGACTTGGCGTAGCGCTCTGCATCGTAGATTCCTTCCAACTCTTTCGGAATAGGCCTGCCGGCGTGCCGTCTGTTTAGAAAATGAAGGACTCGCTCCAATGCAAAATCAAAGGTGATGATGCCCAGCAGCAGGTAGTAGATGGTGGTTTGATCCATGCAGCAAAGGTAAGAGAATGAAGATTTGCGGCACGGTGCATGGTGGTAAATGGACAATCATTTCAAACCAATTTTTTTGACTTACAGTTGGATAGTTGATGCAAATTTTAAGTCAGTTCCAACCAAAGCAGAGGCAGGTGAGTCTTTAGCGGCAAAATTGATTCCATGAAAGCACTTGTTCCTTTGTTTCTTGTCGCCCTAGTCTTTGTTGCGTGCACTGACGATGCTGAAAATACGCTGAATCCGGATTGGCGCTACTTCCGGTTCAGCAGCTGTCCGATGGAAAACCATGGTAACTGGCAGGATACCAGTTTTGTAGCTGCCACTGCCGATCCTGCGGTCATTCAGCAATGTCTTGATCAACTGGCACTCCCCAATGAAGAGCGTTTTCTTTTTCCATTAGGAACTTTGGCTAAAGGAAGTGGCGGTTACAACAAAAACGCTTCGCACAGCTTCAGTTGGCACTTTGTGGAGGACGACTGGCAGTTGGTCGAAATTGGTATTGAGATTTACGACGGCTGTGCCTACTCAGATGCCGAACTGGCCAATTATCGCAAGACGATGGGCAGCTATGGCGGCTGGAGCAATCGGGTGGTGGAGGAGGTGTATATGGGAAGTGAGAGGGATGGAAGGGAGCAGATGCACAATCCTGATTTTTAAACCCCGCGAATTTGAGGGGTTCAATCCAAGGCTGGTGACCCACAGGCCTTCATTTAGTTATTCGAGTTTGTTTTGTCTGTTGGTATTTGAGTAGCTCTTTCCACGGCCTTTGGCCGAATGGTAGGTAAATTGATGCGCGGAATTTAAGTAAACAGGCCGGAGGCCAATGGATAAGAGATAATTGTCACTCGGCAGGAGCCGAGCGACTGGGAGGTGACTAAACGCCCTTGTTGGGATGATTAATAAATCGGCTGTAAATAAACTAGCCCCGACCCCAAGGGCGGGAGAACAGTTTCTAAATGGCCACACAGTACCGCTCCTAATCGTGCACTTCACTTGCAGCTCGCAGCTATCGGCTCGCAGCTAAAACGCTACACCGCTGCATATTCGGCTTTGAGGTAGTCGGCCACTTGTTCCATGAGCCAGTTGGGGGTGGAGGTGGCGCCACAGATGCCGATGGAGTCGGTAGGGGTGAACCAAGCAGGGTCTATTTCTGTCTCGTTTTCGATGTAGTAGCTGCGGGGGTTGTGGGTGAGACACACCTGGTAGAGGGCGCGTCCGTTGGAGCTTTTCTTGCCGGCCACAAAGAGGATCACATCGTGGCGTTGGCTGAAGGCTTCCATCTGCGGTTCGCGGTTGCTCACCTGTCGGCAGATGCTATCGTTGGCGTCAAAATCTGTGTCGGTCACCGTGCCTTTGGCGGCTTGTATGCGCTGCTCGATGAGGGCTTTCATGTGGTAAAAGCCCTTGGTGCTTTTGGTGGTTTGGCTAAAGAGTGTGACGGGGCGCGAGAAGTCGATTTGGTCTAGGTCGGCCTCTTCGGTAACGATGATGGCTTCATTGAGTGTTTGGCCACTGAGGCCGATCACCTCGGCATGGCCTTGCTTGCCGTAGATCACGATTTGGCCGTCTTGGCGCTTCATGGTGTCGTAGGCGTTTTTCACGCGGTTTTGCAGCTTCAGCACCACGGGGCACGAGGCGTCTATCAGTTCGATGTTGTTGCGTATGGCCAGTTCGTAGGTACTGGGCGGCTCGCCATGGGCGCGTATGAGCACTTTGCAGTCGTGCAGGTCTTCCAGTTGGTCGCGCTCGATGGTCACCAGTCCTTTGGCTTTGAGGCGCTCTACTTCCATAGTGTTGTGCACGATATCGCCGAGGCAGTAGAGGGGTTTGCCTTCTTCGGCCATTTCGTCTTCGGCCATCTGTATGGCGAACTCTACGCCGAAGCAATAGCCCGATTTTGCGTCTATTTCAACTTTCATTGATGATGGTGTTTGCTGCTGCTACTATTGTTTCCACTTGCTCCTCAAACGTCAGTGCCGAGGTGTCTATTTCCATTGCTCCGTCGGCTTTTCGGAGGGGAGCCATTTCCCTGCCCGAGTCTATGCGGTCCCGATCGGCGAGGTTTTTAACGATTGTCTTCAAGTCAGAATCAATCCCTTTTTCTTTTAGTTCCATTTGTCGGCGTTTGCCGCGCACGTCCAGCGAGGCAGTCATGAACACTTTCAGTTCTGCATCGGGAAATACCACCGTGCCGATATCGCGTCCGTCCATCACTACGCCTTTTTTCTTGCCGGCCTCTTGCTGCAGCTTCACCATGGCTGTGCGCACGGCGGGCAGGGCACTCACGGCGCTCACATTGCTGTTTACCTGCATGGTGCGCAGTTCGTTTTCTACCCACGCGCCATTGAGGAGCAGCATTTCGCGCTCGCCATTGTTTTGGAAGGTGAGTTCGATGCGCTTGAGGTGGCTCTGTACGGCGTTTTCATTGGCTATGTCCACACCATTTTGCAGGAAATAGTAGGTGACGGCCCGGTACATAGCGCCCGAATCGATATAGAAATAGTTCAGGCGCTTGGCCACAGCCTTGGCGGTGGAGCTTTTGCCCGTGCCGGAGTATCCATCTATTGCTACGATGATGTTTTTCATTTAGCAGTCTTTAAGCGGACAGGGCAGGGGTTTGCCTTTTTTTACTTTGGTTGTGTTGTATTTGGATTTGCTGGGCCCTTTTCGGCAGCCGTCAGCCACGGCCATTACGGCCAGAAGTGAGAGCAGTAAAAAGAGTCGGTGTAGTTTCATCTGCTCGATTTCATGAAATTCCGCTTACGGTCATATCGCGGTTTACTTTCTGTACCAATCCTTGCAGTACTTTGCCGGGACCGCATTCCACAAATTCGGTGGTGCCAGCAGCGATCATATTTTGCACACTTTGTGTCCAACGCACAGGAGCGGTGAGTTGGCTGATGAGGTTGGCTTTGATTTCGGCAATGTCGGAGTGGCCTTTGGCGTCCACATTTTGGAACACAGGGCAAGACGGCTGAGAAAAATGCGTATCGGCAATGGCGGCTGCCAGTTCTTCGCGAGCGGGCTCCATGAGTGGCGAGTGGAAGGCACCACCAACCGGTAGTACAAGCGCGCGCTTGGCACCTGCATCCTTTAGTTTTTCGCAGGCGGCTTCTACGGCAGGCACTTCACCGGAGATCACCAATTGGCCGGGGCAGTTATAGTTGGCCGGTACCACCACTCCGGGTATTTCGGCACAGATTTTTTCGACTATTTCATCGTCTAGTCCGAGTACGGCGGCCATGGTGGAGGGCTTCACTTCACAGGCTTTTTGCATGGCCATGGCACGTTTGTACACCAGCGAAAGGCCATCATCGAAGCTGAGGGCGCCATTGGCAACTAAAGAGGAAAATTCACCAAGCGAATGACCTGCTACCAAGTTGGGCTTGAAGTTGTCTGACGTGAGGGCAGCCAGCACACTATGCAGGAAAATGGCCGGTTGGGTGACGCGCGTTTGCTTGAGCTCGTCCTCTGTGCCTTCAAACATGATCTTGGTGATATTGAACCCAAGGATGTCGTTGGCTTTATTGAAATGTTCTTTGGCGAATGCGTGAGAATCGTAGAGTGACTTGCCCATTCCCGGAAATTGGGCACCCTGACCGGGGAAAACGTATGCCTTCATGTGTATTTGTTAGGTGGTTAATCTGAGTTCAAAAGTAGGCAACAATCCAAAGAATCAAGGAAGCGGGACTTTAGTTCAGGCGTGGGCATACGACAGGCATCCATCTTACCAAACCATTTATAGCGGTTTCGGGCAATCCAATTATATATGATATCTCGAAGAAATCCTGGAATGATGATGAACACATACAATAGCGGCCAGCCGCGACGCATACGTTGGGCGATCTCCAGTACGGCCCGACTTCTTTGGTAGAGTTTGCCATTGACATAAAAAGCCACACTGTCCACTCTGGTGGGATCTACGTTGAACTGTGGCAATAACTTAGAAGCAAAATCTGATTGCAAGGAAGCCAAGCGGAACTTGGCTTCCGGATCGCGATCAATCAAGAAATTGACAGACGAATTGCACAGGTTGCATACGCCATCGAAGAGTACGACTTGGTCTATCTGATTATCTGTACCCATCCGTTCAGTTTTTGCACCGCCAATTTAGGATCTAATGTATCAAACCGAACAACGGCTGTGTAGAAATAGGTTCCGGCAGGTAGTTCGCGACCATTGTTTGTCCGGCCGTTCCAATTGATGTAAATGTCATTTTCTGAATCGCGAGAAGAGAAGCTGTACAACTCCTTGCCTGACCTATCAATTACTTTGAAGTCCACTGACAAGACGAAGCGTGGGCAACTTTCTGGATCATTATCTCCAAAGGCACGGAAGGTATCATTTACACCGTCTCTATTCGGCGTAAACACATTGGGTAGTTTATATCCCAAATTGCCCCCGTCATCAAATATGCAGTTTTCCTGACACAGCGGCTCGCTTAGGGGACTTTCATTTCCTGACCGATCTACGGCTGCTATGATGTAGCATCCTTTGAAAGAGGTGAGCCCCGTATGCTCAAAGAAGGTAGCGGTGGTATTAGTCAATAATGAATAGCTTCCTTCTGCACCTGTGGCTGAAAAATACAGATTGAAGCTCACTACATCATCGTCGCATTCAGGCGCCATGTTTTCTTCCCATTCGAGTCGATTGATGAAAACGTCTATGTCACAATCCCCTGTTTCATCCAATTGTTTTTCACAACTGTAATCTTCATCAAATGCAAAACCGATAGGTGTGCAGGGAGCCTCTTGGTCATTTGGTTGCGCACATTGTATCTGAGACCGATTGACTAAAGGTTCGGGTACGGCAGGATCATCATTGCCGTAAGACCCGCGTGCAGTGACATAATAGCAATAGATCAAGTCTTCGTCAAGGGGTTCGTCATTATGCTCCCCATTATCCAAAAAAGTAAATCCATTTTGTGTGACGTCCACAGTAGCTATTAATACTAATTCTGATGCATCTCCAGGATTCACTCGATCTCGGTAAATGTCATGAAGCGGAAAATCTGCGCTCGTGTTGGACCAAGGCACAAGGGCACCCCAATTCACGCGTATGGCACCCACTTGGGGTACTAATGCTAAGCGAACGGAAGCAGCAGGAAAAGAATCGTCCATGGGTTCCAAACTATTGTCATACATGCGGATGATGTACGAGTAGGCATTGTCTGTTGTATTTAACCCTGTGTCATCAAAAAATAAATTGGTCAGTCCCGTGCTGATGGTGGTGAACGCCGTGGCATTGGCTGTGGATCCAGTGGCTCTAAGCACGTCATAGGTGTATGGTCCTGGAAACATGTCCGTGTCAAGATCCAAAGGCTCTATCCATTCCACACGCATCGTACCTGTAGTTTCAGAAGTTGAGGTCACATCTACTTTGGTGATCATCGGAGCAATGGATTCCACCTCAGAACAGGCCTCTTCCGACACATAACTTGTGCCTCCGGTTGGGTCGGCAAATTCAGCGACCAAGCGGTAACAATAGTTCGCTCCTGGGGCCAACCCTTGTCCTCCGTTAGTATCGATGAATAAGTTTTGAGTAATGGGCAATGTGGCAATCAATTCATAGCCGGCATTTTCGGGGATTCCTAATTCACAGTTTTCGGGAGTAAAAGGAAATTCACCAACTCTGCGCCAAACCTGCATCGTTGCTCCGGCATTTTCACAGGCATAGTCGTTCCACTCCAGTTGAATCTCTCTGCCCGGGCGAGGAGTGGTGATGAGTCCCTCAGGCGCAGGTCCTACTATGGAGATGTTCCAAGTTTCGAAATCTACAAGCTTGGGTGCGGCTGTGGTAGCATCCGGTGGTGGATTATCCTCAATTTTTATTCTGATTTCGTATGGCCGCTCACGAATATGCTCACAGTCAGTCTGCCAAAAGAACTGAAGGATTCCCGGAGGTCCTTGAGGTACTTCCGGATTAGGTAAGTAATAGGCACTTCGATCTTGTGAAAATACCTCAAAAGGACCACCGAATGCACTTATAGTTACAGGGTCGCCATCAGGGTCTGTACCGATTATGTCCGGCTCATAAACAGAGTCGTCTATGAAAGTTCCGGCAGAAACGCACAAATCCTCAGGTATCGTAACTTCAGGTGGATTGTTATCGGTTTCTTCCACGAGTATTTGCATATCCCGGGTGACATAACCCAAACGGAAATAAATGCCATTGATTTTGCGCCATTCTTCCACTATAAAGGCAACATTATATTCACCTTCCATGCCGGCGGCATCCCAAACTAAATCCCCCGTTACCGAGTCCAAAGTCAGTGTTGGTGATCCGTCACCGGCTTGGTTGCCACTCGAAAATCCGTCCGGATAAAAGGCAGGGTCAACCAATGAGCGATAGCCGGCCACTTGCAAATTTCTACCTTGTAGCGGGGTGGAGAAACGGTAAGAAAGACTATCACCATCTTCATCAAACGCGCCGGGATTGTGAATGAAAATAAGGCCGGAGGCAGCCACGTCTATCGGAGGAACCGTGAGGATGGGCGTATTATTTATTCCCACCAAAGGGTCAATGATAAGGAGTGTTTCCGTGAAGTAGTTTGTGCCCACCGAGTTGCTCATGTTGATGATGTTGGCATTTCGATAGGATTCTTCATAACTGACCTTATAAGCACCTGCCCCGGCATAAGTATGATTAAGAACAAAGGTGTATTTCTCTGTATCGTTTCCAACATCCTCGACATAAACCCATGGGATATTATCACCCGGCTGGGACGGGTAAACAGTGCCATCTCCGAAATTGAAGCGACCATCTGAAAAATACGCATTACTGCTTGGTTCAGAGTCGCGATAACCCGTCACCGTAAACTGATACTGATTTGGCCCAATCCGCTTGGCCGTAATCTCAATGGCCCGAATGTGTGTGGCCATCAAAGCTACGGAGATAAAAATGAAAAGTGCGGAGAGGATTACCCTTAGTCGAATCATCATACAGCTACCAATGTGGATTACAATATTAACAGGAATTGAAGGCCTTTCCCTCAAAAACAAACGAAATCCTTTCTACTCGTTTTGTTCTTTTATTTAGAACGATTCAAAATAATATTCCGCGTTGGTTACTCTCATTTCCACGAGTACCTTTGGGAACTCTACACTAAACCTAACAGTTTCACGAGCATGGGTTGGACCAAGCAGTTTTTTAGCAGTTCCATAGGCCGGAAATTCGCCATGGCGCTATCCGCATTATTCTTAATCATTTTCTTACTCCAGCATTTTGTGATCAATTTCACTTCGGTGCTGAGTCCGGATTTGTTTAATCAGTTGTCGCATTTCATGGGCACCAATCCGCTGGTGCAGTTTGCCTTGCAGCCGATTTTGCTCCTTGGGGTGGTATTTCACTTTGTGATGGGCTTTGTGCTCGAAATCCAAAACAAACGGGCACGAGGCGTGGGTTATGCCATGAACAAAGGCTCTGCTAACGCATCTTGGGTCTCTCGCAACATGATCTACACAGGGCTGTTCATCTTGCTCTTCATGGGCTTCCATTTCTATGACTTTTGGATCCCGGAGATCAACAAGAAATATATCATCGGTATCACTCCTGATGCAGAGCGGTATTACGGCGAAGTAGTACACATGTTCCAAAACCCCGTACGAGTGGGTGTCTATTGTTTGTCTTTCGTGTTCCTTGCGCTGCACCTGATGCATGGGTTTCAATCGGCCTTTCAATCCGTAGGAGTCAATAATGAAAAATACACGCCCGGCATCCAAAAATTGGGTAAACTATATGCTATTTTGATCCCTGCGGGATTCGTTTTCATTGCGCTTTATCATTTCATTTTCAATTCGCATTAAGGTATGGCTAAGTTAGATTCTAAAGTACCTGCAGGTCCGCTCAAGGATAAATGGACCAGTTATAAAGATCATATCAGACTTGTAAACCCGGCTAACAAGCGGTCCATCGACGTGATTGTGGTGGGCACAGGCTTGGCCGGTGGATCCGCCTCGGCTTCATTGGCCGAATTAGGCTATAACGTGAAGGCATTTTGCTATCAGGATTCCCCACGTCGCGCGCACTCTATTGCCGCACAGGGTGGTATCAATGCAGCAAAAAATTATCAGGGAGACGGAGACTCCACATTCCGGTTGTTTTATGACACGGTGAAAGGAGGAGACTATCGCTCACGTGAAGCCAACGTGTATCGTTTGGCAGAGGTGTCCACTAGCATCATTGATCAATGCGTGGCGCAGGGTGTGCCGTTTGCGCGCGATTACGGCGGGCTGCTAGATAACCGTTCTTTTGGTGGCGTTCAGGTTTCTCGAACTTTTTATGCCAAAGGTCAAACAGGTCAGCAGTTGTTGCTCGGTTGTTATTCAGCCATGTCTCGCCAGATTGGCAAAGGAAAAATCAAAATGTATAACCGCCACGAAATGATGGACGTGGTGATCGTGAACGGCAAAGCCCGTGGCATCATCGCTCGTAATTTGGTGACAGGTGAAATCGAGCGACATTCGGCGCATGCCGTGGTGATCGCATCCGGTGGTTACGGAAACGTGTTTTTCCTTTCAACCAACGCTATGGGATCCAATGTTTCTGCTGGATGGAAAATCCACAAGAAGGGCGCTTTTTTTGCCAATCCTTGCTTCACACAAATTCACCCAACCTGTATTCCGCAGCACGGTGATCAACAGTCAAAATTGACATTGATGTCTGAGTCGCTGCGCAATGATGGTCGTATCTGGGTGCCTGCAAAGAAAGAAGATGCAGAGGCCATACGTGAAGGGCGATTGAAGCCGACAGATATCAAAGAAGAAGACAGAGATTATTATTTGGAAAGAAGGTATCCTTCCTTCGGAAACTTGGTACCAAGAGATGTGGCCTCACGTGCTGCCAAGGAGCGCTGCGATGCAGGTTTTGGAGTAGGCACAAACGAGACAGGCGAGGCGGTATATCTGGATTTCTCGGCGGCCATCATGCGCTACGGTCGTGAGGCAGCCAATGTGCAAGGAGAGCACGATGCGTCAGAAGCCCGATGCAAGGAATTGGGTGAAGCCATCGTGGAAGCTAAGTACGGCAACCTCTTCCAGATGTATGAAAAAATCACAGCCGACAACCCGTACAAAACACCAATGAAGATTTACCCTGCGGTACATTATACCATGGGCGGTGTGTGGGTGGATTATAATCTGATGACGACCATTCAAGGCTGCTATTGCATTGGAGAGGCCAATTTCTCTGATCATGGAGCCAACCGCTTGGGTGCTTCGGCATTGATGCAAGGACTGGCAGATGGCTATTTCGTGTTGCCCTACACCATTGGCGATTATTTGGCCGATGATATTCGTACAGGCAAAATCCCGACAAACACCCCTGAATTTGACGAAGCAGAAAAAGCGGTGAAAGATCGCTTGGAGTTTTTTGTGACTAACAAAGGCTCACATTCGGTTGATTATTTCCACAAAAAACTAGGCCACATCATGTGGAACAAAGTGGGAATGGCTAGAAACAAGAAAGGACTGGAAGAAGCCATGCGCGAAATAAAGGAATTGCGTGAGCAATTTTGGAAAGAAGTAAAAGTGCCCGGCACTACCGCTAGCATGAACCCCGAATTGGAGAAGGCTGAACGAGTGGCAGACTTCCTAGAGTTGGGCGAATTGTTTGCACGAGATGCGCTGCTGAGAGAGGAAAGCTGCGGCGGACATTTCCGTGAGGAGCATCAAACCGAGGACGGAGAGGCCATGCGCGACGATAAAAACTTCACGTATGTGGCAGCTTGGGAATATAAGGGTGAGCCTTCAGCGGCTGTACTGCATAAGGAAGAATTGAAATACGAAAACGTGGAATTAAAGACAAGGTCTTATAAGTAGTTATTGGTTATTGAGTTATTTGATTAAATACTTTGATAAAGAAACTGGAAGCAGGAATTTTAAATCCTAACTCCTATTTCCTTTATCCTAAAAACTAATTGTATGTCAGCAAAAACATTGAACCTCACATTAAAGGTTTGGAGACAAAAAGATAGCAACGACAAAGGACGCATGGAGTCCTACAAGGTGTCGGGCATTTCTACAGATAGTTCATTCCTCGAAATGATGGATATCCTCAACGAACAGTTGATCAACGAAGGAGGCGAGCCGGTAGCCTTCGATCATGACTGTCGCGAGGGAATCTGTGGCAGTTGCTCCATGTTTATCAATGGCGAAGCACACGGGCCGGGCGAGGGCATCACCACGTGCCAGTTGCACATGCGCGAGTTCAAAGAAGGCGACACCATCTACATTGAACCGTGGAGAGCCAAAGCATTCCCTGTTATCAAAGATTTAGTTGTGGATCGTGGGGCGTTTGATCGCATCATGGCGGCAGGAGGATTTATCAGTGTGAACACCTCCGGAAACACCGTAGATGCCAACGCCATACCTATCAGAAAAGAAGATGCCGATAAGGCGTTTGATGCTGCTACTTGCATAGGCTGTGGCGCGTGTGTGGCCACTTGCAAGAATGCATCTGCCATGTTGTTTGTATCGGCTAAGGTTTCACAGTTTGCACTGCTGCCGCAAGGGCAAGTAGAAGCGAAAGAGCGCGTGCTCAACATGGTGCATCAGATGGACGAGGAAGGATTCGGCAACTGCACCAACACAGGTGCATGCGAAGTAGAATGCCCTAAGGGTATTTCGATTGAGAATATTGCCCGTATGAATCGCGAATATTTAAGCGCAAGTTTTAAATAAAAATTCATGGCCGATTATTCTGCAAAACAGGCGCTCACCACGATGCGTCTTATTCACTTTGCCATGATGGGCGGGTTGGTGATGTTTGGCATGGTGGTGTTTTATTTGAATACCACAGCAGAGCTTTCATCGTCAATTGAAAATGGTTATATACTGCTTATAGTCGCAGGTGCGTTTACGCTCATGGCCGTGGGCATTTCTCCTATTATTTTTAAACAACAATTAGCGAAACTTACGGGAAGTGAAGAACTGCGGGCGAAGATGGCCGCCTTTCAAACCGCACATATTATCCGATGTGCCCTTCTTGAAGGAGCCGGTTTGTTTGCCACGGTTATTAGTTTAGTCACCCGCGATTCGATTGGGCTGGCGGCATTAGTCATAGTGGTGGGCGTGTTCGTACTGCATATTCCTTCTGCGCTTAGTTTGGAGCGCGATTTGAACCTTTCCCCAGACGAGAAAAACCAGTTGGTTTAATTCCCCTCGGCATAATTATCTTCAATTGTAAAGTCTGAGGCGTCTCAGAGATAGGCTACACACTAGTTCTCCTACCTCATAGCGTTTATCCCAGAATTGTCATTAGAGAATTTAAGTTGGTGCGAATGGCCAGTTAAAA